>JAEEGG010012171.1_pt1 | contig 18610 bp, 7 predicted proteins | sample 9134161 | NCBI WGS metagenome assembly JAEEGG01 (sample SAMN16246543, study PRJNA631951) | gut metagenome | biome: gut microbiome; feature: rumen; material: CR-attached | host: Bos | place: Iran: Karaj | collected 2018-10 | reverse complement strand
CAGAGATTAAACGGAACCTAATGCTCGAAAACGAGAAACGGATGCGTGAAATCAATATTCTGTCTGCAAATGTATCGGACGTGCTGAAAAGACGGGATCATCTGCTCAACCTTGAAGCAGAAATCAAGCGATGTCAGGAAGAAGAACGAAAGAGGCGACTGACCAATACAGAAGAGTACACTATGCTTGTATTCTCACTTGCTGGTACTCCTGTAGAAGATGTAGAGAAAGTATGCGACGTTGTGAAACTGTTTATTGAGACAGGGCAAGTGTCAGCCAATAAGGATTTGTGCATTCCTTTGAACAAGAAACTGCGCAATGCAGAAGTGAAGCAGTTCGTCTATAATATAATAAGGTATAACGGGAAAGAAAATCTCGATGCCGAGTCATTCCTCCAAACAGCATTTGGAGAATGGTTCAGCGGCAAAAAAGAGAACATCGCCAAAAACTACTCTGTACTGCCCAAAGACTCGTTGGTATCAAAGGACGGGGTGGAAGCGGACTTGGAACGGTTGCGCAAAGAACTATAAAAAAAGCAATCTTAGTGATTGTACTCAATAATGTAACAATATGAAAAATTAATAATTTCAACATAATAATTATGGAAAATCAATTTATTCAAGAGTTTGAAATCATCGGCCTTTTTGGTTATAAGAATGTGTGCATTACATTCAATCATTCTACACTGATAGTAATAGGTGAGAATGGATTCGGCAAAACAAGTATTCTGAATGCTCTTAATTTCCTAATTACACACTCTTACAAGCGTCTCTTAGAGATTAAGTTTGCTGCAATAAGATTGACTATTGATGGAAAGAAGTTCTTCTATGAAAGAAATCTGATAGAACAGTATTCTTCCTATGTTGATAGAAAAGACAACGAAGACCATTCCATTATTGATTTTGTAAGACGAAATACAGACAAGAAGGTGTTTTTGACTGCAGTAGATTTGATTGAAGCTGGAAAACGTAAGGAATTCTTTACTTTTGTGAATAATGATGCTTTCTTGAAAACGATCCCAGGTAATTTGTTGTATCAAGAATTATTTACTTGGAATGAGCAAACAAAGGCTTTTAGTGATTTCCGCGTTATGGAAGATCTTATTGACAGTTACGGCTATACCGTTCTTTTCTATCCAACATATCGAAGGGTTGAAGTTGATTATCAGAGTCTTTTCCCCCTCGGCGAAAGGCGAAGATTGATGCATTTTGAAGAGGAGAGAAACAATGAGCATGAGGATATGAATATCCGTTTTGGAATGAAGGATGTTGCTAGACGCATTGAAACAATTACAGACATTATCCGTAAATCATCATTGGAAGGCTTTACAAACGTATCGGGTGACGTTATTCATCAGATGTTGGATATAAATTCAGGCGTCAAACACGACTTAAATTGCACGCAAGATGAATTAAGAATAGTCCTAGACCGTACAGGAAGTAAACTGAATGAAAGTGATAAATCTGTTATCTTGAATCAATTCAAGAACCATGATAAAGCCTTATTTGGGAACGATTTCCTTCTGTTCTATTTACAACAGTTGTTGATGATATACAGAAGTCAAGAAAAGTATGATTCTGCAATCAACAAGTTTTGTGACGTATGCAACAAGTATCTAAGTGACAAGAAGTTTGTATATGATGCTAGCAATGTAACACTTGCTATTTACCGTTGCATTGATGGTAAGCCTGTAATATCAAAAGATAACAATGTTCAGTTGAATCAATTAAGTTCGGGCGAGAAGCAAATTGTTTCCATCTTTTCCCAAATTTATTTGGAGCTAAATAAAAAGTATGTCGTTCTATTTGATGAACCAGAGTTGTCGTTGTCCATATATTGGCAGGAAAATTTATTGCCTGATATTATAGCATCAGGTAACTGTATGTTCTTAATGGCTGTAACTCATTCACCATTTATCTTTGGTGACGAACTAAAACAATTTACTGTTGGAATGCATGAATTTATAAAGAGATAATGATTGAGCAAATTTTCACTCCAGAAGCATTAGCCAAGAAACGAGGTGATGCTTCTGTTATCTATTCCAAATTCACTTTGCTTGTCCCTCAATTTGGTGAAGATGCAATTTATTGTTTTGTAGAAGGATATGACATGCCTTACTACAGATCTGTTGTCCGAAATGTGTGCAGAAAATATCCTGTAGAAATTATGTGCAATGGTAAAAGCTCTGTTATCGCAGCTAATATATTTATAGAAGCAAAAGAAGATTGTAAACGTTATGCAAAACGATATTTTGTGGATCGAGACTTTGATAATAATGATTCTCTACCTAACACTGTTTTCATTACAGATGGTTATGCAATAGAAAACTATTATTTATCGGATAAATGTGTTAGTAGTATTCTTGAAACAGAGTTTAAGATGTCAAGAGCAGATTATCATGACAAGTTTACTAAGTGTATGGATTTTTTTCATTCAGAACATGAAAAGTTTTTAGAAGGAATATCATTATTCAATGCCTGGTATAGCTGTCTTTACAACAACCCTGATTGGGATAGAAGTGATGTGTCACTAGATGATAGTTTTCCTAAAGAATGGCTTTCTTTGAAAATCGGCGATATAAGCTATTCCTATAATTTGTCAGACATTGAGATGAAATATAATAAGGCACCTCACATGGAAGAATCGCTTGTCATTGAAGAGAAAGCAAAACTACAAGCAAAAGGATATATGTTCTATCGAGGTAAATATGAAATGCAATTTTTATTTGAATTTTTAAGATTTATACAAAATGAACCAAAAAAATCTCGCGTTTATAGTGTTGCCTCATGCTCCATACCATTTTATCAGAACACTATGTTATCAACATTTTCACAATATGCAGATGTTTCAGACAATCTGTGTAAATACATAGAAACAGGCATTCGATGAATAGGTGAATAAGCGAATTTATTTGAGTGTTGTATACATTCTCTCAACAGACGATTCTTATTACTGAAGTAAAATGGCGAAGAGAACTTATATTTGCTCAAATACTTTTTGCTACTTTCAAGTTTTATTTGTACCTTTGCACCAACAAAAGAAAGAAATACAGAGAAAAGTACAAAGAAGAATTGGAAGAGCATCGCACGGATGCTTATCGATAGTTATTGAGGGACAACATCCAAGATGCTTATGGTGTTCCATATTTGTACCAAGACTTTCGTAAATCGCTGATTATCAATACATGTTAGATTCGAGGAGGTGAAGTAAGTTTGATAAGCGAATAACAAGCAATTATAGAAATCCCGTATAACTCAAGTAGTTATGCGGGATTTTGATTTTAGTTAAACTTTGTATATTTGGCTCTGATTTCGGATTTTTATCGTAAATTTGCACCAAATCGTTCACGCGACACTTTGGTCGGTGATGTTCAACAAACAGTAGTAACACCTTATTATATATAATTTAAGTTCCGCAAGTTCAAAAAAAGTTGAGATAAGGTTGCAAAAAAGAGCACAGGGATTTCCGTATGTCACGGAAATTTAGTAACTTTGAGGTGTCAAACAAAAAGAAACTAAGCCCTATGCTCAGCGACAAAGGTACAAACATTTTTTCAGAAATCGGCAAGTTTTTCCAAGAAAATGATGCCACGAGTGCAATGAATGCGATAATGGACACGACAAAGGCCCTTCGGCTGTCCGAAAAACGGCTTTTCGGTAGCGAGAGCAGGTGTAACTGCAAGCTGACGCAGCTGCAGTTGCTGGGATTGCTGTTGTTGTTTCCTTGTTTCATGATTCGCAATGCTTATAACTACAGTAAGTCGTCATTAGGCGGCAAGTTCCGCTGTAAGAGCGACACGTTCTATCGGTTCTTGTCGAACGACTCCTATGATTGGCGCAATATCCTGGCCATTGTCTCGCTCCAGCTTTGGAGGAAGACCCAGGAGGAGCGGACCACTGAAGACACAGAGCCTGTCTGCCTGATGGTGGACGATACGGACTATCCCAAGACTGGCATTCAGACAGAGTTTATCGGTAAGATATATTCGCATGTCACTCACTCGATGATGCTCGGCTTCAAGGGCCTGTTCATCGGTATCACTGACGGCATCAGCCAGATGCTGCTCGACTTCGCCCTTGTCGGTGAGGAAGGCAAGAAGGGCAACTACGGTCTGAAGCAGAAGCAGCTTGAAGCGCGCTTCACCAAGGAGCACGCCAAGGACTCGCAGACCGCCAAGCGTATCGGGGAGTACAATCAGAGCAAGATTGCCTTGATGATTGAGATGATACGCCGTCTCATCAAGCGCAAGATACACTTTGACTACATCCTTGCAGACAGCTGGTTTGCCTGCGCCGACATTATCAAGTTCGTTACATCCCGTCACGTCAGATGCCACTATCTTGGTATGATTAAGATGGGTAAGACGAAGTATACATATAAAGGTAAGGAGTATACCGCCAACCAGCTCGTGGCCCTCTTTGACAAACCCAAGAAGGGACGCTGCTTCAGCCGTCGTCTGGGCTGCTACTACATTGCTGTTGACGTCTGCTTTGCTGGCCGCAATGTCCGCCTGTTCTTCTGCAAACGTGGCAAGTGGGGCAAGTGGAACGGACTCATTGCCACCAATCGCCAGCTTGACTTCCTTGAAGCCTACAGGATTTACTCTAAGCGCTGGTCCCTGGAAGTCGTCTTTAAGGAGAGTAAGGGGAACCTCGGACTGGGCAAGTATCAGATGCGCAACTTCTCCTCCCAGATTGCAATGACCGCCATCACGGCCATCCAATATAACATCCTCTCCACGGCAAGACGCTTTTCCGACTATGAAACAGTAGGAGGACTCTTCAAGGATGCTACCATGGGTAGTGTGGAGCTTACTCTCACGGAGAGAATCTGGGGAATAATACTGGAGATAGTCCGCGAAATCGCAGAGTGCTTCAATATCGAGGATGAACAGATCCTTGACATGCTTGTGAATCGGTCGGACAAACTCTCTCATTTCGTTGAAATCTATCAATTAAAACTAGCAAGTTAGGAACTTGCGGAACTTAAATTATTCCTGCTATTTCAATGAGGTTCCAAACTATGATGGTGAACTGGAAAAAGAAAGGCATTTGTTTAAAGTTTTTATCGAATCAGCTTCTGGAGATGTGCTATTCCACATTGATGACAACGATAAAGAAAACTATGAAACAAGCATTTCTTTTGAGAAAGATGCAGGATATGCTATTCTTGTTTACTCAAGCTACCAAACCAATAGCGATTTCAATCATCACGATGCTTTTCGATACAAGAGATACAATATTCCCGTTAAAATTGAATTGAAGGCAAATAGCTACGATTCTCTCGGAATGTCTATTGAAAATATGGTTGGTGTGAAAGAACGGATTACCATAGAATCCAATGATAGTATCAGATATAACAGCATACCTGATGGTAATTGTTATTATATAGTTTTGCGCCCAACGACTGACATAGACGACTGCATAGTTGAGGCGAAGTCTTGCGGAAGAAGCCAAAAGTGGTGCATTAATGTGAAAGCTGGTATAATCTATTATTTGGGGTATATCTGTAATCTCTCATATAAGTATAAGACAAAGAAAATATTTATTGAAAAAGGAATTAAAAAGTAGTATATTATGAAAACATTTATTGACTGTCTATTAGAGAAAAAGGGGCTACAGAGTGCTCTACCTTTTTGGAAATTGAAAGTCACTGATGACGAATTAAAAGAACTAATCGAATATATCCAATCCAAGCTGACTTCTATCCGGTTTGACATCTTAAGCAAACAAGAAAGAAAGCAAAGATACAAGGAATTTGATAGAGAACTGTGTCTAATGTATGCTTTATGGTGGAATCGTTTTTATACAGGAAGGGGAGAGAAATGGGAGCCGGCTCTAAAAATATTTGCTATACCTGATACCTATAGGAACTGGATAAATGAGGCCGTTAAATTAGAACTTACTTATAATAAGCGCCTTAATATTCCTTTGTTTTATATCCATAATAGTGCTAGATATATAGATAGTGTTCTAGCCCAAGGTGGCTTACCTATGAGATTGATGCAGCTGGAAGCTGTTTCCTCTTCATATGAGAATTATTTGTACCATCTAATATCTGAATATAAAGATATCGATGAGCATGATTGGCATAAAATTGATAAAGCAGAAGACTTAGCTAAAAAATATCTTCCAAACCACACTTTACAGAATAGTGATGCGTTCTTAGCATTTTCAATGGAAATCGTAAAATCGTGCATTGATAGAAATAACTTCTTTGATGACGATGATAATATCAGGCAAATTATCCAAAGACTCATTGGAAGAGGAATAAGACAAAAAAAGAATTTCAAAATCAATTGGGCCTTTAAGATTATTGGAAACCAAATAAAGTTATTTTATTCGCTTGATGTCCCTGAAAAAATAACAAGAAATGATGAAGGCGAATATTTAAGTTTCTATCTTGAAGACAGTCTTGTGGGATATTATCAGAAGCGCAGTGAGAACACCTATATTCGCATGCCTCAAACTACATCTAAAAGGTGGAAAGAATGGAATAAACTGAACAAAGGACTGTCATTTAAGATAAAAACGGCAGAAGGTTTATCTGAAGAAAGCCTCCTAAATAGTGAACCTCCTTTTATAGGAGAGCCTGTACTGCTACAATACCATGGCGAGAACATGTGGTCTACTAAGTCAAATGGAGATGGAAATGGAATGGGATGTTTGTTCACTAAGCAATGGATTTGCCCAGATGTTATCGCCGCAACAGAATTGAACATCGATGGTGAAATATTCATGTGGAAAGAGTTGAGTTTTATTGACTTGCGGAATCATCCTCTTTGTTTTAGAAGTGAGACAACACAAGAGGAAATAACACTTGATGGAAGACAATCTCCATATTTCTTTTCATTTTCACCAATTACTAAAGAGTGGATTGAGGGTAGTTCTAAATCTGTTTTAATGTACGATGGAGATGTGCGCTCATTATTTAAGTGTTATAAAGATGATGAGTCATGTAACCTCAAATTATACTATAAAACAATAATTAATAATGAGTACATCAAATATACAGGCGATAATCTACCAGAAGGTACTATCTATATGAAAGTTGTAGCACCTGATGGTCATTCAAGAACCTTTTCATTTTTCAACATCAACGACCTGACATATAATCGAATTAATCCTAATACTATTCAAATCAAATATGGTAATGGCATATGTGTTTTGATGGCCGAACAAAATGTTGAAGAATTAGAGGATGGTAAATATCATCTTAATGAAAATGACAACTTGAATGGGTTCGCACCAATTTGGTTTCGACTATATCCCCGAGATAACGACAATAATTATATAGACATCGGACTACAGTCTCCTCTACAACAATCATGCTTCTTTGATGACGAAGGACGTATTTTACCCCTTACATATTCTTTATCTATTACCGAATTATACAAATTCCATGTCAATCTTAAAGAATCGACCATTATTAAGGTTTCATATTATAGTACGCAAAACGATCGACTAACTTGTATAGCTCGAAAAAAAGTTATACTCCCTAAAGGCAGGTATCCTTTAGACGTATTGAAAGAAGATGTTGAAAGGCTTTTCTGGATGTTTGGCTTTGATGACTATAGAGAATATGTTTCCCTTCGAATTAATGGAACTAACAATGAGATAAAGATTCGCAGGTATACATATATGGCTCAAGAATATCAGAAAGAAGATGGTACTTTTGGCATATTCGTAACAAGAAATAATGAAGCTGCAAAAGACCTGCAACTATTTGCTTTTGCAATCAATGCATCAGAAGATATTGTGAAGATGGACGGTGATGGCTATGGTCATTTTTATGCTCCCATCAATAATAATCAAGATAAGGAATATGTGGTATTCTCGAACGACGAAAGCATGTTACCCTATTATTTGAACACAGAGAAAAGCCTCACCATAGAAGAGAGAAATCAGAACAAGCGCAATACCATTAATCATATACATGATTTGTTAAAAGCCAACGATGAAAATGAATGGAATAAAATCTGGCTTTTTATGGAAATCGTCAAACAATACAAACTACCTTATTCTCATTCTTTTAATTGTTTCCTCGCAATTGCCAACGACCCATACTTGTTAGCTTCGTTTTTAGTACATTTATGTTCATTTAATCGTTTTGGCGATGAAGAGATAATAAATGAACTGCAACGAATGGAAAAGGACTTGTCATTCGGTTTTCACTATTTGCCTTTAGCTTGTTGGCAACAAGAAAAGCATAGAATTGAAGCAATCTACGACAACATAACTCAGTCTGTCCAGGAAATAATAGGTGGGAGAGATGTTTACGTTTCGTCAAATTTCCGTTATTTAAAGGCGTTATTAGAAAGGCGTTTTGGCGACGAAGGAATCCTCATAGAAAGGAAATTGGGGTTAGGTGAGCTGCAAATTCCTCCAATATCCTTCAATTCATTGAATTATTACCAAGAGAAGATACACAATGCATTTGCTGATTTTGATGTTTTTAATGAGAAGGTAAAGTCTTCTTGGTTTGCCAATGTTGAACTACCTTGCCCAAAATACTATACTGTTCCTCAATTGATGCAATACATGGCAATTGTGTTACCACAATGTGCAGCACAATATGCGCACGGTGCAGACATGGAACTTTGGAACTATAATCCGGATGCTCCTTATAAATATTTTATTAGGAGAATGATCAATTATATGTCAGTATATGTACCTGAGGCATATAATGAATTATTTACAATAGCACTTTTAAAAGAACCTGTTAATCAAACAAATAGAAGACAATAATATGAAGTACTCAGATTTTTACAAGGAATCACAAAGAGAGTTGACATCTACGTTCATCTCGATGTTTGCAAAAGGAAGACCCGCCTATGCAGATCATTTGCGCTGGTTGTTCGAAAACGAAGAAAAGGAAAAGTTGGTTCAAAAACCAGTTTTTCAAAGTGTTTTCCCATGGAGAACCTACCCATCACCAATGAGTAGTCTTAACAATTTGTTAGGACAGGACTTTATTGTCGCTCTTGACCGGGCACAGTTTCAGGATCCTGGTATTCCTAACGCACCTATAGAAACAGATACAAGATTCCCTAGAGACAGAAATCCTTACCAGCACCAAGTTGAGAGTTGGGAGGCTGTGCTTAGGGATCACAAGTCAATTCTAGTAACGACAGGAACAGGCTCTGGTAAAACGGAGTGTTTTATGATTCCTGTTTTTAAAGAATTATGGGATGCTAAGAGGCAAGCCAATGGACAAAACTTAGGTGTCCAAGCCATTTTCCTTTATCCATTAAATGCACTAATTGCCAGTCAGCGTAAGCGAATCCATTCTTGGTGCAAGGCTCTAAATCCAAATGTTTCTTATGGCATTTATACAGGTGATTTGGATAACACGTCAAATGCTGCCCAACGGCAAAATTACCATCCCCAAATAATTGACCGAGAAACTTTAAGAACCAATCCACCTCAGATATTATTTACCAATCCGACCATGTTGGAGTATATGATGGTTAGAAAGAATGATCAGACTCTTGTTGAAAGTTCAAGAGATTTAAAGTGGATTATTCTCGATGAGGCTCACACATACGAAGGTTCCAAAGCTACAGAGATGGCAATGCTTATTCGGCGAGTTTTGCAGTTGTTTGGGAAAACGCCTGCAGAAGTAAACTTCGCCATTACATCAGCTACTATCGGAGAAGGAAGAGATCAGGAGATGAATGAATTCATTTCCCAATTGACAGGGAAAGATGCCAGGAATGATTTTCGTGTTATTGGTGGAGAAAGAATTGTACCAGAACTGACAAGATATGATGGACTGAACCACATTAATACCACGTTTGGATTACAAGTTACAGAAAATGATATCGTTCAATTAAGAAATCAATTGAATGCCCCCGATGTGAAGTCCTTGTCTCTTGATGAAATTTGTCACGCATTAGGTTTTGAGGGAACTACCGATAAAAAATTAAAATTGATAGATATGCTATCAGCTAAAGGGTCTGCTCAAACTCATGGTGAAAGCACAGCACTTTTACCTGTTAGAGCACACTTCTTTGGACGAAGCATTTCTGGTCTTTATGCATGTACAAATCCTGATTGTCCACAATATCACAGGAATCATATTGACATCGGGACTCTCACTTCATTTGCCTCGCAGACTTGTCCACATTGTGGTGGAAAAATGCTTGAGGTGGTTCGTTGTAATAGTTGTGGAGAGTATCTATTACAGGGCGAAAGTGAAATACCAGAAGGAACGCCCCCGATTTCTGAGTACTTCATGAAAGACAACACACTCCAACTGCATCATTTATTGGACGACGATGATACGCTAAATTCTATCGATGAAGAGGATGATAATGACGCAGACAATGATGGCAATACCCAGGATAATGAAAATCGTAGGGGTAATCTATTATTAAGTTCTACAAAAGATGATGTTCCTTTTAATGGGGCCAACTTATATTATCATCGTCTCAATTCTGTGGACGGAACAATACAAAACGAAGTAAATCCTGTAGATGGAGCCTACACTTCGTGCAATAATCCGAACGGCAGGAATAGCGGTGACCTGTTATGTCCATCATGTGGTGAATCATCACGTCAGTGCACAAGATTTGTATTCCCCTCCTCATTGGAGAGTAGATTGCTTACGCACGTTTTCTTAGACCAGTCAGAGAAAATGGAGAACGTCCAGAATCCCAATACGCTTGTATATGAGGGGAGAAAGTTTATCACCTTTACAGATAATAGACAGGGGACAGCCAAGATAGCCCAGGGCGCAAATGTTGACGTGGAAAGGGAATGGGTTCGTTCTGTAATCTTAGATGAAGCAAATGTTGATTTCAGCAGCCAAATAAAAGACCTTGAGGCACAAATAAAACAACTTGAAAGCGTTATTAACGACAATCCCGATTTGGCCTCTGCATTAACGCCAAGCATCAATAATCATAAGGCAAACATAATTAACTTGCAAAACACTTTGCCAGGCTATACAACAATTGAAACCAATCATAGCGGTGATACTGATTTGCGACTCTTGACAAACCAGATAGAAGGTGCTAGAACCGTTGATTACCTTAAATCAATGTTCATTGACCAAATGGGAAACAAGCCTTTGCGTGGTAATTCTTTGGAAACGCTTGGCCTTGTTCACCTTGATTATCCTGCAATTCGTAGGCTTACCATTAATCAGGTTCCTCATGTTTTCAAAGCCTTTTATGGTTATGTTGATGATGTGCAGGCTCTAAATGATTGGAAAGATTTCCTTAGGATCTGTTTAGATTATCAGATTCGAAGAAACTCCCATATTATTATTCCTGAAGGAGATATAAGAAATCTTGTGACTCAGAGATATTTCTCAGACCCTATATATTATATAGGTACAGGAAGGAGAATAGAACGAGGTAATGGACGAAAGAGTAAGATATGGCCTCTTTTAGCAGATGTTGGTAGAACTGACAATGTGGTTAGTCGTTTGCCATTATTATTGCTTTTGGGTAAAGGTATTTGCGAGCCTGCAAACGTAGATCAGAATGTGAGAGATTCTGTGAATGGCATACTTCGTGAAGCTTGGGATTTCCTTTCAAGAGAAATACTCACTAATGTAAACGAAGATTTGTCTGACCCGCAAAACCCCAATAACAATTATGTTGGTTACAAATTGAATATCTTTGATGACACCAAAGTTAAACTCTCATTGATAGAAAGAGCAACGGTTTGCCCGATGACAAGTCAAATCCTTGATTGTACTTTTAGGGGTATTAGTCCGATGGCTAAGGGGCATTTGGATCCACGTACATTGGCAAAATATACGATCATTAGCCCAATTGTTGATGTTCCAAGATGTTCTGTTAGGAAAGCAGATTTTGTTCAGAACGGAGAGTTTAACGAACGACTTTGGAGAGATGCTATGACGAGTTGGTTTGATAAGACATTTAGACCCGCTCTCCAGCCTCTTGGTGGTGATTTGAGTCAACAGAGGAATTTGTTCCTAAAGCGCCCCATCTATTTGACAAAAGAACATTCTGCTCAGATAGACTCAGAAATACTTAGAGATAGTGAACGAAAATTTGAAAACGGTCAGTTGAATGTCCTTTCATGTTCTACTACAATGGAGATGGGTGTTGACATAGGTGGTATCTCTACCGTTATGATGAATAATGTACCACCCAAACCCGCCAACTATCTGCAGCGAGCAGGTCGTGCAGGTAGAAGATCTGAAACACAGTCATTAGCGCTGACAATCTGTAATGACAACCCCATCGGACATGAAGTTCTTGATAACCTCAAGTGGGCTTTAGACCATGAGATAGAGGCTCCGCGTATGTCACTTTCAAGTGAGACTATCATTCAGCGTCATATCAATTCACTATTGTTAGGTATTTATATTCGATCAACTCAAGGTGCACAAGTGTCTGATCAAATCGGAGCATTTATATATGGTCATGATTATAAGAATACTACCCAGATAAGTTATACATTCGATGGTTACAAATTGTTCTTGAGGAATGCAAGGACAGATAATAATACTATTGATAAAATTAAAGATGTGGTCAGGGGCACCGTTTACGAATCATATGCTGTAGACGATATGATTTCACAGGCATTTGATATGATTGAAGAAATATGTGGAAACCTAAGCAGGGAGATAACCAATCTTCAAAGAACATTGCAGGGTGCTAATAACACTCGATATCAGAGTTATTTAAATTTAAGAATTGAAACACTTTGGGAAAAACATCTCATATCATATTTGTCTGAACACAACTATATTCCTAGCGCCAGCATTCCCACAAATAATGCAAGACTGGTGTATTTCGTAGAAGGAAGACAAAAGGAAACTCAGCGTCAACGTTCTCAGGCTATTCAAGAATATGCCCCTGGTAAAGAAGTTGTGATTGCAAACATGGTTTATCCTGTTATAGGCATTGAGATCGAGGGAGATGTTAATGCTGACAGAACATCGGAAAGATACCTGTCAAAATGCACAACATGTGGATATGTCTCATTAAGCCATAATACTCAGCATCAATGTCCTCAATGCAGTGGTAATTTAACGCCTATTTTGGATGGACAGAATCACAATGAAAACACCCTGTCGATTGAACCGACTGGATTTGTTGCAGGAACAGGAAGAAGAACAAAGAATCCTAAGATACCTAATGACTTCGTTGTTCCTGAACTAATTGGTATGGAGCAATGGGATGATGAGCGAAATGGGGAAGTTTACAGTATGCGCTCATCTAAACATGCTGATGCTCAGATTTTATATGTCAACAAAGGTCATGGATATGGTTTTGCTTATTGCCCTTATTGTGGAAAAATGGAAGCTGAAAGTGGTATTGGCATTAAAGCATTGCCATCTGCAATGAATGGACATCTCCATTTATTGACAGGCAATCGTTGCTTTGGAAATAATATTAATGCCACAATTAGAAGAAATGTTATTCTTTCTGCTTGTTACCATACAGATATTTCTGAAATGGAAGTTCAAACGGATTACGATCCGTATACAAGAAAACAAGAACACTCCACTTTGTTGTACACATTAGGAACAATCATATGCAACACATTCACAAAGAGACTGGGTATTAATGAAGATGAAGTATGGTTTGGCATCACACCAAAGCGTACGTTATTCTTCTATGATACTGCCTTTGGAGGTGCCGGCTATGCAAGTCAATTACCTATGTATATAGAGAAGATTTTGGATGAATGCAAAACTAAGTTGTCTTCATGCCAATGCCAAAAAGCCTGCACCAGTTGTCTCATAGACAGAAGATCTCAATGGTTCGTTCAGTATTTGGATAAGAACATAGCCTTAGAGTGGCTCAATAACGAAAATGACAATAGACAAAACATTCCTGACGATTTGAAACAAGCATTAGGAACGGATGATATTCGTAAAGTTACGAAGGACATCGTTACAGAGATTCTGACCTTCATTCAACAAAAGCATTTTAACAACGTTGATTATTTCCTGAAAGAGGGTCTTCAAACTGACAATTTGTTCACCAAGTTAGAGCGTGAATTCATGTTGTTGAATGCACAGGGGAAAAATGTAAAAATGGTTGTGGCTCTTAACGATTCAACCCGGAGATTACCTATGGGCATAAGAATGGATTTGAATAATCTGAAGGTACGCTATTCTGGGTTGAGTGCATTAGTCCAAGCGCCTGATGGGGTAACTCCTGTTATTCAATTCGCTGATGCCAATGGCGTTGTCACTTACGTGAAGTACGATGATAACATTTATCGGGTAATGAACACAGATGCCATTAGAAAATGTGATTATTCCGTTGATTTGACACCAGAGCCAACAAATGTTTGTTATGTGTATAATTTTAGTGAACAAAATATCTTAAGCAACGAGCTACTTGGTAAATTACTCGAGGATAGGCACCTTGAAGATTTCCTTAATGTTAAGAACAGAAGAGTGTCTATTAAGTATTCTGATATTTATATTAGTAACCCCCTCTCTTGTGTCATTCTGGCAACAATAATTAAGCAGTTCAATTTGAGTTATGGCTTGGATATAATTAGAGTTGACATAGAAACGGGTAGAGTGTTTAAATCTGTTGACTACCGATACCAAGATTTTCTTGACGCTGATTTTGCAATAGCATCTGAACGTGATGAGTATTTGCGAGCAACTTTTGACAAATTTGGCATAAGGCTTTGCAACATTTCTACTAATCAAAAGTTGCCACATGCGAGGCTTCTGACAATCAGTAATGATGAATTCGAAATCACTATCAATCCTGACGGAGGTATTGCACAAGGATGGAAAGCTTATGGTATTACTACTAGTGACATTGAGGAAGAAAGAACGAGAGTAATTACCTTAACAAATACTCAGTATAGAGACCATTTGCCTATACGTTTTACTATAGGATGGGAAAGGAAATGAATTGTTCTAGATGGTATTATTCCCACATTGGCACTGATATTCATATAAATGAGCAACCTTTGGGTTGCTCATTTATATGATCCATCTGTACAGATTCCATTTCTATTCTTCTGCCTCAAAGTCCAGCCCCAACTGCGAGGCTGATTCCTTCACACTCTTAACGATAGGTGAGTTCTCGGTCAACGGATTGGCCTCATTGCTCGATGCCGTAAATTTCACCTCTATCTTCAGATGATTGTTCTTCAGCGTGTTCACAAAGCTTGAGAACAGCTGGCTATAGTTTTCAATAGGCACACTACCATTTATTGTAACCTTTTTATAGGTCTTTATGGCAGGTGTAGGCTCAGTGCCAGGCTCTGGGGCGGGTGTAGGCGTTGGATTGGGGTTGGGTATTGGAGGCTCATGTGTAGGGGCACAACCTCCAGATGGTTTTGGCATCACAGAGGGATCCAACAGCCAATAGCCATCTTCCTGAGGATTCAAGAATGTAACCCTCTCGTTATGATAGATGCGAGCATAAGGTTCTCCTGCTCCAGTACCCACATTCCACATGCCTTCTTCGCAATACCTGTTCACTGTATCAGTGATAGCCTCAGCATTCAGAATCATGGGCTTATCATCGAAACGCAGGAATGCTTCATAGAGGTCGTTCACCTTTACAGGCTTTTCTACTGTTGGCATGAGCCCGTTACGATCTATGACATTCAGACCGATACGACGTAGCACCCATCCGTTGTCATGCAGTTCCCGTAGCGTATTATCAGAAACCTGTGCTGCGAATTCAGAAGCAAAAGATGCGATTTCCTGTGTTTTCAATGTGTCACGCTGACATTTTACGACATTATTATATGCATGAATCAATTGTTCTTTTGCTGCATCACCACTTAGTTTCTTTCTGTCTGCCACATCCTTTCTTTGTTCGGAATCCAACTGGCTGCCATACTCCTTGATTATCTTGTCACAAGCCAGATATTCTCTCAATTTCATGCTGAGAGCAGCTTTACCTGCTTCTGAACATAAGAGATACAACATTGTGTTGCGATAAACGCGCTGTGATGATCCTTTCATCTGAGCCATCTGCTTGATAGCAAGTTCTGCAGAACGGCTGACATTGCCGCCAGCAGCAACGGTATACTTTGGATGCATTACGACGAACGTCAATTGCTTCTGCTCAGGCACATCTCCTGAAGGATCAACAAGAACTTTCACCTTTGTTATACTTGTCACAGATTGCTTCATCATCTGCAATACCTCACCATATATCTCGTCATCCTTCACGTCGCCTTTAGCCTGATTAATCAGGATGTTGATGTTTGGCTTCGCCTGGAACCAGAAATTCTGTTCTTCGCCGATACTGCTTCTGTACATATAATGAACAATGTTCTCCAGCTGGTTCACAGTAGAATCAATATCTATATGCTGGAATGCATCTGGCTTTAACAGACATAGTTTCAGCTGCTTCAGGGATATTTTCTGAGAAGACGAGCCGACAGATGCCATCAGTATAGTTGTCGTCACAGCCGTTGCCAGACGATACTTGCCGATGTTGTTGCCTGCATTCTGCTCATCCAGTTTATAGGCGTTGCTGATAGTGCCAAACACATCAGCGTGCATCACAGAATCCCATTGAGCACCCATCAGGCTGGTAATGGTACTTTGCAAGGTGGGCAGATTCTCCAACTGCACATCACTCGTCTGTATCAAAGCTTGAGTACCAACCAACGTACTTCGACGCAGCCAAAGGTCTTTCACTATACTTGCCAACAGGCGCAGCACGCCTCTTGTCCGCTGGAAGCGCGAATCACTTCCCCAGCGCACATGAAAGAAGTTTATCAGCTCAGGATGGAACGGATAGGCTTTCTTGACGAGTTCAATGTATGCCACACGATCAGCTTCTAAAGGCAGAGCATCTCTGCGGTTATGATACATATCTTTGTACTTTTTGGCCACCTGCTCTATCACCTCTGGCTTTTGCATCTTGTCAAACAATCGGCGACGTACCACCTCGAAGATTTCTTCATCATCTACAGGCTTCACACTGCTACCCACACGAACTACACGTGTTTCCAGCGCAGACAGAATCTCCTGTCCTATCTCGCTCGACGCCACCTCCGTAGCACTGGCTGGTAGCGTGCAAATCAGCACCGTTTTAGGAACTGAAGCCACTACCTCTGTCAATGTCTGCATGAAGCTGTTGGTCTGAGTAAACAAGGTGCCACCGCCAACCGTCAAGCCACTTGCCTTAGCACAATAGTCTGCCAGCTCATCAATCAGTATCAACGCTGGTGTTGCTCCTTCGATGATGGGTCTGATATCTTTTGCTGTAGGCGCAATTCTCTGTTCGTCAGCCCTGCGTACACGCTCATAGCCATCACGACCACCTAATTGGTATGCCAGTTCACCCCATAGCGTATGAGTGATGATACCATCTTCTGCCTGATGACCATCTACTACGCTCACCGTGTTTTGAGTAAATACGGCTACACGGGCATCATCAAACTGGGGCATATCCTCAGGATCTAAAATCTGGCGCGCAGCTTCCATATTACGGAAGTCTCTGCTATACTTAATCGTATGATAGAGCGAAATCAGCGAGTGGGTTTTACCTCCACCGAAACCTGTCTGTAGTGAGATAACCCTATTCTGGCTCTCCTTGCCATTCAACGCCTGCACCACTCTGCGAATCAGCTCACGCATACCATCTGTAACATAAGTGCGATCGAAGAACGACACAATATCCTGATACACTACAGGAGCCGTACCCGTAGCCACCTCTTCAATATTGGCAGCAAAGATACTTTCGTCAAGCTGGCCGTTACGGATATCGTATTGTGGCATGATAGAGTTAAACCATGCCGGCAACACCCCACTATAATCCACAGTCTCTGTATTGTCCTGCTTAGGGCTTTGTGGCTGTACGCGCTCTGCCTGCGGAGTCGGCTCTACTCTGGCTTGGGTGCCACCCTTAACACGTTTCAACTCCTCTTCCAGATCTTCCATCTCCAGCAGCTTGGCCACTTGAATCATATTGCTGAAGGCACGCTCTGCTACATCTTCATCCAGCCCATCTTCATCGAAGTGAGCCCAGTCGTTGCGGGTGTCCTGAAGTTCCTGCAAGCACGAACGCAGACGGTTATAGTTCTTCGTACTATTGCCGACTTCTCTTGTTACGCTTTCCTTATAATTGATGATAAACGTCACAAGGTTATTGTAGTCAATCAAACCTGTCAGCGAAGAGCCGTTATTGTTGAGCCTCATTCGCTGCATCTGAAAATTATATTTCTTCCGCTCATTATCCATACGATGCTCGAAGTCCATATCCCATGATACGCCATCCCGGCATTCGCGCTCAACGACGCTGACAACATACGGACGCATTGCATCCAAAAACAGGCCTAAGCCACGCTGTAGTTTCTCTTTATCCATAGCCTTTCAATTTTTAATCCAACAATTTTGCATTCAGTTTTGCCTCAATCTCTTCAATCGTAGGAATCGTTCCTTCCACTTTTTCTGGATAGAATGTCTCCAGTTCATATTCAGAGATGGCCAATGGCTGACTGCTTGATTCCAATGCATATTGTGCTTGAACACGGTCTTTCTCCTTACAGATAAGCAGGCCGATTGTAGGATTATCGCGCCCCTCTTTCCGTAAGATGTGATTACATGCCACTACATAACCCCCTAATTGTCCAATATCAGCAAATTCGAATTTTCCAATCTTCACCTCGATGACGACATAGCA
>JAEEGG010012169.1_pt1 | contig 18612 bp, 12 predicted proteins | sample 9134161 | NCBI WGS metagenome assembly JAEEGG01 (sample SAMN16246543, study PRJNA631951) | gut metagenome | biome: gut microbiome; feature: rumen; material: CR-attached | host: Bos | place: Iran: Karaj | collected 2018-10 | reverse complement strand
TTTTTCTGGGTGAAAAGAGTGACGAAGAAGGTAAACTGCAGCAGGAATACCAGACTGTGGAAGAAATTCTCCTGATAGAACTGCAGCATCAGCGCAAAGACGGCATAAGTATAGAGTGCACAGCCGATGCCGTTCTTGTTTTTGTACAGCCGGTAGAGCCATCCGCACAGACAGCCGTAGACGCCGGAGAAGAAGGCTACACCCTTGTAGCCGAAGTCGATGAAAAACGGCTGGAAGACAGTATAGACATTCGTAGGAATCGGAACCCAGACAAACTCCTGCAACTTCTCTTTCACCACGATGTCGCTGAATCCGAAACGCTCCAGGAAGACATAGATCTTCTCGAAGGTGTTGGTACCAAACTGCGGCGTCAACTCCTGTCCCAGCTGGCAGAAGGCCACGGGGGGCGACAGCACGTACATGGCGATGAAGTCGAGCAGCGTCTCTTCTTCCTGGTATTTGCTGCCCTCTTCGGCTCGGCCCAGGTTGAACAGGTAGAATACCACCACCAGGATGCTGCCATAGATCAGGATGGACCGTAGCTTGATGACTTTTTTCTCGAAGAGCACGAAGATGACGCTGGTGAAGACAAAGAACATCGATTCTTTCTCCATGATGGCCAGCGAATTCATCAGACAGGCCATAGCCAGTGTCACCACCTGCCATGTGGGAACTTTCGGATGAGCCCATAGTGCCACAACAAACAGCGATTGGTTGATGACGATAGAATAGCTCAGCAGTCCCTGTCCCTCGCCGTACAATGCCAGTGTGCGGACGTTGTTCATCAAGTCTTCCGTACTGAACATCATGACGATTTGCAGCACACGATAGACGTAGAGTGGGGTGATGATGAGCGACAGCACGAAGAAAGCGTTAAAGACGGTCCTGTTGAAGTCGAGGCTCTCGCTCCACAGGTCGTCCTTGTCTTGATGCCGGAAGGCATTGTAGGTAATCAGTGCACAGATGCAGAAAATGGGGACCCAGATGGCAAAGCTGTAGTAGAACTGGCTGGTAATGGGATATAGCTTCGTGTTCAACAGATAGTAGAATCCGAGGATGGCTGTCCATATGGTAATGGTGATGGCCCAGGGCGAGAACCATCCGCCGAAGTCAATATGTCGGAAGGCGTTGTCGGTTCCCTTGCGGGTGTAGATGGCATGACACAGACAGACAAACAGCGCTATGAGGAAGGCTACGGCGGCATAGGCCCAGCGGTAGGGCGACACCTTCTGCTGAGAGATGTTGTAGCGCTTGACAACGACAAACGACGTGTTTTCCTTCTTTGTCAGGTAGTCTGCTCGGGTGTATTCTTCGGAAGCCTTCCGGTAGATATCGTATTTCAGCTGATAGTCTTTTTCCAGATGGGCCAGACGGCTCGTCGTGTAGTCCGACTTGGCTTTTTCGTGCGAATCGGCAAAACGCTCGTAGTCGCGCTTGGCCTGCTGGTAGGCCATCGACGCCTCACGCCGTTTCTCGGCAGCATTCTTCTTATTGATACCCGCACGGTGCGACCGCAGACGTTCTATTTCTGCCTTCAGGAATGCCAGCGTTTGGTCCAGCACGTCGGCGGCCACCTCGGCATCCTGGTCGGTAATCTGTATTTCCAGCGTCTGCGACTTCGAACTCAGGTAGTATTTCAGATGGTCCCTGATGATGTCGTAGATGACGTCCTTCTGTTCTTGTTCGTTGGATGGACGGACGAACAGGTGCTCCCAGAAGGGGCGCCGGTGGTGGGTGGTGAGATAGTCGAAATAGCTTTGCTTGTATTTGCGCACGGTCATTCGGCCGATGCCTGCTATGAAATCCCTCGACTGCAGGATTTTCGAATAGATGTCGATATTGTCGGTGCCTTCGTTGCCTGAATTCGAGTTCAGGTCGCGCATCATGACGTTCATCGAGTTCAGACCGATGAGCAGGTCCGTCGTCTTATACTCGTCGGCAATCTTCGCCTGGGCAGCGTATTCGTTGGGGATGGCCAGCGAAACCAGCCATCCGAATACCGCAGAAAGTACTACCCAGGCAGCATACTTCATTGCAAGAGGATGATTTCTTGATAGTTCTTCTTAACGAGGATAGCCAGTCGGACGGCAAAAGCCAGCATCACGAAGATGATGAGAATGAAGACCTTGGGCATGTTGGAATGCTTGACGGGGACGGTGGCATTCTGCAGCGTCGTAAAGGCTGGCGTGCGTTCCTGAACCTTGGCCTTCGCCATTTGCAACTGCTCGACTACCTGCGTATATATGTTGTGCTTCAGCTGCATCTCGTTTTCCAACTCTTCCATCTTCGATTCCACAGACTTCAGCACGATGTTTGTGTTGGCTTCGCAGAATTCCGCATATTTCAAGCGCGACTTCGTATACTGCGTCTCGGCTTCCTGGAAGAGCTTCTCCATGTATTGCTCGTCGTTGCGGGCCTTGTTGGTGCGGTAGTTGGTGATGAACAGCTGCAGCTGAGCCTTCACCGCATTGACTACTGTCATGGCGATGAGCGGGTCCTGGGCGGTCACGACAATGTCGATGACGTTGGTTTTCTTGTCTACGTGACAGTCGATGCTACCGCTGATGGCCTTACACAGGTCGTACTGTTTCTTGGTCAGGAACGACGGGTCAATCTTGTTGTTGCCAGTCGACTCTTCGTCGCTTTTCAGCATGTTCTTCAGATTGTTCAGCCATTCGCCGGGATAGCTCCACCAGGCTATCTTCTGGTGCTTGTCCAGATACTCGCTGTAGGGCATGTCCTTGATGGTCTTGTCCTTCGAGGTTACCTTCACGTCGAACAGGCTTACCAGGAATTCTGTCGACTCGATGGCGTCGGGATAGATTTCCGGATAGATGGCGTCGCCACTGGTTCCGAACTTCATGTTCATACCCACCATGCTGGCCAGCGACGAGATGTTGCCCGAGAATCCGTTAGAGGTTTCTTCCGGTGCCAGCATGACGCTTGACTTGTAGATTCTGGGGATGCTGAATGCCACGATGATGCTTATGATGGCACCAATGCCGCAATAGATTAGCATCTTACGCTTGTCGGCCCTAATCAGTTGAATTAGCCTTACAACGTCGATTCTTATTTTGCGTGATTGATTTTCTTCCATAGTCTTTTACTTCACAAGATTAGCAATCGTGGCAATCATGGTGGCAATCGACGCCGTCGACGAACCGATGGTCAGCCACTCGGCAATACCCATTGAACGGCCTTTTCGCTTCGTAGGAACTACAATCTGGCAGCCCGGGCGTGGCTTGTGCTTGCGGTCTGCCTTGGCCACCATGCCGTTCATGTAGATGATGATGGTCTGACTCTCCTTGGCCGTCGAGGTCGTTCCACCTGCCAGGTCGATATAGTATTTGGCATTCTTGCCCTCCTTGAATCGTACCGTGTTCGGATAGAGTACCTCGCCGTTGATTTTCACCGTACCGTCGTAGCGTGGCACGATGATGCGGTCACCGTCGCGCAAAATGGGGTCGTCTTCGCTGCCGGGGTTCACCAAGGCCTTATCCATCTCGATACCAACGGGGTAGGTGGCGTTTGTCACCAGTTTCTTCACGTCGATAGAGTCGTTGCCCGAGTTACGCTGGGCGGTACGCAGCATGACTTCCATCTGGTCGCGTTCCTCGGCCGTCATCAGACGCAGCAGCTTGGTGCCTTCGGGATAGGCGCGCTTGGTCAGTCCGCCGGCCTGCTTCAGCACTTCGCTCAGTCGCTGGCCTTTGTTCGACAGGGCGTAGGTTCCTTCGAACTGCACCTCACCCTCGATGGTTACGTTCTGCTGTTCTGTGTAGTTTGGTGAACGGCGCACATACACTTCATCGAACGGCTTCAGCGTGAAGTCGGGCTGTCCCTGAATGGAGAAATTCGGCGTCAGCTTGAAACTGAACGTCTGGGCTATCTGGTCGTCGGCCTCGGTAGCGTTGGGGTTGGTAATGCGGCGGGCTACGTCGACCTTTACCAGCGAGGCTGCTTCCGTGGGTCCGCCAGCCTGCAGAATCAGGTCTTCTATGCTCTCGTTCTCGGCAAACTTATATGTTCCGGGGTAGTGTACCTCGCCATTAATAGATACTGTCTTCAAGGTCTCGTTCTCGTCGCGGCTGGCCACGTAGATCACGTCCTCGTTGCGCAGAGGAACGTCGGGTATGGTACCTTCCAGAATACCGACAATGTCCACGCTCTGCACTTCCAGCGTGCGGTCTACCTTCATGCGATGCATGACGGCATGCTGGCCGATGGCACCCTCCGTCAGTCCGGCAGCGGCTTCCACCAGAGCTTTCACGGTGCTGATATCGCCACCGACATGGTACATGCCGGGACGGAATACGGCACCCTTGATTTCCACCATGTTCTGATAGCGTACGATGGTTGAGTCTACACTCACCGAGTCTTCGTCCATCAGTTTGAAGGTGTTCATATCGAATTCGCCTACGCTGAACACTGAATAGCCTGCTCCGGCCTTTCGGTTGATGCGGATGGCCTTTGTATAGGCGTCACCCGTGAATCCACCGGCATAGTTCACCAGCGTGGCGGCACTCTCGGTTTTCTTCATTTCGTAGAACATCGGGCGCTTGACCTTACCCGTGATGTTCACCAGCGACTCGTAAGGACCTACGGTAATCACGTCGTTGTCGTGTAGCCGTACGTCACCGGTCAGACGTCCATTCAACAAGAAGTCGTACACGTCGACATTCGATATGAGCTTGCCGTTACGGTATACCTTCACGTTACGCAGCGTACCGATTTCGTTCGGGCCGCCGGCCATGTACAGTGCGTTGTATACGGTGGCAAAGGCCGACATTGTAAACGTGCCCGGCATCTTCACTTCACCAATCACACTGACGGTAATGGTGCGTGTCTGTCCCACTGTCAGGTCAATCTTGGAACCCTGGTATCGAGGTCCCAACACGCGCTTCAGGCGGGCTTTCGCCTGACTCACGCTCAGGCCGCCCAACTGAATGACACCAATGTTCTCGATGGTAATTGTTCCGTCGGGCGAGATGGTCTCCGACACGTTCTCCTGCGAGGCACCCCATACGTCTACGTTCACTACGTCGCCAGGGCCCAGCACGTAGTTCTGAGGCGTTGCGAGGTTCATCGAACTCTCGAACGTCAGCTTCTTGTTGTTGAAGATGTCGTGACCGAAAATCTTGCGCTTCTCCTCGTCCTTGTCCTTCATCATGTACTCCTCGTCGTAGTATTTCAGCGAGTCGGGCATCATGAAATCCATGGCGTCGTCCATTTCCACGAAGTCCTCGTCTTCCTCGTCATACGTGTGACGCTGAATCTGGTTCTTCTTCTTCGTGTCCTTGATTCTGAACTGCGAAGCCTTCTTCTTGTCCTCCTTCTTCTGCTCCCTGCGCTTATCGCCATTCTGCTCTCTCATGCGCGACTTCATCTCCTTTGAACCAGCCGTGATATCGTCGGCGCCCATCGCACCGTTCTTCATCTGCTTCTGGTACTTCTTCTGGATACGGCGAATTTGCTCGATGGTCACACCGCGCTGCATCAGCTGCGTCACAATCTTCTGACGCGGCACGCCCTGCGCGTTCTGCTCAATCACGTAATCCATTATCTGATTGTCGGTCATACCCGACTGCGCCCAGCTCATGACGGCACACGCCATCACGCTGGCTATGAGAGTAGCGATTCGTTTCATAGACACTATTAATGCATTAACTTATATATAATATAAACACCCTTTCGGGCGAAATATTGTGCAAAGGTAGTGTAAAATGAGCGAAAATCCAAATAAAATTTGGTTTTTAGCTTACTTATTTGTAATTTTGCAGCCGAAACGTGACTTTCACACCTGGGGTTGACTGGATTTGACAGCAGGATGAGATGGTACGTAAGCATGCGGAGTGACGACTGTGGACTCCATAATCACGTCGGTCGAAAAATTAATTGGCAACAATGAGTATGCTCTCGCTGCCTAATCGAAGTATAGTAGATTGAGGCTCAATTCCGTCACCAGGTGACAGAACGAGACGTCGCTCCGAGGATGTTGTTCCGAATCCGGAGATCAAGCGGCGCAGGTTAAATCGGAAATAGTCTTGTCAGGCCTCGATGGCGGGATGAAATTTTAGAGGATAAGGTCGTGATTGGTGGCTTGGGTCTTGTCGCGACACGAAAATGAAGGCCAAGATAAGCATGTAGAAAGCGTATGGTTTCCCTGTTTGGACCGGGGTTCGACTCCCCGCAGCTCCACACCAAAAATGAGCCTCACCGAAAAGGGTGGGGCTCATTTTTATATAATCTTCACCGTCAGTTTACCAGAACTGGAAGAAGTAGTAGACAGCGGCTTTCTTCAGATCGCCTAAAGGCTCGACGCGTCCGACAATGCTGCCGTTGTAGCGTACGTCACCTGTTCGTGGATCGATGCCGCCCACGATGTGGCCGTTGATACGAACCGTGCCGTCGTCGTCGATGGTGCCAATGACGTGACCGTTCTTCAGTACCTCATTGCCGCGCAACAGACCTTCAATATGGCCTCCGACATAGATATTGTTGTTGCCGTCGATTTTTCCCTTGATGGAACCACCCACGTAGACGGTACCGTCGGCCAGCATACTGCCTACGATGCTACCATTCTTGCGGAACTGCATGTCACCGCCCTTGCCGCCAGACGAACCGTGACGCTTCTCTATCTCCTTATTGGCCTCGGCGTAGAACTCCTCGTCGGTTGGGTTATAAGTCATCGTTGCAGCATCATAGCCCTCCTTGATAGCTACCAGTTGTTTGTTGGAATGCAGATATCCGAAGATAAAATAAGCTAGTACCACACCGTTCATCTTATCAGACGCGTCAATGAATGTGCCATCGCCGAGAATCGCTTGTTTCTGGTTCTGTATCGAACCCACGTTCTTTTTGTCGACAAACATGATGCCGATTTCGTCACAGCGTATTTGCTCGCCGCGAGGTGTGGTAAATGTCTGACCGTCGATGCTGCCTACCTTTTTGCCGTTGCCATCGGTTACCGTGCCGTCCGTCTGGAACAGGAGCGTCCTGCCATCAGCCGTTGTCAGCTTGCAGGCTGCGCGGTCGTAAGTGCCAAGCACCTTACCCGTTTTGCGTACTTTAATGGTAACCTCGCCAGGTTCACCGGGAGCCACCTTGGCCAGTACCTTCTCAGTAGACTTCCCTGCAGGTGTACTAGCTGTCGTGGATTTGCCTGTAGCTTTCGTTTCACCGCGTGCATTCCGAACGGCCGATCCGTCGTAGTTGTTGTATTCCGGTGCCTGTGATGACTGCGATTTGTCTTCGTCTTTTGCTTTCTCCTTAACGGCTTGTTTAGCCTTCTTGAGCAGGCCGCCGAACTGAGCGGAGGCTGTGGTCTGTACTCCAAACATGATGACGAGGGCCATCAGAATTCTTGCGATTGAATGATTGTGTTTCATAATGCTTGCTTATAATGTTTTTTTGAAAGTTTCCGGGTAGATTAGAAGTCGCTGTCGAACTGATCCTTCATAGACATGGTAACGGCCTTCTCCTTGTCGCTGACGAACCAACCGTTCTTGTTGGTCTCGCGGAGCTCGACAAAGCGCAAGTCGGGATTCTCGAAGCCCATTTCGTCGAGACTGGTGGCGCTGGGGTTGGGGAAGAGGCAGATCTTGGCCATGTTCTTATTACCCCAACTGGCAACGGGCGACAGCGGAGTGCTGGGATGCCAGCCTACTCGTACCTTATATGGACCTTGGTCGTAGCCCTTGCCGTTGGGCTTGTACTGGTTGCCGGGAGTGGCTCCGTCGAAGTAGCCGAATAGCGAGTTGAACTTCCAGGCACCAGCGGCGTCCTTACCCACAAGACCTGCTGTGCAGACATCCTGGAACACCTGATTAGACACACCAGTGGTGTTGAGCTGCGAGTAGTGCTTGCCATAGAGGTAGTCGATCATGTCGCGACAATCCTGGCTGCAGTCGAGAATACGGGGCCATACAGCCACCAGACAGGCAGCGACGAAGAGCGGATTTTTCATGCCTTCGATGCGGTTGCCGTTACCGTCCTCGATGAGTGTCTTCAACTCGGCGACGTTACGCGGCAGACGGTTGAAGGTGAATTCAGCCACCTGGAACGTGATTGTACCGTCGCCCGGAGTCTTGACGTCGCGACCATGAAAGACCAACTCATAGGTGGTCGTCGAGTCGCAGGTGATGGTTTCGACGGGAATGGAGTAGGCGGTCATTTTCTTAATCTTATCGACCTGATAGGGATACTTTTGGACTACGCCCGGATTCTGTCCCGTACGTCCGTTCTCCAGATAGAAAGCCGAATTTTCGGTAATGGTCGTTGTGGTCGAACGGAACCCCATGGGGTTCTGGGCCTGGAAGTCGAGGTAGTCGTGTTCTGGGTTGCAGAAGGTGTATTCGTCCTTCATCGTGGCTGCCACGCTGTTGTTGGACTGTCCTACGGGAATCTTATCGCCTGTGATGGGAACGGTAAATTCAACGCGGAAATACTGCTGGTTGGCCTGTGCGAAGGCGGTGAGGGCTGCGAAGGCCATGACTATGGTTGTATAAATCTTTTTCATAATGGTTTGTGATTATCTTATTTTTTACTATTTATTTCTTAAAAAACTTGAGAGCCTTGTTGCCTACCTTGACGACGTAGACACCCCGGCGCAGATGGGCGACATGAATGGTGGTTATACCATTCGATACTGTAGATTCGGCTACCATGCGTCCGTCGGTAGCGAAGACAATGGCTTCCGTGGCCGCCCCACAACCGGAAATGGTCATTTCGGAACTGATGGGGGTTGTCAGTCGAAGCTGTTCGTCGCCAGGAAGCACGCGGGGCTTGTCGATGCCGGAAGCGATGACGTCTTCCACCTTGTCGGCATCGCCGCGATAGAAGTAGACAAACGACACATCTGGCTCGGTCGTGCTGCCCACGATGACATCGAACAGTGAAGAGCCGTCCTTGGCGGTCATTGTCGGGAGGTCCTTCATATAGAAGTACTTACCCGTGTTGGTGAGCAGGAATACGGGTTTCGACATGTCGGGGGTGTCGCTGTCCGACGAGCCGCCCGAATACTTGCTGAGGTCGATGTCTGACTCGTGTTTCTCGAAGCTGATGCTCTCGACATTGGTGGCACCTTCGCCGTCCTTGACGACGATTTCGAACGTGCTGCCGCCATCGGGAACCACCATCATGCTGACGCGAGCCATTTCGATGTACTGCCCTGTGTTGGTCTTCAGACACATCACGTTCTTGGCAAAGGCCTGAGGGGCGCAGAGCAATACTGCTGCAAAGAATAACAATCTTTTCTTCATAATGGTTTTGTTTTTTGTGAATTATAGTTGTTTATTTAAAAGTTTGTCTACTTGTTGACTGACCTTCTGGTTGATCATCTGTTCGATGAGGGGTTCGAGCTGGGTCATACGCTTGTCGAGCAATCGTTCGCTGTCCTCTTCCTGTTGCAGAACATAGTGCAGGTATTCGATTGAGAATCGTTTGGCCTCTTGTTGTTGCTCGGTTTTCTTCATCGTCGCATTGTTTGCTTTTGTCGTTGCAAAGGTACGGTGTTTTTGGGTTTCGTCACTTGACAAAACCTACCAAATAATTGTTTTTTTCTTCCAAAATGCAAAAAATCAAGCATTTCTGCCTGATTTTTCGCGAAATTGCGTCGGTGTGATGCCGTAGATGCGTTTGAAAGTGTGGGTGAAACTGCTGGCATCGTCGAAACCACATTTGAAAGCTACATCGACGACGGGCATGTCGGCATGTTCGGTTAGCAATTTACCTGCCTTCTCCATCTGAATGGCGGAAATGAATGCCTTGGGGGTCTCGCCGGCGGCACTCATCAGACGGCGACGAAAAGTCTGCTGACTCATGTTCAGTTTCGAGGCAATGACATCGACGCCCAACTTTTTGTCGGCAAATCCTTCGTTGACCACTTCGATGACGCGCATGAGGAACGCCCGGTCAGATTCAGACGTCAGTGGAGCATTTGTAGTTGTGTCATCGGCAGGCTCAGTATCGGTGGCGGGTTGGCTTTCGTTGGTGTCTGCCTTCAGCAATTCTATTTCGCGCATCAGTTCGGCCACATGCTGCTGTTCCTTCTGATGGGCGCGGCGCACGAACCACCAGGCGATGAGCGACAAGAGGAGAATGGCGACAATGGAGATGATGATGGTGCGTTGGTGGGCCTGACGTACGGCGTCGTTCTCCTGTTGTAGCAGGTCGTTGCCGAATTCGGCGTTATAACGCGACAGGGCATCGGCGGTAGCGTGCGAATAGAGCGAGTCCTTCAGCAGGTCGAAATAGTCGAGTTCAATCTTTGCACTATCGGGGTTGAGTTCCCAGTAGCATTCGTAAAGTCCGCGATGCGAGTGGATTTCGTTATACAGGTCGCCCATCTTCGAGAAAAGCCCTGCGGCTTCCCGATAGTATGGGATGGCTTCACGTTGACGATGCTGGCAAAGTAACGACATGCCCAGACGGTTCAGGGCAATAGCCATCGAGTGGAAGTCGCCCATCTCGCGGAATGACGGAATGATGCGACGGAACACCTCTTCGGCTTTCTCGTAGTGGTGCAGTCCCAGTTCGGCAGAACCAATCTGCGACAGGCGGATAATCATCTTGTCTTGACGACCTAATTCCTTTTCGATGTTGTAGGCTTGTGCGGCATACGACAGCGCTTTCTCGTCGTCGCCCAGCGAATGGTAGATTTCTGATGCCATACCCATGATGATGCCTTTACGGCCGGGATTGTTGACCTGTTTGGCATGCTCAAGGGCCTGTAGGATAATCTGTTCGGCCTCTTTGGACTGGTTGCCAGCCATATAGATGCCCGCCAGCGTGTTCATGCTGGACGAGATGCGGTCGTGATTGCCGCCCTGCAATTCCTGTTCCACACTTTGTTGGGCGTAGTGTGCTGCTTTGTCGAAGTCGCTCAGGCGGACATAGATGCAGCCCAGCGTGTTCAGACAGTCGGCCTTTTCGGGATTGGCGGAATGGTACTTGTCAAGGGCTTTCAGCGCGTATTGCTCAGCCTGGTCGTAGTGCTGCTGATCGTAGAACCACTCGGCAGCCCAATACCACACCTGCTGTTGCAGCGAGTCGACGGACGTACCTTTTGCAAACGCGATGGGATCATCGAGAAAGTCGTTCTTCTTCAACTCGTCGAAAAACTGGTTGGCTTTCGCCACATCGGCTTGTTGCTCAAACTGTTGCAACAAAGTTTCCACTTGTTGGGCCTTTGCTACAGTGCATAGCAGTAACAGTGATAGTATAAAACTCTTTCTCATATAGTGTGCAAAGTTACGTAAATTAGCGGGCAAAACCAAAAAAAAACTAATATATTTGGCTTTTTACGTGCTTATTTGTAACTTTGCAGCCGTAAATAGCGAATAGAAGATATGAAAAAGATTGTTTTATTTCTACTGGTGATAGTCTCCGTGCTGCCTATGAAGGCCCAACAGACGGAAATGGCTCAGCAGCGTCAACAGATTCAGCTGGCTCCGGAGCCCGCGAAGAAGAATAGGAATTTCTTCAATCACATGGACTTGGGTATTACGTTGGGAACGACAGGACTGGGTTTTGACGTGAGTATGCCCGTCCACGATATGGTGCGCTTGCGTACTGGTCTTAGCTATATGCCTCGTTTTGAGGTACCGATGACTTTTGAAATCCAGGTGGGTGACGACCCCAAAACGAGTGCGAGCAAATATGCCAAGATGTCTTCTGTGCTTCAGGATCTGACAGGCAATCCTGTGAGCGACCATGTGGATATGATTGGCAAGGCGAAGATGTGGAACTGGAACTTCCTGGTGGACGTCTATCCGCTGAAGCATAACAAGCATTGGCGTGTGACGGCCGGTTTCTTCCTGGGCCCGTCGACGATAGCCGAGTCGTATAACAAGACCGAGAGTATGGCTTCGTTGGTGGCTGTGGGTATTTATAATAATATGTATGATAAGCTGCACGGAAAGACCAAGCGCGAGCTGGCCAGCGTGAAACTGGTAGACCTGTCTGTTTTAGGCCCCAAGTATAGTGATATCTATTTTGACTTGGATATGTTGGTGAAGTTGCAGGAAGGTTTCGACGCTGCAGGTCGCATGGGTGTCCTTCTAGGAACCTATGTAAATGATGTGGTGGACGAGGACGGCAATGTGATTCACAAGAAGGGTGAGTATTATATGATGACTCCCGACGATGACGATATGGTGAAGGCCGATCTGAAGGTCAACGCCTTCAAACCCTATATTGGTCTTGGCTATGAGGGTAGGCTGGTAAAGGGTAACGATCGTCTTAAAATATCTGTTGACGGCGGAATCATGCTGTGGGGCGGTAAACCCAGTCTGATAACACATGATGGAACAGACCTCATTCACGATGTGGAAGGCATTACGGATAAGCCGGGCGACTATGTGAACGCCATTTCAAAACTGGCAGTATTCCCAACGCTGAGCGTCAGGTTTGCATATACGATATTCTAAGTTTTTTGAAGAACCCTCCCGTCAGCAAATAGTAGAGCAGAAGGGGTAGGGAGTAGCACAACAGGTCGCTCCAGTCGAAGGTCCCACGGGCCAGACCAGCGGCCTGTAATAATTCGTGGGCTATCGCCATGAGAGGAATGAGCGATGCAGCCACCAGCCGCAGGGAATGCCGGCTTTTCTTCCAGACAGCATCCATCAATAAAATGTAAGAAGCACAATAGAGTCCGTCTGGCAAACTGAAACGGACAAATGCTGGTATATCCCAGTGACGTACGCTTTCGCGAAGTGTGTCGATTGCTTCTTTCATACCTGCTGAGGCAAACCAGCGATAGAGAGTAATCGTTTCGCTTCTGAACAGCAGATAGATGCTGATACCTATAAGTAGTAGCAGTATACCTAAAACCATTTGCAGGCGAATGATTGTTTTTTGACGCTTGGACATGTTTCTTTAGGAAAAAGGAGGACTGTCAAATAGACCGTCCTCCTTTATTGTTATTGTTTAGTTGTTTAATTGTTTGCTGTGGGAACAATCATGATGGGAGTTGCGCCACCGCTGCGAGGACTCTTCTGCGGAGCCTTGCTGGTCAACTCGCCAATCAGAGCTTCAAGGATGTAGTCCATATCGCTGAAACCTGCATAGAGGTTGGTCTCGCGGATCACATTCTTCCAGCTATCCATGACTGCCCAACTACCGCCATTCGAATCATAACACTCGGTTGGAGCAAACAGCACCATGCGGCGGCCTGAAGGCATTGCATCCCACTTTGCCTTAATACCCTCTACAGTCAGCTTAGTATAAGCTTCACCAACCAGATAAGGAGCATCCGTCCAAAGGATGATTACCTGACGGTGGTAACCATCGTCAGCACCCCAGTCCGTCTTGCTGAAAGCAGCATCGAGTGCCTCAAGTCCGCTCTCAGGAGTGTCACCGCCACCCATAGCGTAGATGTTACCTACAAAGGTGTTGAACTCCTCGCGTTGTTCAGGCAGCTGGTAGGTAGGACTTTGGCGGAACCAGTCATCACCGTCGACATTAATGTCCTGGAAACCGATTACCTGAGCAGTCAGACCTGTCAGACCAATACCCTTGGAATCACACTTAGCCTTGAAGGAATCATAGAATGACATGGCGTTCTCCTTTACCGTATTGATGATACCACCCATACTTCCTGTGTAGTCGATACACATCACAACATCAACCGACAGCAAGTTGTCACCTGTGGTGAATGACTTGATAGTTGTGTCATATAACACATTGTCAATTACTTCGCCATTGCGTGGAACAAGTGTTGAACCAGCAAAGTCGTTGAATGCATAGTATGCACGATAGAAGTAGGTGGTGTTAGGTTTCAGACCACGGAAATCGACATCGAAGCTTAGCTTTCCATAGGGCTGATAACCTTCGCCTTGGTACTCTGCTTTTCCTTCACCGATGAGCAGTTTTGCTTTGTCAGTATCGCAGACGATACCATAGGAACCCAGTGCATTGTAAACATCAGCAAGACACCAGATGGTTCCGCTCAACGTACAAGATGATCCACCAACCTTGAAGCTGGCTTTACCGGTCCACAGGGCGAGGGTGTTGTATATACGAACGATAATCTCTGTATTGAACCAGTTGCCAAGAATCTCAGCAAATTCGTAGTTTCCGGAGGTCGTTACGGTCAGTCTTGATACTGCACCAGCGTTCTCCTCATATTCTAACTTAGAAACCTGCTCGAACAAGTCAGCAAAAGTGTTGACGATAGCAGCAACCTCTGGGCTGATGGTCTCTTCGCCAGTGTTGGCTCTGATGATAGCAGCAGCGTTAGCCAGTGCTCCGCGGAATACGTCTTCCTTGTCGAACTCGGTAAAGCTGGGCAGAAGATTCTTCGGGCATGCATAGCTGCCGAGGAAAGCAACCTTCTCACCATTGTCGAACAACAACTCAACAATCTCGTCGTTGGGGAAGCTGAAGTAGATGATACCCTTGTCCTTCACCACCAGCTGAGTGGGCAGGTTCTCGTCCTTCGTGGCAATCAGTGTTGCCATTTCTTCCTTATCAAGTGACAAATAGCTGATAGCACTGAAATTACCCTCAGCTGTTGTATTGACGTCCTTCTTGTAGGTGAAGTAGCCAATGGGGGTAAGATAGCCGCCATCCCAGATGTCCGTCTTTTCATTAATCTTCACAATGCCGGTCAGCGTACCTTGGGTAACTGTTAGTCTCTGGGTTCTGAAGAGACCGGTCTTGTCAGTAGCTTTTACTTCGATGACTGTAACGCCCTCGCCGAGAGGCAGACTGGCAATGGTCCAGTTCTCAAGACCTTCAGCAACACCTGCCAAACCTGTACTGGTAGTATAAGTGATAGACTCCAGCTCGTTCTTGGCTTTTGCTGTACCGGAAATCGTAATGACGTCATCACCGGTTACATAAGTGGGAGCTGTAGTAGGCTTCAAAATCGATAATTCAATGTTGGCAACATTGGGATCGTCCTTGATCTCGTCGTCAGAAGCCGTGAATCCTATGGCAAATAAAGCCAGCAGGAAAGTAGAAAATAAGTACTTTTTCATAAGCTTTTAGTTTTTAATTAGGTGAATAAAAAAAATAACGGTTTTTAATCTGTTGGCAAAATTACAAATTTTTTTTCAAAATCACAACAAAAAGACAAAAAAAAATGCTCTTTGTCTTATAAAAAAATGTTAACAAACAAAAGAGGAGACATCCCGAACGGTGTCTCCTCTTTAAGCTTCAATTATTTTACGATGATTTTTCTGCCGTTGACGATATAGATGCCCTTCGAGAGACCTTCGAATGTGTTCGTGTTTTCTCGAACCAGACGTCCATTAATGTCGTAGATGTTGCCAAACTGATTGTTGCCAGTGAGTACGTGGATACTAGAAGTTCCGATTTCGAGGATATGGTGGAACTCGTTCCATCCTTCAGCGGCAGTATATGCAGCCACACATCCGACAGGCACATAGAGGATGCATTTTTCTTTATCGACACCAAGGAATGCATTTGAAGCTCTCTTCATCACAGGTAGCGCATCATCATACACAGTGGGTGGGGTGGTGCTCTTTATGGTGATTGATGCCAAGTTGCTGCAACCCTCAAAAGCAGAACCGCCAATGGCTGTGATGCTTTCTGGAATGACAATCTCCGTCAAATTGGTGTTATTCAAGAATGCCATTTCGGCTATCGCTGTAACAGTATAGGTTACACCATCCTTTATGATTGTCTGTGGAATCTCGAATGTGCCGGTAGCCTCTGTGTTACTAACGAACGTTACCGTGTTGTCTTCTCCGACTTCATAGTCAGAACCCTGTTCGTCGGTGATGATGACAACGGGCTTCTCAATGGTCAGCCAACCTGATGCATAAGTGATGTCGTAGTTAGCAGCATCGGCACCATCGACGATAATCTCATAGCTGCCAGGTTCGCTGTCAGCCGTCGCATTGCAGGTGATGGTCGGCTTTGTTTTTAACACGTTCTCGTCCTCGCCGTTCTTGAAACCGCTGTAGGTAACTTCGAATTCGGGTAGGGCCTCGCCTTGCTTGATCGTATAACTCTTGGCCGTGATAGTCAGTGGGGCTTTATTGATAGTAAGTGTACCGTCTGTTAGATTGACAACGTCATTCTTCAACGTACCCTTAGTGATGTGAATGGGATAGGTGCCAACAGGTGATGTCTGAGTAGCTTCGCAACTCAGCTCTGGAGTTCCGTCGGCTTCGCCTTCTGTCACAGTATACGTCAGAGTGGGTACGGCATCACCATAAAGCATCGTCTGGTTGTTTGCTACGATGGTTACGGTAGTTTGCGTGGTGCCAATGGTCATTTCCACATCATTGGGATGTACTACCTGCTCAGTGGGCGATACTATCTCAATGTTTCGTAGGGCGATAGTGCCACCTTTGAATGTTGCGGCAGCTACAAGTTTGATGTATATGATGGCTCCTGATGTACCCTCTAACGTATTGTTTTTACCGGAATGCAGCAGGAAACGTGTATTATCCTCGTTGGCATCAAGAGAATGCTTTTTCCATGTTGTACGACCTATTTCAAGTGCATCGTCGTCAGTGGATACTGTCAACCCTTCAGGAAGTGACAGATCAAATTGTACCAGCGTTACCTCCATATCGGGGTTGTCCAGATCAATAATCATGGTTTGCGTTTCACCTGCATTGATAGTGAAGGTTTCTATTGATAGTTTCGTTTCACTTTGTGCAAAGAGTGAAAATGGTAGTGTAGCAAGTACCAAAAGCCACAATTTGAAGTATTTACTTGTCTTCATGATGTTCATTTGCTTTAATTATTTTCCAAGAATCATATTAACGAGTTTTACGTAGTCTGCGCCGCTGACAATACCATCGTTGTTAAGATCGGCTTCTTTGCGGAATCCGGCACTAAGAATAAGGTTGGTCATCATGACCAGATCCTGACCTGAAATGGTACCATCGCCACTCAGGTCGCCGGGAGTACCAGAATCGTTTCCTGCGATATCAACTTTCAGAACGCTTGGAGCAGACGAACTTACTTTGATGTAGGCTGTATTGGCAGGGATGTAAGCCAAATCGATATTGTTGACGAAAGCCAGCGTGCCATCTTCTGCTTTACCCAGCACACGCATGGTGGTGGGGTCGAAAGCTACCACGTTGGTGTGCTTCTCGCCGGCATCTGGATTGCAGAAGTAGACACCTGTCAGCTTATTGCCGCTTGCTGTGCCGCTGGCGCTGGCACCCACGTTCAGCTTGTTGCTGGCAGCATCCTGCGAGGAACATTTTACAATGACGGGGGTAGAGGTCGGCACACCGCCAGTGATCTCTTGGACAGAAACCTTGCCATTGGTCTCGTCAATGCTCTTCACATAGTATGCTGTCATTCCTTCAGAATAGAAGGTAAAGGGGAATGCGGCATAGAATGTCTGGTAGTAGCTGTCGCCAGCAGCGATATTGGGCTGCAAACCGAAGTAGCTGCCTTCGGCTGATACGGGTATAACGTTCCAGTCGAGGTATTTCTCGTAGGCAGTACCAGGACTGACGTTCGTCACCAACTTGCCCTTTGCTTTCTCCTCGTCGGTGCTCATGAAGTTAATGATTTCGTCGGCCAGATACTTGGTCATACCGGCATGGCTGGCTGAGCACCAATATTTGTTGTCGCCCATGTCGCTCAGTTTGATCTCGTAGGAGATGATAGAGTAGCTGCCAGTTCCCTGAGTTTGGAAGTCGTAGCCCGTAGTCATCTTCTTGATATAGATGATAGAGGCTGGGTCGGAGACGATGGTCTCGAATCCGGCACGGGTGCAGAGTGCTGCCATATCTGCATCTGTGGTTGACAAGTTAACACTACCTCTGTTGTCCATCACGTTGATGTAGCGTCCTTGCTCGGAGCTTTGGGCACGATAGTAGCCATCGCCAGTCAACTGGGCCGAGGCCGAAAGCGTGCAGACAGCAGCTATAAGAAATGTGTAGATTCTGTTCATTGCAAATGATTGTTATTAAAAGGAGTCTGACTCTCACCATACCTTTGCAGAGTATGGATTGGAGTCAGACTCGATATTGGTTTAAACCTCAAATAATCTTTTCCGTTTGATTACTCTGCGATACAGATGGTGACACGGTTCAGGTCGTTCTCAGCGAACGGCTGTACGCGTGAACCCTTAGAATCGAAGGTAATACGATCGGCAGAGATGTTGTACTGGTTCATCAGGGCCTTTACAACAACGTCAGCACGCTGCTTGGCCAGACGGTCGTTGATGCGGTTGTTACCTGTACCAGCATCAGCATAACCAGTAACCTCAACCTTAGCATTGGGGTGAGCCTGCAGATAGTCGGCGATGTCCTTAATCTTCTCTGCCTCGGTATCTCTTACCTTGAAAGAGTTGATAGTGAAGAAGATATCGCGACGGATCTTCTCGATGGGCTTCACCTCAACCTTAGCGGGAACCTCCACAATCTTCTCAACAACCTTCTCCACATAGCGAACCTCGGGCTCGGGAGCAGGAGTGAACTTGGTGGTATAGGTCTTGCCGAGGTTGATCTTCACACCAGCGAGGGCGTTGAAGTACCAGTCAGCATTGCCAGCCTTCTTTGAGTTGTACTTATCGGTCAGGATGTTGGCATTACCCTCGATGTTGATGCTCACCTTGTCGGATACGCGGAAATCGAAGATCAAACCACCCTTACCAAAGATGTTCACCTTAGA
>JAEEGG010012168.1_pt1 | contig 18612 bp, 18 predicted proteins | sample 9134161 | NCBI WGS metagenome assembly JAEEGG01 (sample SAMN16246543, study PRJNA631951) | gut metagenome | biome: gut microbiome; feature: rumen; material: CR-attached | host: Bos | place: Iran: Karaj | collected 2018-10 | reverse complement strand
CCGGTGTATTCCCTGTACGGCTGCACACGGAAACCGTCGCCCGACATGCTGAAGGGGGTCGACGTGATGGTCTATGACATCCAGGATGTCGGCACCCGTTCCTACACCTTCATCTCCACTCTGGGTCTGGTGATGCGGGCTTGCGCGGAGCAGGACATCGAAGTGATGGTTCTGGACCGCCCCAATCCGCTGGGCGGACTTAAAGTTGAGGGCAGTTATGTGGAACCGGGCTTCTTCTCCTTTGTCAGCGAATTCCGCATCCCGTATGTCTACGGCCTCACCGTCGGCGAACTGGCCGGCCTCATCAACGAAGAAGGCCTCAACTGCGGGGTGGAGGGCAAAGAACAGTCCCTGAAGTGCCGCCTGACGGTCATCCCCATGCGCGGCTGGGAAAGGTCGATGCTGTACAAGGACACCGGTCTGCCCTGGATTCTCCCGTCGCCGAACATCCCCTCCGAGGCCTCGGCCATCGGCTATCCCTCCGCCGGCATCGCGGGCGAGTTCGGCTACCTGAACATCGGCGTGGGCTACACCATCCCTTTCCAGACTTTCGCCGCCCCCTGGATCGACGCGGACAAGTTGAAGGAGCGTCTGGACAGCTATGAAATCCCCGGAACCGCCTTCCGCACCATCCATTACAAGCCCATCTCCGGCCAGAATCCCCAGATGCAGCACGGTGTCCAGTTCTTCTATACGGATTACGAGGCCGCGACCATCACTTTGACGCAATTCTATGTGATGCAGGCGCTCCAGGAGCTGTATCCGGACCGCAATCCGTACAAGAATTTGAAGAAGACCCGGATGCTCGACATCGTTTGTGGCACGGATTATGTGAGAAGGGAATTCGGAAAGCGTTTGAAAGTGGCGGACATTGAGTCCTGGTGGACGAAAGACGTCGAAGCTTTCAAGGAGCTTTCCCAGAATTACTACTTGTATCGTTAACATTTTAAACTAAAGAGCCATGAAAAGGATGATCAACACCTTCGCCGCAGTCCTCCTCACCTTCGTGATGGTCGCGGCACCTGAGGCACTCGCCCAGTCCCGCCGTTCCGGCGGATCTTCCGCCGCCCGGTCGTCCTCTTCCCAGACCACGACCCGCGGATCTTCTTCGATGAGCCGTTCGTCCGGCTCTGTTTCCACCAGCCGTTCCTCCGGGGCTGCTTCGGCAAGCCGTTCCACCGGCGCGGCGATGAGCACCCGCTCCGCTTCGACGAGCACCCGCTCCGCCGGGGCTTCGATGGGCGCCCGCTCCGCCGCTCCTTCGGCCAACCGTTCGGTGAGCGCCACCTCCAGCCGTTCTTCCTTCGCGCAGAACGACCGGACCAGCCGCGGATCCTCCACGAGCACCAGCCGTTCCACCGGCAGCAGCACGACCAGCCGTTCCACCGGAAGCACCTCTTCCGCGACGACCAGCCGCAGCACCGGTTCCACCACCCGCTCCACGGGTGTCGCGCCTCAGAACGACCGGACCAGCCGTGGTTCCTCCACGAGCACCAGCCGTTCCACCGGAAGCACGACCAGCCGCAGCACCGGCTCCTCCACCACCCGCTCCACGGGTGCCGCGCCTCAGAATGACCGGACCAGCCGTGGTTCCTCCACGAGCACCAGCCGTTCCACGGGCAGCACAACCAGCCGTTCCACCGGTTCCTCCACCACCCGTTCCGCGGGCACCGTGGACCAGAACGACCGGACCAGCCGCGGATCTTCCGCGACCACCAGCCGCTCCACCGGCAGCACGACCAGCCGCAGCACCGGCAGCAGCACTTCCCGGAGTACTGCCACCACCAGCCGCAGCGCGAACACCGCCGACCGGAATTCCGGCTCCGCAGTCCGCTCCAGCAGCAACGTCACCCGCAACGGCCTCGGCTACAACGCGGCGAACGAAGCTCCGGCTTCCGCTTCCGTGAAGAACACCGAGCCCATGCGCGACCACGGCGGCAACTACCGCTACAATGACGACTTCCGGATGGACAACGGACACAACCTGCACCGGGTACCTCCGCGTGAGCGTGACTTCATCGCCTGGGACCGTCCGGGAATCGGACACTTCTGGGATCACCATCCGCACTACTACGGATACCGGATCCACGTGCTTCCGCCGCACTACCGCCGGATCACCCACTGGGGCATTGACTACTACTTCTACGAGGGTATCTACTACCGTCCGTTCGGAGGTGTGTATGTCATCTGCCGTCCGCCTTTCGGCACTCCGCTCGAGAGAGCGATTGACAGGGCTCTGTTCAACCTGGTCAGATTCTCCTACTACTGCAACACGTACCGGACCTACAACACGGTCTTCGACAATTACAACGTGATTGCCCAGCAGAACCTGATCATCGCGCAGAACAACGCCCGGATCGCCGCCCAGAACGCGAATTACGCGCTCAACAACGGCCGCGCCCTCTCCGCCTACGAGCTGGCCAACAAGCTCGGCCTCGTGCAGAGCTACGCCTACGCCAACTCCGACTACTTCTACCAGGACGGTGTCTTCTACAGTGTAAGCGCCTCCGGCAATTACACCACCATCGTCCCGCCGGCCGGAGCCCTGGTGAGCTCCCTCCCGGACGACTACGAGACCATCGTGCTGAACGGCGTCGAATACTACATGGTGGACAATACGGTTTACCGTACCACCCTCTTCGACGGCCAGCCTTATCTCGAGGTCCTCGGTCAGATGTACGGCTCGCTGTACAACCAGTACAGCATCTACCGGTAAGCTTCCGGTATCATGAATGAAGCCAGCCTTTCGGGGCTGGCTTTTTTCGTGCATTTGCGTCATGCCTGGCCTGACCGGGCATCTAGTCCAGATCGTCGTCCGGATCCGTGACGGCGGCGCCGTTACCCATCAGGAAGGTCTTCATGAATTCGTTGAGGTCGCCGTCCAGGACGCCCTGGGTGTCGGCGGTGCTGTAACCGGTGCGGAGGTCCTTCACGAGTTTGTAGGGATGGAGGACGTAGTTGCGGATCTGGGAGCCCCATTCGATGCGCTTCTTCTGGCCTTCGAGTTCGGCCTGCTTCTCCTGGCGCTTCTTAAGTTCGATGTCGTAGAGGCGGGACTTGAGGATGAGGAGGGCGCGCTGGCGGTTGTCCTGCTGGGAACGCGTTTCAGTGTTTTCCACCATGATACCGGAAGGGATATGCCGGACGCGGACGCCGGTTTCCACCTTGTTCACGTTCTGGCCGCCGTGACCGCCGGAACGGAAGGTGTCCCATTCCAGGTCGCCGGGGTTGATTTCGATGTGGATGGAGTCGTCGACCAGGGGATAAACGAAGACCGAGGAGAAGGTGGTCTGGCGCTTGCCCTGGGCATTGAACGGGGAGATGCGGACAAGGCGATGGACGCCGTTTTCGGCCTTGAGGTAGCCGTAGGCGTAGTCGCCCTCGACCTCGATGGTGGTGGATTTGATGCCGGCTTCTTCCCCTTCGAGCAGGGAGGTAACCGTCATCTTGTAGCCGTTGCGCTCGCCCCAGCGGAGGTACATGCGCATGAGCATGGACGACCAGTCGTTGGCCTCCGTGCCTCCGGCGCCGGAGTTGATGGTGAGGACGGCGCCGAGGTTGTCGCCCTCGTTGCCCAGCATGTTCTTGAGTTCCAGGGCTTCCACGGCATCGACGGCCTTGGCGAAGGTGGCGTCGAGCTCGCGGGTTTCATCGGTCTCAACGGCCTCATCCTCGCTGCCGCTGATGCTGTCCTTCGCGAAGTCGTACAGCACATCCAGGTCGTCCACCAGACCGGAGGCCTTCTGGAAATCGGTCACCCAGGCCTTCACGCCGGCGAGTTTCTTGAGGAAACTCTCGGCGGCCTTGGGGTCGTTCCAGAAATCGGGGGCGAGGCTCTCCTGTGTCTTCTGCTCCACGTCCTTCCGCTTGCCGGCGATGTCCAGGCATTTCTCCAGGGTGTCCAGGCGCTCGTGCAGGTCTTTGATTTGTTCGAGGGTCGTCATATCTTTCCGTTTCAATCCACAAAAATACGAATTATTTCCCGTATATTTGTAGAAGTATGGCAACCATCGGCATTTTCGATTCGGGCTCCGGCGGCCTGTCCGTGTATCGGGAGATCGTAAAAATCCTCCCGTACGAGCAGTATGTCTATTATGCGGACAACGCGCACTGCCCTTATGGGGAAAAATCGGTCGATTACATCCGGGACCGCGCCCGGGCCATCACGAATATTCTGCTGGGTCTGGGGGCCGATATCATCGTCGTCGCATGCAACACCGCCACGGCAGCCGCCATCGTCACCCTCCGGGAGGAGTATCCCGACGTTCCTTTCGTCGGCATGGAACCGGCCGTGAAGCCCGCCGCCCTCGGAACGAAGACCGGCGTCATCGGCGTTCTCGCTACGGCGGGCACCCTGAAAGGCTCCAAGTATCTCAAGACAAAAGGCCGTTTCGAGGACGACGTCCGTATCGTCGAGCATGTAGGCGAAGGTTTCGTGGAGCTAGTGGAAAACGGCATTCTGGACGGCCCGGAGGCCTATGCGACCGTGAAGGCCTCCTTGCAGCCCCTGCTCGACGCCGGCGCGGACCGCATCGTCCTTGGCTGCACCCATTATCCGTTCCTCCGCCCCGTCATCGAGGCCATCGCCGGCCCCGGCGTCCAGGTCATCGACCCAGCCCCCGCCGTCGCGCGCCAAACCGTCCGCCTGCTGGAGAAGGATTGCATCCTGCTCGACGAAGGCCCCTTCCGGATTGACCTCCACTCCTCCGGTGCCTCCGAGTCGCTGCGACGGATCTTTGCGCTGGTGTCTCGTGGCGCCTAACTTCTTGATACACTGCGTATTGATGGTGTTCCCCTGTGTCTCCCGACGCAGGGGCATCCTTTTTATCCGCTGAATATCAACTCGTTAGGTGCCACCTTATTCTAACCCCAAAAACTTTTTCAGTTGCCAGAACGTGGCTCCGGTTTTGTTTTGCAGAATGTCGGCGATTCGCCTTTTTTCGGATTGTCGCAGAACAAGCATGGCTTTGGGATTGTCTGCGAAGGAGGAGTGTAGGCATACTTTCAGCAGGTCCCTGTAGATGGTGTGCGGGCTGTTATCGAAATCTTCCTTGATGTCGTATTCGCTGCCGGTATTGGAATTGATAGCGGTCAGCATGTTTTCGTAGTCTCCATAAAGGACGAAAAGCTCTTCCTTGTCAAGGGGGAGATAGGTGAAGATGATATGGTCGGTCAATTGTTCCTTTTCCTCGCCGGTAAGCCCATCAAAAAGGCTGCGTAGAACCCGGTAAGAAAGGTAGGCATTCGAGTTCGAGAAGGCTGCGACTCTTTTCAATGACCGGAGCAACCTCTTGGAAACGTGGCTTCTGTCAATTTTGGGAGAAAAAGGGTTGGGAGTGTCGAGATAGGCGAGGCAATTCCATCGGTCCTCTTCTGCTTTTTCGTAGAGTCTTTTTTCAACGGAGTTGTTGTCGACATAGGCGATGTTTGTCCGGATTGCCTTGGCGCCGGCTTTGGGGGCATTGCCGTATGCGCATTGGAACAAAGGCCCATGTCGGTTTATGTCCCGATTGAACTCGATCGCGTAAAGAGAGGTATAATCCCTGACGAAGTCTCCCAACCTGGCCGGATCCTTCAGTCGGACGGACGAATGGGTATGGTCATACATCAACGAGATGGCGAGAACTTGGGCCTGGTACTTTCTGGCCGTCACCGCGAAAGCCGTGTAGTAGACCAACCGGTCGTAGTCGTCATAAAACAGCAGTACACCTCCCATGGTGCTTTGGTAAATGTGTTGAAAGGCGTTTTCTTTGATCTTTCTTTTCCTGACGCGCATAATCTCTCTCACTTTTCAGCGAAACTATTCCATTCTGAGCATCCTTGCAACACGTATCATCCAAGTTTTTCTGTTTTTTATCAAGATTATTGGTTTCTTATGATTCTCCAAAGTTGTATCATGTGAAACAACAATGGCGGGCAATCCATTAATACTTAATGCGTTAAGTGGGTATGCCCTGTGATTCGGATCACAGGGCATACCCACTTAAGTCGCTGATAGACAATTAAAAAGGCGCCAGAAAGGCGCCTTGAGAGAGGGGACGACAGGCATCAAAGCCCGATCGTCTTGAAGAAGTCGTTGCCCTTGTCGTCCACGAGGATGAAGGCGGGGAAGTCTTCGACGCGGATCTTCCAGATGGCTTCCATGCCGAGGTCGGGGTATTCGACGCATTCGATGGACTTGATGCCGTCGGAGGAAAGGACGGCCGCGGGACCGCCGATGGAGCCGAGATAGAAACCGCCGTACTTCTTGCAGGCGTCAGTGACCTGCTGGGTGCGGTTGCCCTTCGCGATCATGATCATCGAACCGCCGTGGGACTGGAAGAGGTCCACGTACGGGTCCATGCGCTGCGCGGTGGTCGGGCCCATGGAGCCGCAAGGCATGCCGGCCGGGGTCTTGGCGGGACCGGCGTAGAACACCGGATGGTCCTTGAAGTACTGCGGGAGGTCTTCACCGCGGTCCAGACGCTCCTTCAAGCGGGCGTGCGCGATGTCGCGCGCGACGATAATGGTGCCGTTCAGGCTGAGACGGGTGCTCACCGGATACTTGGTGAGTTCGGCGAGGACGTTCTTGATGGGCTGGTCCAGGTCGATTTTCACACCGCCGCCTTCGCCGGGCTGGCGCAGGGCCTCCGGGATGAGACGGGTGGGATTGTCGTCCAGTTTCTCGATCCAGATGCCTTCGCGGTTGATCTTCGCCTTGATGTTGCGGTCCGCCGAGCAGCTGACGCCGAGGCCGATGGGGCAGGAGGCGCCGTGGCGGGGGAGACGGACGATGCGGATGTCATGGGCAAAGTACTTGCCGCCGAACTGGGCACCGAGGCCGATCTTGCAGGCCTCCTGCCAGACTTTCTCCTCGAGCTCCACGTCGCGGAATGCGCGGCCGGTTTCGTCGCCGGTGGTCGGGAGACCGTCATAGTAGTGCGTGGAGGCGAGTTTCACGGTGAGAAGGTTTTTCTCCGCCGAGGTGCCGCCGATGACGAAAGCGATATGGTACGGCGGGCAGGCCGCGGTGCCGAGGGTCTTCATCTTCTCCACGAGGAACGGCACGAGCGTGTCCGGATTCAGGACGGCCTTGGTCATCTGATACAGGTAGCTCTTGTTCGCCGAGCCGCCGCCCTTGACCACGCACAGGAACTTGTATTCCATGCCTTCTTCTGCGTCGATATCGATCTGTGCCGGAAGGTTGCACTTGGTGTTCACTTCCTTGTACATGTCCAGCGGGGCGTTCTGGCTGTAGCGGAGGTTCTCCTCCGTGTACGTCTTGTAAACGCCCAAGGAGAGAGCTTCCTTGTCGTCGAAGCCGGTCCAAACCTGCTGGCCCTTCTCGCCGTGGATGATGGCGGTGCCGGTGTCCTGGCAGAAGGGGAGCTTGCCCTTCGCAGCGACCTCTGCGTTGCGCAGGAACATCAAGGCCACGTACTTGTCGTTGTCGGAGGCCTCCGGATCGGAAAGGATTTTCGCGACCTGCTCGTTATGGGCCGGCCGGAGCAGGAAGTTCACGTCGCGGAAAGCCGCGTTGGAGAGCATGGTGAGCGCCTCGGGCGTCACTTTGAGAATCTCGTGTCCCTCGAATTCGCCCACGGAGACGCCTTCGGAAGTAAGCTTGTAGTATTCAGTGGTGTCCTCGCCCAGCTGAAACATCGGTGCATATTTGAATTCGGCCATAAGGTAGAATAAGTTTGGTTCTTCAATTCAACAAATATAGTATATTTCGGGGAAATTTCCGATATTGCAGCCACAACCATAAAACACTGAAAGCATGAAAAAGTACGTTTGCAACATCTGTGGCTATGTCTATGACCCGGCCGCCGGCGATCCGGACAGCGGAATCGCTCCCGGGACCGCCTTCGAAGATATCCCGGAGGATTGGGTGTGCCCCATCTGCGGTGTCGGCAAGGAGGATTTCTCCCCGGAGGAATAACTGTTCTGAGACTGAAAAATCGGCCGAACCGCCGATTTTTTGAAAATAATAGTACTTTGTATTGCAAAGTATCAAAAAAAGTTTATATCTTTGCAGTAACAAATATTTTGTATACTATGAAACGAGTAACAAATGCCTGTGTCGGAGGGCGCAACTTTACCCTCAATGACGATGCCTACAACCGCCTGGACGCCTATCTGCGGAACTTCCGGGCGAAACTGACCGTTCCCGAGGCCCAGAAGGGGGAGGTGATGGACGAGATAGAAGGCCGGATTGCCGAACTCTTCTATCAGGAAGTGGGGGACAGTTCCCGCGTAGTTACCCTAGAGATGGTGGAAAAGGTGGTTTCGACCCTCGGCATGCCCGACGGATCGGCCGAAACCGGTTACTCTTATGCCTATTCCCAGGCCTTCCCCGAGGACAAGGTCCCCAAGAAACTGTACCGCGACGTTGAAAACAAGGGTGTGGCCGGCGTCTGCTCCGGCCTGGCCTGGTACTTTGACATCGACGTGACCATCATCCGGATCATCATGCTGGTGGCCCTCCTGGCCGGCACGTCGGGATTCTGGATCTATGTGGTGCTGTGGATCGCCGTTCCCAAGGCGCTGACCCCGGCCCAGCAGTGTGAGATGCGGGGCATCCCTGCCACCGCGGAGAACATGTCGCGTTTTACGAACTACGCGCAGGACACTTATAACCGATAGTCTTATGGAAAGCACGACTGACAATGTCCGTTCCCAGATGCGGAAGGGCGTGCTGGAATATTGCATCCTGTGCATTCTCAGCAAGAAGGAAGCCTACGCTTCCAGCATTATCGATGAACTAAAGGCTGCGAACATGATCGTGGTTGAAGGAACCCTGTATCCTCTGCTCATCCGGCAGAAGAATCAGGGTCTGCTGAACTATCGTTGGGAAGAGTCCACCCAGGGCCCGCCCCGGAAGTATTACGGAATCACCGAGAAAGGCCGCGCCCAACTCGCGGAGATGGACGCCGCCTGGCAGGAGATGGTGGAAAGCATTGATACGCTGAAACGATGAAAGAGATTGAGAAAGTGAGCATCGGAGGCTATGCCTTCACGCTCGAAAAGGACGCCGCGGCCCTCGTGGGCAAGTACCTGAAGGACTTGGAAGCCCATTACCTGGGACAGCCCGGCGGCAAGGAAATCATGGAAGGCATCGAGGAAAGGATGGCCGAACTCCTCCTGGAACGGTGCGGAAAGGACGGGGTCGCGATGGTGGCCGACATCCAGGGCGTCATCGACATCCTCGGCCGTCCCGAACGGATCGAGGCCGATGACCCCGAACCGGAGCAGTCCCAGTCCAAGTCCGGACGGAAACTGTACCGGGATATGGAGAACAAGCGGGTCGCCGGCGTCTGCGCCGGCCTGGCCACCTATTTCAATTTCGACGTGGTCATGATGCGCGTTCTGTTCGCCGCGGTTACCCTTATCCTGTTCTTCGGCGGCGCCAGGCACGGCGTATGGTCCACATTCGGTTTCATCGCTTATGCCGTCCTCTGGCTGGCGATGCCCGCCGCCCGCACGGCGCAGGAGCGCTGGGCCATGAAGGGGGACAGCGGCACCTTGGAGGACATCCAGCGTAATGTCCGCAGCGGTGTCCGGGAGATGGGCGATGTCGCCCGCCGGGGAGTCCGCGAAGTCGGTGATGCCGTTCGCGGCCCCAAGGGCTCGGAATTGGGCAAGATCATCCTCCTTATCCTCGGAGTGGGGCTGCTCCTTTCCGGCGTTTCCGGTCTCGCTTCCGTGTCCGCGCTGGGGCTGCTCAACAACAACGGCGTTTTCAGCGTTCCGGTGGACCGTCTCCTGGATGAGCTTCGCCTGGACTGGCCGGTCTTTTATGACCTCCTCGGGACTCCCTGGGTCCTCGTCCTGACCATTGCGGCCGTCATCCTTCCGCTGATTCTGCTCATCTACCTGGGTATCCGCTTCATCTTCGGTTTCAAGGCGCCGTCCTGGAAACCGGGCCTGGTGATGCTGGTCCTCTGGCTGGTCGTCCTGGTCGTTCTGGCCGTCCTGTGCTTCTTCGGCTTCTTCTCCACGGAGTACATCCACATATGATTCTCTCCGCTCTTGTCATTCTTGCCGCCTCCGCGGCCATCCGGATCCATCATGTCCAGGTTCCCGTCGTCCAGGACCAGGATGTCCCGGTGGCATCGGTGACGGTCCCGGAAGGAACCGAACCGGAATTCAGGATTTCTCTCAGGGGATGGTGCCGCAAGGCGCTCCGTTCCTGGTCGATCAGAGACGGCATCTTATATGTCAATCTGGATGCCACCCGAATCCGGGATATCCGCAAGCCTTTCGCCTTGAAAATCAGGGCGAAAGGCTTTGCCGTAAAGGAAGACGGAGACCGGAAGCACCGGCTTGCCCGCAAGGTGCGTACGGCCGGTGATGACGGCGTAGCCGCATACCGCATTCCAGGTCTCGTTACGACGAAAAAAGGAACGCTCGTGGGCGTATTCGACATACGTCATGAGAATGCTCGGGACCTTCAGGGAGACATTGACATCGGCGTGTGCCGTTCCTCGGACGGCGGCCGGACCTGGGGGCCGATGATTGTGGCGATGGATATGGGCGAGTGGGGCGGTTTGTCTCAGAACCTAAACGGCATTGGCGATCCTTGTATCCTCCTGGACGAAGTGACTGGCGACCTGCTGTTATTCGCAGCTTGGACCCATGGCGGCGAGGCCGGCACAGCGGCCTGGTGGACCGCCGGCAGCGGTTTTGAACCAGCCTCCACTCCGCAGCTGATGATGGCTCGTTCGACGGATGACGGTCTCACCTGGTCTGCTCCCGTGAGCCTCACACGGCTGATAAAGCAAGAAGCGTGGAACTTCACCTTCCAGGGCCCCGGGCGGGGTATCACGATGGATGACGGAACCCTCGTCGTTCCGTTCCAGCATCAGGAACCCGACCGCACTCCGGCCGCCGGCATCATGTATTCGCAGGACCGTGGCCTCACCTGGCACGTTCATGAATATGCCAAAATCAATACTACAGAATCTCAGGTGGCCGAAATCGCCCCCGGCGAGCTGATGCTGAACATGCGGGACAACCGTGGTACGGGCCGTGCCGTGTACACGACGAAGGACCTCGGCAGAACCTGGACCCCTCACGTTTCGGACGGTCAGCTTAAGGAACCGGTCTGCATGGCGAGCCTTCTGAAAGTCCGCGCCTCCGAGAATGCATTGAAACGGGACATCCTCCTGTTCTCCAATCCGGCCGATACGGAGGATCGCCGGAATATCACCATCCAAATGAGCCTGGACGGCGGGAAAACCTGGACCCGCCGGTGCCTCCTGGACGAGGGAGACGGCTGGGGTTACTCCTGCCTCACGATGATTGACAAAAAGACCATCGGTATCCTCTACGAGAGCTCCCAGGCCCATATCACTTTCCAATCCATCCCTTTGAAAGACATCCGATAATGCCCATCAAAATCCATCTCGAACGCACGGAAACCGAACTGTTCTGCTCCTCCAAGTGGTGGGGCGACCCGGATTTTCCCGTGGACATGGAGTACCCGACCTGCCCGGCGGAGGAGGACGGGGAAACGTTTGATTATCCCTTGACCTTCATCTGCCAGATCGATTGCGAGGACATCGCCCCGCTGGATCCTGAGAACCGGCTCCCGCATGAAGGCATGTTCTATGTTTTCTCCGCCCTGGACGCTTATGCGGGTTATGAAAGCCCCATCGCGAACGGGCCGGGGGAGTGGCCCAAGGGCCAGGTAGTGGTCAAATACACCAAGCACATCAACTTCGAAACCTTCCGCGCCTCCATCCTCGTGGACGACGAGGACCGGCCCCTCACGGAGCCGGCCCTGAAAATGTCCTTCGAGGCTTGTGCCGATGATGCTGACGGCACCGGATTGCTGATGGGCGATTCCTTCCTCCGCATCGCCGACGGCACGGCCGGTCTCGATTTCGGTGGCCGTACGCTCGTCCTGCGCTACGATCCCCTGGATTTCGAAAGGGGATACTGGCGGCGGGTGAAAGCCTTCCTTGAGTAGAGCTTATTCGTACCGGAAAGCGCGGTAGGAGTGCGGTTTGACCGTCATTGCGGCCTTGACGGCCGGTTCCGTCCTGCGACGGAAAAACGACGGAATCTGCTCTTCGGCCGCGTCGATGGTCTCTCCGGTCTCCAGGTCGGTAAGCCGGTGGAAACCGGCCTTACCTGACAGGCGGACATTGACCGGTTCGTCATTGAAGTTTTCGACGATGACGGTCTTGTTGTCATACAGGAACAGACTCACCTTGGCGGGCCCCTCGAGATACAGATCCAGGCCCTGGCTCATTGTCCGACGGATTTCGTTCAGCACGCCTGCCGGATAATCATACAGGGCGCCGAAATCGTCCGGGACCGTCAGGACATAGAGCGTTCCCTTCGAATAGGTGGCGCGGTGCAGGATAGGCCAGCCGGAGACACCGCCGGTAAGCGGCCGGCCGGCGCTCACGACTTCCCAGCTGTCGTTGGTCAGGTACCGCACCTGCGGAATCAGGATGTCCCGTTCGCTTTTCCCGTAGCGGCCGAAGTCATTGACCAGGGCCTTCACGTCGTCACACTGCAGTTCGCAGATGTCCGCGATCTTTTCCGGAACCCTCTTCAGAAGGCCGGTGGTGATGAAGACATTGCCGCCGGCTTTCAGCTGGTTTTCGATCTTCCGCGTCAGGTCCGGATCGGCAGCGGCCTGGGCGGTCAGGAGGACCGTCTTGCAGCCCTCGGGGAAGAAGGCGTTCATGTCCATCGGCAGGCCGATCATGCCCAGATAGTTCTGCAGGAACTCCTCGCCCGGGGCGTGGAAGACCTTGTAGGAAGGAATCCCTATGGGATTGCCCAGTTTTCCGACCAGTTCGTCCGCCTGACGGAGCACCACATCGGCGATGCGGGCCATCGTGGTCGGTGTCACCGTCTCTTTCCCGTTCTTGAAAGGTGCGGTCATCGCGTCGTAGTCCCAGCTGGTGCCGGTGCCCTGCCAGGGGGCGCGGAACATCGGGTTCAGCCTGACATCCAGGAGCTGGTTGTAGGCGAACAGCATCACGTCCCGGCCCTTCGCAATGGCGGTGAGGAAGAGCTGCTCCGCATAGCGGTCCATGCTCATGTAGATGCCGCCGGAATCCACCCAACCGCCGCCGTTCCGGCCGCCGGAGATGTTCTCGAAATACCTCATGATGTTGTAGCTGAGGTAATTCTGCAGATGTTGGTTGCCCGCCGGGTCACGGGTCTCCGTTCCGGTCCACACGCCGTCGAAGATCTGCGGGCCATCCTCCAGGTTGAAGCCGAGTCCCTGGAAATGGTCGTACCAGTTCGGATACTTGATGATGACCTTGACCTTCGGATTGACGGCCTTCGCCGGACCGACGACCAGGTTCCGGCCCGCCTCGTTCATGAGTTCCAGCCGGTACTGCGTCCAGCTCCGGTCACCTTTCGCGGCGATTTCGACATCCTTCTTGCTGCTGGTGAAGAAAAAGTCGTCCAGGAGGAACTCGTCGAAGTGACGGGCGGTATGCTCGGCTATCTTCTTGACCATCGCCCGGTCCTCGGGATCAGAGTAACTGAAGGTTTCGAAGTCGTTGGACTCGTTGATCGTGTAGGTGATGCCACCTGCCACTTCAAGACCTTGGGCCAGGAAGAACTTCTTGGCCTTCTCCAGGGTGGCGTCGTCCACCAGCAGGAGGTCGCGGTGGGTTTCGAGGTAGATCTTGTCCACGTCCAGCTGGCTGGAAATGGTCTTCCAGGAAGACTCGAGCCACTGCGTGTCTTTCATCTTTTCCACCTCGTACGCCCGCACGTACACCGAAACTTTGAAATTCTTGTGATGCGCCCCGGCGGGAACGGCCAGGAGCAGGAGTCCGAAAAGGACCAGGTTCAGGATTCTTCTCATAACGGAAACCGGCGGATGCCTTTTCCCGTTCGGGCGGCATCCACCGGAAACAAAGATAACAATTATTTGTGACTCAGGGAAATGCTATTTGATAAATGCGTGCGCGGAGGTCATGGCCTTCGGATCGAGGGCTTCGTCCAGCTTCTCCTTGGTCATGTAGCCGTGTTCGAGCACGAGGTCATATACGCTGCGGCCGGTTTCGAGGGCTTCCTTCGCGACCTTGGTGGAAGTCTTGTATCCGATGTACGGGTTCAGGGCCGTGACGATGCCGATGGAGTTCTTCACCATCTCGTAGCAGTGGTCCGCATTGACGGTGATGCCGTCGATGCACTTGGTGCGGAGGGTGTTCATCACGTTGATCAGCCAGGTCTGGCTCTCGAGGATGCACTGGACGATGACCGGCTCCATCACGTTCAGCTGCAGCTGACCCGCTTCGGCGGCGAAGGCGACGGTCGTGTCGTTGCCGATGACTTTGAAGCAGACCTGGTTCGTAACTTCGGGAATGACAGGGTTTACCTTGCCCGGCATGATGGAAGAACCCGGAGCCATGGGCGGCAGGTTGATCTCATGCAGCCCGCAGCGCGGGCCGGAGGCCATCAGGCGCAGGTCGTTGCAGATCTTGGAGAGTTTGATGGCGAGGCGCTTCAACGCGGCGGAATAGCTCACATATGCTCCGGTATCCGGGGTCGCTTCCACGAGGTCGAGGGCCTTCTCGAACTTGTCGCCGGTAAACTCGGAGAGACGGATGGTGCAGAGTTCCGCGAAGCCCGGGACGGCGTTCAGGCCGGTGCCGATGGCGGTACCGCCCATGTTGATCTCCTTCAGCAGCACGGCGTTCCGGTCGAGATTAGCCAGCTCTTCCTCGAGGTTGTTCGCGAAGGCGTTGAACTCCTGGCCGGAGGTCATCGGGACGGCGTCCTGCAGCTGGGTGCGGCCCATCTTGATGATATCCTTGAATTCTACGCCCTTGGCGCGGAAGGAGGCGATCAGGTCGCTGAGGGCCTTTTCGAGGTGCCGGTTCATCCGGACGAAGGTATAGCGGAATGCGCTGGGATAAGCGTCGTTCGTGGACTGGGCGCAGTTCACATGGTCGTTCGGGGAGCAGTACTGGTACTCGCCCTTGTTATGGCCCATGATTTCGAGGGCGCGGTTCGCGATCACCTCGTTGGCGTTCATATTGACGGACGTACCGGCGCCGCCCTGCATCATATCCACCGGGAATTGGTCATGGAATTTACCGTCGACGATTTCCTTGCAGGCTGCGACGATGGCGTCCGCAATCTTGCGGTCCAGCACACCGAGTTCGGCGTTGGCTTCCGCGGCGGCCATTTTCACATAGGCGATCGCGATGATGTACTCGGGGTAGTGGCACATCCGCGTTGTGGAAATCTGGTAATTGTTGAGGGCACGCTGCGTCTGTACGCCGTAGTAGGCATCGGCAGGGACCTGGAGTTCTCCCAAAAGGTCGCTTTCGACCCGGAATTTGGTTTTGGACATGTTTAGGAAGTGTTATGATGGTTATCCACAAAGGTAAGCATTCCTCCGCGATTTTCCAATGAATGCGGTGCGTCAGGTACCTTGCCTGCTGGGGCGGATTGCCGATCAGGACCTCTTTCCCTGGAACTTCGAGGGCGTCATCCCCGTCGTTCGCTTGAACAGGCGGGTGAAATGTTGCGGGAATTCGAAACCGGGCAGGTGTGCGGTAAATGACACCGGGCACCATCATCGCCATACCCGCCGAGGTCAAGCATTGGCATGGAGCCGCCAAGGATTCCTGGTTCCAGCACCTGACTTACCACAAGGAAGTGCAGGAAGGCGCTTCCAACGAATGGCTCGAGCCCGTGACGGATGGGCAGTATGATGCGCTTTGATGCGGTCTTTCCGCAAAAAAGCGTATCTTTGTGGCCATGAAAGGATTGAAAGAATTATCGGCGGGGAAGAGATTCCTGATGTCGCTGCTGGCCACGACGGTTTCCATCGTGCTGACGTTCGGTACCACCGCCATCATCGACCGCAAGAAGCAACGGGCCGAAAAGCGGGAGATGGTGTTGATGGTGATGTATGACATGTGGTCATCCCTGCAGGAGTGTGAACAGTGCCAGGAAAGCATGGACACCTTCTGTGACTTGCAGGTGGACGTGGTGGCTCATCCGGAAATGTTTTATTCCTCTGTCTCCGATCTGTTGGTGCACGTCCCTGTCTTGAACTATACAAGGACGACGGAGACTATCTTCAAGTCCAATATCGAAACGCTCCGCACCATCGGCAGCATTCTTTTTGTCGAGAACGTCTCCACTTTCTATGACTTTCGGGACAGGTACAAAAATGATGTGGCGGATAAGTTTCTGGGGGAGGGAGATACGTCCATCCAGAATTATAGGGGCTTGTCGGAATTCAATGCTCCTTATTACGCATCCATGGGCGGGATGTACTATCAGATCATGAAACAGGATTTCGATGAGTGTATGGTTCTCATGAAGGTGAGCGAAGAGGATTTGGATGTGTTCAGCAAGGAACGGAAGCGCGTGGAGGAATCCATCCTCGGTGAATCCATGGCCGAGAAGACCGGAAAGCTTATCGAGGAACGCCATCAGCGGGATGCTGCCCTGCAAAAGGCACGGGAGGAAGGCCGGAAAGCGCTCGGACAGGACTGAGTTGTCTGATTCAGGAAGAATGACTTGAACGATTAACGTGTTGTATGAATTTTAATGGCATTATCGTCGGCGCTGCCGTATTCTTAAGCATAGGTATCTGTCATCCCCTGGTCATCAAGATGGAATACCGGTGGGGGAAGCAAAGCTGGTGGGCTTGGCTGGTGGCTGGCCTGGCATTCTGTGCGCTCTCCCTGCTTGTCAGGAATGACATCCTGTCCATCATCATCGGCGGTTTCGCCTTTTGCTGCCTCTGGGGCATTTACGAGATGTTCCTCCAGGAAAAGCGGGTGTTGCGCGGCTGGTTCCCGGAGAATCCGGCTCGGCATGCGTATTATGAGAAAAAGCGCAAAGAGTTGCAGGGAAAGATCTGAGGCCTGCTGCTCCCGGGCGGCGGGGTCATGGGCAAAGAATTCTTCCTCCGTCATCTATCTGATGAAATTCATGCCCTTCCAGGGTTCGTCCTCACGTCCCGGGGCGGGTTCGCCGCCGGTGGCTTTGAGCAGCCATGCCATGTTGTTGGCCAATGCACGCATGGTCTGAAGGCCTTCCGTGTCCAGCAATGCCTGTCCCTGGGCCGCGCCATAGACGATGTTCCAGTACTGCGACGCCACCACGGGCATGTTCATCATCTGGAAAGGCATGTTCAGCGTCTCGAACGAGGCTGTGGCACCTCCTCGGCGACAGACGGCAACGGCTGCCGCCGGCTTGCCGGAGATGCTGGCTCCGTTGGAATAGAAGGCTCTTTGGATGATGCTGAGAACGGCGCCGTTCGGCTGGCCATAATAAACGGGAGACCCCACGATCAGGGCGTCGGCCTCGGCGAACTTCTCGCTGATCCGGTTGCAGATATCGTCATCGAATACGCATTTCCCGGGATTCCGGGAGCATCCTCCGCAGGCGATGCAGCCCCGGACGGCCTTGTTGCCGATCCAGACAATCTCACTGTCGATGCCGTTGATTTTCAGTTGCTTTGCAATCTCGTCCAAAGCGATGGCCGTGTTGCCCTTCTGATGCGGGCTGCCGTTGATCATCAGTACCTTCATGGTTTTTCCATTTTTATTGTTGGTCAGTGCTTCCGCGCCTGTGGCCGCCAGCAGAACACCGCCTGCCGCCATGGCCGATTTCTCGATGAAATCTCTCCGGTCCATATATCCAGTTTTGCTGGATGCTAAGATAGCAATTATTTCGCATATCCGGGTTTGCCGATGTGCGGGAGAATTCGTAAGTTTGTTTCGTTGAATGAAAGCCATGACAATCAGACTTGAAAAACCCGAAGATTACCGTGCGGTGGAAAACCTCACGAGGGAGGCCTTTTGGAATGTGTACCGCCCCGGCTGCACGGAGCATTTTGTGTTGAATCAATACCGGAACAATCCGGATTTCATCCCGGAGCTGGACTTTGTGATGGAAGAGGAGGGCCGTCTTATCGGCCATGTCATGTTCTCAAAGGCGGAATTGGTTTTGACCGACGGAACGCGGAAACCATCCTGGACCTTCGGGCCCATCAGCATCCATCCGGATTATAAACGGAAGGGTTATGGACTGCGGCTGCTTCGCTATGCCCTGGAGGAGGCCCGTAAAAGGGGAGTCGGCTTCCTCTGCATGGAAGGGAATATCGACTTTTACAAACATGCCGGCTTTCTTCTGGCGAGCAAGTTCAATATCCATTATCACGACTTTCCCAAGGAGGAGGAAGTCCCGTTTTTCCTGGCGCAGGAACTCATTCCCGGCTGGCTGGCCGCCCAGGGAATAGAGGAAGCGACCTATTGCCCGCCCAAGGGCTATTTCGTGGCTGATGAGGATCCGGAAGCATTCGAGGCATACGAAGCCACTTTTCCGAAAAAGGAAAAACTCCGCCTGCCGGGACAGCTGGGGTATGACGGTGTTACCCTGGAATCGGGCCGGATCGTGCTCCGCCCCTGGCGGGAGAGTGATGCGGCTGCTCTGTATAAGTACGCTTCCGACCCGGAGGTCGGCCCTCGCGCAGGTTGGCCGCCCCACGAATCCATCGAGGAAAGCCTTCAGGTCATCCGTACCATTTTCCATAGTGACACGACATGGGCTATCGTTTTGAAGGAGACGGGCGAACCGCTCGGAGCGATGGGTTACATGTCCTCCGATGACAATCTGCTG
>JAEEGG010012164.1_pt1 | contig 18617 bp, 10 predicted proteins | sample 9134161 | NCBI WGS metagenome assembly JAEEGG01 (sample SAMN16246543, study PRJNA631951) | gut metagenome | biome: gut microbiome; feature: rumen; material: CR-attached | host: Bos | place: Iran: Karaj | collected 2018-10 | reverse complement strand
TCTTTTTAGTTCATAAATAATTTTCAAAACAAAAAAAATCCGAGAATTTGGCATTCCCGGATTTTTCGAATCTTTTAACTAGAAGAGTCTTTAAAGTTTAATCCAACTTAATCTTCTTGAGGCTCGTAACGCCTGCATTTTTCACACGAACGACATAGAGACCGTTCGGGACAGACTTCAGCGAAACATTCAAAGAACCATTGGCATGATTGTCGAAAGACTTCAATACGCTACCCGTCATAGAAATCAAATCTACGCAGACATTGCCATTGGCGGCAATCTGGAGAGTCCTACCAGAGAGGGTCATCTTCGGAGATTTCGTTGCAAGAGTCGGCAAGGCAATCGTAGCATCGCTGGAGCTGGATTCCGGAGTCACAGAGCTCGAAGAAGTCGGCTGCGAAGGCGTTGCAGCAGCGAGGTTCGGCATGTTACCCGAAACAAGCAAACCGTTCAAAAGCTTGAGGGACTGATTGAAGTAGTTTTCGTCACCGAGAGCAACCGCTTCCTTCCAGTATTCATCGAGCTTTGACTGATATTTGGCATCGGAGATAAGAGATGTCATGAGGGATGTCACGAAGGTGCTGTTGTGATCGTTGCCGAGGCTACCAGAAGATCTGAGGACCGGCCCCTTCATGTTAGCGGCACTGACAGTAGAAACAAATTCAGCCATCTTCTTGTCGAGAGCGAGAGCTCGCGTATCGCCATGCCAGCAAACAGCCTTGGCATTGCGCCACGGAGCGCGGGAAGCGTCGTAACTATAGTAATCATCTTCGCTCTTGCCGTTTTTATCAGTCCAGTCATCAATGAGGCCCGTCGTAACTTCTGCAGAGCTAGCTTCGTAAAGCTTCATGTTGGCGTCGTATGCAGTCTTGTTCCAGAATTCCGCATTGTCCGTATCGATCAAGGCAAAAATCGGCATGTAGGCCGGGTCAAAATAGCCCGGATTCTTGCGGTTGTAACCGGCATCGCCCCACTTGTCGCCCGGCAAATGCAAGCCGTTCGATTCGAATTCGAACTTTTTCATGGACTGAATGAGTTTCTTGGCATCTTCCTTGTACTTTTCATCGCCAAACTGGTAGTAAGCCATCACAAGAGCGGCAGCAGCATCAATATCGCCATCGAGAGCAGCCCCCTGATCATACTTTTGGGAAAGATTACCGACCTTCCAGACCATCAGGCCGTTTTCGTTCATCATCTTCTTGTAAAAGTTCCAAATCTTGTCGAATTGCGGCTGATAGCTTGTGGTGTTGTCGCTAAAATAGACCATCAAAAGCATGCCGTAGCCGACACCTTCCGAGAAATACTGATCGGAACCAGGGTCGGAACGCACGCCGGCAACATCGCCACTTTCGTTGTACATGGTCTTGAGCCAATAAGCAAACTGGGACTTCAATTCTTCGGAAGCCTTGGCCTTGTCGCTCAAAAGCGTTGCATTTCCACCGTAATCCGACATCTGCGGGAACGGAAAATTGACCTTAGCCTGGGCAAGCCCGAAAGCGAACAAACCGGCAAGTCCCATTTTTACCAAACGATTCATACACAACTCCAATACCCACACAGGGCCGTTAAATCTATCTAAAAATAAATTATTAACGACCAAATTTAAATTTTTTTAGTCTTACGTTTTAATACAGTGTGCGGTCCATCACCACAAAAAGAGAATCGCGGTACGCAACGTGCCATTTTTCGCTAGAATCAAGCGTTTCAATCAATTTATCCCACCTGGCGTAATAGCGCAGCGGGAGCACCACGCGGTCGATATCCAGCGAATCTGCATCCACCAAAAAGAGCTTGGGCATTCTAGCATAGGTCAAATACCGTTCAAAGAAATCCGCCGTTTTCAGGATAAAACGCCCATCAATATACGTTGAATCAAGCGGGTTCATATACGCCAAGTAACCACCCGAACGGTCATCGTTAAACAACCTGCCCGGATGCGGGTTTTCCATCATCCAATGCGCAGCCCCCACAGGCACGCGCTGGTAGGCAATCATGGAATCGTAAGACGAGAGCGACTTGCCCCAAAGCCCAAGAACAAAAGCCAACACAACAGCCGAAAGCAACAATTCTGAAGTCAAAAGCGGGCTCAAGGTAGTACTCAAATTTCGAGTTTTTTCTGCAAGTTTCCCCTTAAGTTTCAGCTTAGAGCCAAGTTTTCGCGACTTTTCGGCAAGATGTTTCTTGAGCTTCAAACTAGAATTTTTGAGTTTCAAGCTTGTATTTTTAAGTTTGAGACTTGTATTTTTGAACTTCTGGCTTGAACACGAAGGCTGCACGGAAAAATGCACAACGACAGCAACAAAAACCGGCAAAAAGAGCACAAAGTTGCGCTCGGCAATAAGAGAAAGAATCGCCGTAATGAAAAGCCATGAAGGCAACAACCTGCGATTAAATATGGCCTCGACACGTTCTTTCGTCTGCCACGACAATTGCCACGAAGCATCAGGCGAAGGCTCCAAATGCCACCGGACAGCAGCCAGAACAATTCCCATTACAGAAAACACAAGCATCAAGGCGGACTGCAACACATTTTCACCATTGAGCAAAAGCGTAATTGGAGAGCGGTTCTCCGCAATTTCACTTGCAAAAACCGTAGCCGACGGCGAAAGTCCAAGCAAACGGTCAAATAGTTCAAACGGATAGGGAATCAGGTTAAAGCCATCGTGATGGAGGAACGGCATCGCAAAAAGGAGGATGACCAAAAGAGTCTGCCATGCCACCGTTTTGAACAAAATTCGCACCCCATTCCATTGCCTGACCTTTCCAAAATTAACCCAACGCCTAAACCAGAGACTATACGAGAAAAAGCCATACGCCAGAATTATACCCAAGATATACAGGCCTTGGCATTTGCACCAAACCCACTGGATAAAAAGGACCAGGAGCACGCCTAAGAACTTATACAGGCGCGTCACATCACGGAACGTCAAGTGAAATACGTGATGGAATTTTTTAGGGTCCGCACGGCGATCCGCTTTACGGTCTTCACGCCATCCATAAAATAGCCAAGGCAACACGTTCCAATAAACGCCGAGGAACAGCATGCTCAAAAGCACCGGACGGATTTCAAGCTGATAGCGGAAAACAAACAGGAGGACTACAATCCCCGCAAACGTTATCGTAGGGAACTGTTGATTCTTTTTGATCGAAGGCAGCAAAAACAGCATGAATACAACGCCCCAAAGGAGCGCCTTAAACGCCACCAGCAACGGAGCGCCGCCAATATCATAGACAAACGCCACCATCTGCTGAAAATATTCATGCACGTTCACAACAGGCTCGCGCACAGGCGTCCATGTGGTCACCCATTCACGCGCACAAGCCAGATGCCACCAGATATCGGTATCCGTCAGCGGAAAAATCGCAAAAAGAGCGACCGCAACAGGAACCAATATCAGAAGCCAAGACATAATCAACCTACTAGAATTTATTTGGACTTGCCATCCAGCGACTTGATCAACTCATCAATGCGAGCCGTGATTTTCTTGGCACCGTCCTTATTCAAATGGTCAGCATCATTTGCCAAAGACGTTGAGTAATCGTGGTCGCCAAAATTGTTCTCGTTCATGATGACAAAATTTGATTTGCTTTCGGCCATGGCTTCGATTTCATCAATCAAAGCCTTGGCGTGGCTGCGGCGCATCCCGTGACGGCCATAAGTACCCGTTTTCTTGTAATACGGGCTGATCGGGAACATCACGCCAATCACCGTAATGTCGTTTTCCTTGGCTAGGCGCACCAAATCCCTGAGCTTGTCGACATCGCCAGAGAAAATTGCCAGGCACTGGTTCAGTTCAGACTTGGCAAGACACATGTTCAAGTTCGTATCCGGCACGCAGACATCCATCGTGTAGGTGGAAAGGCAAGTATTCTGGTCCATATCTACAAGGCAATTGGCGAGGTTCTTGTTGAACAGGCAATCGCTCCAAGTAGAATCACCGTTCATGACAGAAACGCCGTTTTCATCAGTCCAGCCGAGATTTTCCGTGGCAGCATGCCAGCCATGTGCATCAAGGATTTCACCAATATCATCCGAGGCATTATCCAAGACCATTTCCACAAACTTGTCATCAACACCTTCCGAGTAGAATTCATGACTTTGGTCGTATGCAAAGCCAAGTGCGCCACCCATGCCCGCATTGATATCCGTACGCGGGTCAATGTTGTACCACAAGTCAATATCGAGGCTCAACACAACGTATTTCACCTTGGGGCAATGGTTCAAGACGTAATTCTTAAAGAGGTAGTGCATGCAGTGCATGTCGCACGGCACAACACCCATATTCATTGCAGGCTTGCTCATTTCAGGAGCGGCAAAGCCCGCCCACAAGTGGGAATTGCCAAGGCCAACCACTTCCACCGTATCCTTCAGTTTCCAGAACATCGGCATCTTGTGCGAAAGCAGGTAATTTGTCTGGTTCGCGGCCGACACATAATGGCCCACGCTATCAGCATCCCAGTCCGAGGCAACCGGAGTCTTATCCGACGGAGTCCAGAAACTCGGGTGCCACAATTCCTCGCCTTCGACGAGATTCAGGATAGAGCCATCCTTCGTATTCACCAAGGCAATTTTCTGGTGTGCGCCATCGGCATTCGTAAGCGTTGCGACAGCCATCGTTTCGTCATTCTGCACCCATTCGCTATGGTCAAAGGTATAGCCACTGGGAGCAGCAACAGAAGAAACAAGCTTGCCACCATCATCGGCAATGAGCATACGTTCATGAGTGCGGTACTTCGAGCCGACAAACTTCGTGCCAGTTTCACCTGCGAAATCAAGGAAGAGCGTCTTTTTCGTCGTCTTGTTAAGCGAAGCATTGCAAGCCTGTTCGTTACCATACCAAACAACATCTTCGGCCTTCGACTTTACAGTCGATTCCTTTGCGGCAACACGGGCGCGGAGCAAGCGGGCGCCAGAGACCGTCAACTTTTCATCATCGCTGATTCCACCGTGATAAGCGCCATCAAAAAGCTTAGAAGGTTCGCCGAACTTGCCATTTGCAAATTTCACCTGCCATGTAGATGCAGCCTTGAACACAGATTCGTCCTTGTTATTGCCGGCATCCGTCACGTACACAATCACCGTATCGCCGTTTTCAAGCACGCGCCAGCGCGGAATCGCTGCCGATTTTACGCCAAGCTTTACAAGGCCAGTCCCTTCCGCATCCAGATTGCGCACGTAGACTGCGGAATTTCCACTAATTCCCTCCTGCCCCGTGCAGAACGCCACACGCTTGCCGTCCGGAGAAATATCGGGGTGATAAACGCCCAGAGAATCCTTGATTTCAACAATGGTCGGTGAAATCTTTGCAAAATCGACATAGGCCAAGTTTCCGGTCACGTCATTGCGGAACGCAAGCCTAGAACGCGAAACTCCAAAAATAGACGAAATCTTTTTCGAAGACGTGACAATAGACATATTCGAAGCCACGACCTCGCCCGAAGCATCAAGCCAAACCGGATTGCTAATCTTTCCATACGCAAGTCGGAACCCGAGATATTCCGAAGAACTCGTACCCGTAACGGTGTAGACATCTCCACGGGCATACACGTTAATCGCCGAAGGTTCGCTCCTAAAGCTACCGCCCTTGATCACGCGTTCGCCAAGGCTACCGCCATTTGTAGCGCCCACAAAGTTCGTTATCGTCGTATCGCGGAAATTCCCGAGCCAGTCATTGACCCATTCCGTCACGTTGCCATATAGATCGCAAAAGCCGTTTTCGTCTTTTTTCTTGCAAACTTCGTGAGCCTTGAAATCAGAATTGTCGGCATTCCAGCTTTTTTCGACATTGGCCGAAAGGCTTGCCGCAAAAATCCATTCCGCTTCGGTCGGCAATCGGTAAGCATCGACATTCGGGTTGAACTTGAATCCTTCCAGAAGGACGCAATGGCCATTCTTGTCAAATTCAGCCGAGGAATAGCTATAAGCGGTATCTAACTTGAACTTGACGCTTTTGGCATTGGCAAAAAGGACCGCATCATAATAGGTGACATTCACCACAGGAACCACACTCTGGGAGCACTCAAGCGAAAGTCCGTTCTTTCCGTTCATCAGTTCCTTGAATTCGCCACAGGTGACTTCGTGCAAACCGAGCTGATAATCGTAATCAAACTTGACGTCCATTTCGGGGCGTTCATTGACTTTAGCCGTTTTGTTATTCGTGCCTATTACTGTAGTTTTTCCAGAAGACCGGACAAGCGCAAAGTCATCTTTTAGATCAGCACTGGGGCAATTGTCCCTTAAGGAACAAACAAGGGACGACCCCATTTCCGTCTGAGTCGGAGAATCATCCGAGCAGGATTCCAGGAAAATTATAGATAAAGCGGTAACGCTTAAGATAAGAGTATCTTTCATTCCAAAAATTTTCATAATACGATTCCTTGGAACTAATATACAAACTTTCCTTCACCCAGAATAACGTCAAATACATTATTACTTCAACGTTTTCAGCAGGGAATCTATACGCCCCGTGACCTTGGCAGCCCCTATCAAGCTGAGATGGTCCGTATTCACAGCGCAATCGTCTGCATAATCATGCTCACCGTTCTTGTTTTCGTCAAGCACATGGAAATGCGGATACTGCTTCTGGAACTTATTCAGGGAATCCATAATGTCCTTGGCAACAGAGCGTCTCGGACCATAACGGCCCCAGGAACCAGTATTGCGATATCCCGGATTCTGCGGGAATATCACACCGACAATATTTACACCCAAAGGTTCCGTTTTGACGATAAAGTCCTTCAGGCGCTTGATATTCCATTCAATCTTCTGCATGCCGGCATCACCATGCCAGTTAGAGTCCAGTTCCACGGAAGCGGTTCCCCAGCCCAAGCCATCGGCGCTGAAGAATCCACGCGAGGGTTCGTAAATCGTCCTAGCCACATCGGAATACTGCGAAGAAAGTGCAACCGCATCCAAGAAACCGTCCGGCAAGCCGGAAGTCCAGAATCCGTGGCTAGCATCGTACACAAAACCCGGTGTCGTCGCAATCAAAATTTCCGTATATTCCGTAGAGTTGTGCCAAAGGTCCAAATCCAAGGATACCACGATACTCTTCAGCTTGTTCAAGTGATTGAGGCCATAGTTTTCGGCCACGTAAAGCGAAGCGTTCATGTCGTTACCCGAATGGCCCGTGTTCAGAGCAAATCCAGCCGTAATCGAAGTGACCACCACGCTGTTTTCCGTTCTTGAGCTACCGACGCACAGAATTTCAACATCGTTTCTGTAGCGCCACAAAAGCGACATCTTGTAGCCCATTGAAATGTGCGCCCAGTCCTGCCCCTCCCTATAGTACACGCCAGCACTATCGAGATTGAGTTGCAAATCATCATTCAGGTCAAAATCCTTTTTCACCCACAGGCACGGGTGCCAAAGTTCATCGCCTTCGGCAAGTTCAATAATTTCATTCTTTGACAAGTTAATCAACGCAATCTTTGTATGCGCACCATTGACGTTTGTCAAAGTCGCAACGGCAATGTTACGGACACCAGAAGCCCATTCGCTATGGTCAAACGTAAAGCCACTCGGAGCGCCTATAGACTGAACAAGCGCACCCGTTGAATCAACGATAAGCAAACGTTCGTGTACGGCATATTTCGTTTCGGCAAAAGCCTGCCCCGTCTTGCCGCCAAAATCAAGGAACAAGGTACGCTTGCTGCTATCCTTGGCAAGCGATGCATTGCAAGCCTGTTCAGCCTCGTCACCGTTCTTGTACCAAATCGTATCGACAGCATCACTCATGACAGTCGAGCCCGCCTTTGCAACACGAGCACGCAAGAGTCTAGCGCCCGTCACGGCAAGGCGATCGTCTTCGCTGACACCGCCATGATAAGCGCCATCAAAAAGCTTTTCGGGCTTGCCAAATTTTCCATCGGCAAACTTCACCTGCCATGTCGAAGCGGCCTTAAAGGTTGCATCGTCCTTGTTGTTGCTGACATCCGTCACATAAGTAATGACCGTATCACCGTTTTCAAGCACGCGCCAACGCGGAATCACAGCGTTTTCGACATCAAGCTTCACGAGGTTCGTTCCCGAAGTATTCAAGTCGCGGACATAGATTTCGGACTTTCCAGAAAGGCCTTCAATATTCGTACAGAAAGCAACTTTTTTGCCATCAGGCGAAATTTCAGGATGGTACACGGGGATGTTATCCACAATTTCGTTCACAACAGAAGCGCCACTTGAGTAATCAATATACGCCAAGTTTCCCGTAAGGTCGTCACGGAAAGCCAGTTTGACTTTATATGTACCCGTCTGAGAACGGATGGCCGTTGAATTTATGAGCGAAACCACGCGACTCGTCGCTGGATGACCATTAGAACCCAGCCAAACCGCATCAGGGATAGAACCATACGCCAAACGGAAACCCACGTAATCCACATGGCTAGAACAGGTGACCGGGTACACATCTCCACGGTTATAGATATGGATGGAGCTTGCCGCATTCTTATAGCTACCTCCCTTGACCACGCGCATGCCGAACATGCCCGCATCAGGAGAGCCCACATAGTTTGTCAAAGTCGTATCCAGGAACTCGCCATACCAGTCGTTCACCCATTCCATCGCATTACCGATCATGTCGCAGACATTCGTTTGGCTATCGTACTTGTTACAGACTTCATGGAGCGTGTAATCCGAATTTTCAGAAGTCCAGCCACCCGCGTGCTTCTTATAGGATTGAGCCACGAGCGACCATTCCGCTTCTGTCGGCAATCGGTAAGCTTTCACCTCGGGGTGGAATGCAAAACCGTCTAGATTCGTGCAGTGCTTTTCGTGATCAAATTGAGTCCCGACATACGTGTAAGCGGTATCCATGCCTTCGGACTTGCTGCGTTCGTTTGCGTAAAGCACAGCATCGTAATAAGTAACATCCGTTGCAGGGTACATGTTCGTAATGCACTTCACCTTGAGTCCGGTCGCAGGTTTCATCAAGGCGTTGAAGTCACCGCAAGTCACTTCGCTTTTGCCGATTGAGAAATCATAAGTCAACAGGACATCCATTTGCGGACGTTCGGTCGCCTTTGCCGTAATGTCGTTCGTACCCAAGTGCGCCGTGACGTTACCAGACACGCGCAACATTCCCGAAAGGGAGTCTTCTACTGTTTTTACAACATCACTTTCAAATCCATAGGTACTATTGGAATCGGTGCAAGCGTACAAAGACACAAGCAGAATCGCTATAAGATATCTCATAATTTCTCCCCTTCTTTCATACATGTTTATCGACTTTTTACTGGCTCAATTTTGAAAGCAGCGAATCCAGCCGATGCGTAAACTGTTCTGCTCCCGAAGTGCTCAAGTGGTCGACGTTATACGCCATCTTGTCCGTATAGTCGTGAGCACCAAACTTATTTTCATCAAACAGAATAACATCCATCGTCTTCACCGAATCAATAATTTCCTTCGCAGAACTCCGCCTCGGACCATACACACCAAACGAGCCTGTCGAAGCGTAGCCCGGATGTTGCGGGAATACAGTCACGACAACTTTAATCCCCTTCTGGCGGGCCACGTCCACTACATACTTAAAATAAACAAAATTTTCCTTAAATACAGGGGTATCCATATTACAATCTGCAGAATCCTTCAAAAATACCGGAAAACCCCAGGAATTATCCGGTAAAAGGAAGTCTTCCAGGTCGTACGGGTGCTGTAAAGCCGTTTCTGGGCGGGGAGTCACCTTCACTGCGTCGACAAAATGTTCCGGCAAACCATCGGCCCAGAAGTTGTGGTTTTCATCGTACTTGAAGCCAGGCACCTTGTTGTATATCACGTTAATCCACGTCGTAAACCCGTCGTACCATAAAAAGTCCGGAGACATTTCAAGGACCAGGACCTTTAGATTCTTGAGATGGGTCAGCGCATAGTTGATGAACAGGTAAGACATACCCGTCAGCTGTCCAGCGGAATACGCCATGTTGAGCAAGTTGTGCGACTTGATACTCTTATCGTGCAAGGCAAACATCGTACGCGAGGAGCCGAGCGCCAAAGCCGTGATGCTATCGCGATTTTCCCAGAACTTCTGCATCTTGACGCGGAGTTCCAAAGCACTGTAATAAGCGCTTGACGAATAATAGACGCCCGCACTATCCGTATCCAAATCCTTGCTGCTATAGTTGTTTTTCGAATGCCACAGGCACGGGTGCCAAAGTTCATCGCCTTCAACCAAGACTTGCACCGTACTATCGGACAAGTTAATTAATGCAATTTTCTGGTGAGCGCCGCTAGCATTGGCGAGAGTTGCAATAACATAATTTGAACCGCCCAGTACCCATTCCGTATGGTCAAACGTATAGCCGCTCGGGGCTGCAACACTTTGGATAAGTTTTCCCTTGGCATCAGCCACCAGGAGGCGTTCATGCGTACGGTATGAAGATCCGACAAATTCCGCACCCGTCTTGCCGCCAAAATCAAGGAACACCGTCCTATCGCTTCCGTCATTAGCAAGCGAGACATTGCAAGCCTGTTCCCCGTTGTACCACACCGTATCGATTCCGTTTGCGACAGTCTTTCCGTACGGAGCCACGCGAGCACGCAACAGCCTAGCCCCCGATACAGCGAGCTGCTTGGTTCCACTCACGCCACCATGATACGCACCGTCAAAGAGCTTTTTCGGCTTTCCAAACTTTCCATTGTTAAACGGAACCTGCCACGTGCTCATTTCCGCAAAAGCAGCGTCATCCTTGTTATTTGCGGCACTCGTCACATAGACAATCGCCGTATCGCCATTTTCCTGAATTTTCCAGCGAGGAATAGCCGCATTTTCAACTTCAAGCTTGACAAGGTCCGTCCCCTTTGCATTCAAGTTGCGCACGTAGATACTCGACTTGCCATTCGTCCCTTCAAAGCCAGTGCAATAAGCCACGCGCTTTCCATCGGGCGAGATATCCGGGTGGTAAGCCTTCTGCGTATCCTCAATTTCATTGACCGAAACAACACCGCTTCCAAAATCAATAAAGGACAAGTTACTCGTAATATCATTGCGGAACACCAGCTTTGATTCAAAAGTTCCCGTCAAGTGCTTCATTTCAAAAACGGACACATCCGATTTCACAATAGATTCCTTCACCGTACCGCTTTCATCAAGCCATGTAGCATCGGGAATCGTTCCAAGCGCAAGCCTGAATCCGAGATAATCGCCCTTCGTCGAAGAAATCACCGTATAGACGTCACCGCGGCTGTACAAAGTCGTTGCAGAAGGCTCGTTTCTATAGCTACCGCCCTTGACAACACGTTCACCAAGGCTACCTTCATCAGCACCGCCTGCAAAATTCGTCACCGGCTCTTTCGTGAAATAAGTGAGCCAGTCATTCACCCATTCCAGAACATTTCCCGCCATATCGTAAACGCCAAGTCCGTTTGCAGGAGACGTTGCAACATCGTGGAACTTGTATTCCGAATTGACGCTGTTCCAGCCCTTTTCAGGGTCCCAGCCCTGGCTAGCCACATAAACCCATTCGGCCTCCGTCGGCAAGCGATAGCCCTTTACATTTTCGTGGAACGAAAGTCCAACCAAGTTATCGCAACTCCCCGAAGCATCAAAAGAAGCACTCGTGTACGTATAGACGGTATCTAGATTTTCCTTTTTACTTTTGGCATTGGCAAAGAGTACAGCATCAAAGAACGTCACGTTTGTGATGGGGCTCTTATCGCGATACATGCCTTCGCACTTTTCACCCGACGATTTAAGCAGTGCATGGAACTCGCCGCAAGTCACTTCATGTTCGGCGATATAAAAATCGTACGTGAAATGCACTTCCATCTTTGGAGAATCACTCTTACGGGCTCCGCTAACATCCGTCCCCAAGAACGTTGAATTACCTTTGGAATTGACATAAACAAAACCGTCAACACTCGTCACGTAATTTGACGGTTCCCCAAAAGATGGAGAATCGCTACTATCGCTACAGGAACTCCACAAAAAAAGAACCAGCGCCAAAAATGCAAAGCATTTCACATTTATCTGTATTCCGCCTTTCATTTTTCAGCCTCCCAGGATAATAACAATCGGTTCAAGCGAGACGTGAGTATATAACTTCCGCCATAGCAAAGGTGGTCTTCGTCTACAGCCATCAAGTCTGTATAGTCATGCTCGCCCATTTTATTTTCATCCATCAACACAAAATTCGGGTATTCCTTATGCAAGGATTCAAGCTCGCTAATCAACTTTTTGGCAGAACTGCGGCGGAGTCCATAACGGCCAAACGCCCCGGTTTTTGCATACGCTGGGCTCTGCGGGAAAATGAGGCCCACCACGCGGATATCGCGCTTCGCCGCTTCCTTAATGATAGTCATAAGGGCAGCCTTGCTATCGTCAATCAAATTCCAATGTTCATCGAGATAGACGCTATCCTGTTCAATTTCTGGTTCTTCACGCCAGGAACCGCAATTCGCATTCGCATAGCGGCCTCTATCCTTCATGTAATAACTTTCGTCCGATGAACCCACGGAGCTTTCGGTATATTCTAGCAAGCCATCCGGATAGCCCGCATCCCAAAATTCATGGTTGCGGTCATAAACGTATCCCGGATAATTTTCAAAATCCGTATAGAAGAAGTTGTCCCCACCCGGGCCATCAATCTTATGCCAGAAATCAATATCCAGAGAAACGACAACATACTTGAGATTTTTCATGTGCCTAAAGATATAGTTGTTCAAGAAATCCCTGGACATGTAAATTGAGTTTGGAGTTTGTCCAAAATTAACGGCAAAGAACTTCTTGTCAAAACTAAGCGGAGTCACACCAAACATCGGCCTCGACGATCCCAAAATAGCGACGTTAGCCGAGTCGCGGTATTTCCACAGGAGATTCATCTTATAGCGCATAATGACGGATTCCCACTTATCTGATGGGTACAGGTAAACGCCCGCACTGTCCGGATCCAGTTTACTCGTTTCCGGCACGTTGATCTTTTGGCGCCAAATGCTCGGATGCCAAAGTTCATCGCCTTCGACCAAGTCAATCACAGAACCGTCACCGACATTCACAAGGACAACTTTTGTATGGGCGCCATTGGCATTCGTAAGAGTCGCCACAATAAAGCCACCATCAGAATCAGAGCCGGCATAATTCAAAGCCCATTCCGCATGGTCAAAGCTAAAGCCTTCCGGAGATGCAATCGCCTTGATGAGTTTTCCTGTACTATCGGCAATCAGTAAACGTTCATGAGTCCCGTAACTCTTACCCACAAATTCGGCACCGGTCTTACCGCCAAAATCAAGGAACGCCACGCGCTTGGAACCATCATTAGCAAGAGACACATTGCAAGCCTGTTCACCGTTGTACCAAATAGTATCGCACCCATCAGCAAGCGTTTTACCCGCAGGAGCCACACGCGCACGCAGCAGTCGCGCTCCAGTCACCGCCAGTCTGTTATCACTAGAAATTCCACCATGGTACGCTCCGTCAAAAAGTTTTTGGGGAGTTCCAAAACGGCCATTGCCATACTTGACTAGCCACGTACTCTTGGACTTGAAATCGCCATCGTTTTTGTTGTTCCCTGCATCGGACACATAGACAAGCGCCGTATCGCCATTGTCGAGCACACGCCAACGCGGGATCGAAACATTTCCCTTGACGTTAACTTTCAGCGGCTTTGTGTTAGCGGTCGAAAGCGGACGGATATACGCTTCAGATTTTCCAGAAACGCCTTCCATTCCCGTGCAGTACACGACAAGCCTGCCATCCGGAGAAATATCGGGGTGGAACGAATCGATGGAATCAGAAATTTCAGTCACAGAAAGCGTCCCGTTGACGTAATCAACATACGCCAAATTGCCCGTGACATCATTTCGGAAAACGAGCTTGGTGCGGTACGTATCCAAGTTGTTTTTGACAACGGTCGCACTTGCCATCGGGATGATTCGGCTATCACGAGCTTTGCCATCGCGCCCCATCCAGACAGCTCCCGGAATTTTACCAAACGCAATACGGAACCCAAGATACTCCGACTTCGCCGCCGAAGTCACCGTATACACATCGCCACGGTTGTAAAGCTTGATGGCATTCGGATCGTTGCGGTAACTGCCGCCTTTAATCACGCGCTCGCCAAGCACGCCACCGTCAGGCCCACCGACGTAATTAGTAATGGTCGTATCCTTGAAATAGCCAAGCCAGTCCGCAACCCATTCCTTGACGTTACCGCCCATGTCGCAAAAATCTCCACGGAGGCGGGCATACGAACAGACTTTTTTCGGTTCAAAATCTGAATTTAACGCATTCCATTCGCCAGACGGATTCCAGTCACGGTCTGCCGCCATAATCCATTCCGCTTCGGTCGGCAAGCGATAAGCATCGACCTCCGGATGGAACACGAGCCCTTCCATCGTAATACAGCTACCTGTGACATCAACCGACGTGGATGTGTAAGTATAGGCGGTATCGTAGCCTTCACGTTTACTGCGCTCGTTGGAATAAAGTACAGCATCGTAATATGTCACCTTGGTCACCGGCAAAAGATCAGACTCTTCGCCACTGCACCGTTCGTCAAAAGTCGTCCCCATGATGCTCTTAAACTCGGCACAAGTAACCTCGTGCATACCCATGGAAAAATCATAGTTCAAAGCGGCACGTAATTGCGGACGTTCACTCGCCTTTGCCTTAGCCGCATACGTTCCCAAATACGAAAGCGTTCCACCACTTGAATTTTTGACTTTCGAAGCTTTTATGAGAATTAGGCCATCGTGAGCGTTGTCCGTTTCAACGGGAGCATTAAGCCACACATGGTCACCAAAAAAAGTATCACAACCAGAAAAAACGAGTAAAAACGGTACTAAAAAAAGTACCTTTTCAAAGAAGAAGGTATGTGCAAAAGACTTAGACATATTCTCCTTAAAAATAGCTTTTTAAGCTAACCCAAGCCACTCGTTCTCTGACCGTTTTCCCCTTAAAAACAGAGATTCTTCAATTAAAATAAGTAATCAAAATGGATTTGGCAATCTATTTTTCGCAATGGATTGATTAGCCTCAATTCCCGGATATTCTGGGAAAAATTCTTCAGCCATGCGGTACCACGTGAGCGCACGCGGAATGTCGTTTTCGAGGTACAAATTGCCGATATCAAACGCAGCAAGCCCTATGAACTGTCGCGATTCAAGCGGTTTAAATTCAAGGCCGGTCCAATTGCCTTCTTTGTACTTTTCACGGTATTCTTCATCGGTATAGGTAAAGCCGCGACGGTTCGGTTCCAAGTTCACAGAACTGTCCGAGGAGCCGTAATGCAAAAAGACGTGGCCCGGAAGGAGAATGGCGTTGAGATGCAAGCCTCGCGCTTCGGCCACCATGAGCGCAAGCCAAGAAAGCCCCATACAACCGGATTTTTTATTTGCAAGAACGCGAATCGGGAGCACCGATTCTTTTGCAACCGCAGCCTCGCCCGCCCCAGCAAATTCAATGTCCCAAAATTGCCAAAGCAGATTTTTTAAGGATTGCAACGTGTCATGAGTTGCGGTAACATTACTGTCAAAGTAAGCAAGTCCCGCATGCCAGTCACTAATGGAATCAAGGCAGCCCGGTGCGCGCTCTTCAAAAACGCACGCCATTTCACGATAGCTCATGGACTCGCTTTTCCCATTCCAAAGCAGAAACGGGAGCGCTATCACGAGCGTCGCGAAGAAAAGCCACCAAAAAAGTTTAGAGGAGAGACGAGAGACGAGAGACGAGAGATTCATCTTTAGTCTTTCATCTAAATTCCGTCCCATTCCATCGGACTTTGCCAGTAGTCACGAGCGGTCATCATGTAAATCACGAGGCGCTTGCTCAGCATGTCCTTTTTCATCTTCTTGAGGCGAGCGCGAACGCCAGGGCCACCGCCCCAGCTCGTAAGCACTTGCACGTCGAGCCCTGTTGCATAAGCAAGCAAGGAACCCGGGCCACCGCTCTTCTGGTCCACGGATTCAAACACGCCCGTGAACGAGTCACCCATCAAGAGGATCGGAGCATTTTTGCCACCCTTGTAAGATTTATCGCCCTTGTAGATTTTCATGCCTGCAAGAGTATCTGCGGCATACTTGGATTTTTCCTTATCCGGCAAGTGAGCGACCAAGTCCCCTTCGCGCAGCACTACCGTATCCTTCATCACGAGGCTACCCGGCTGCGGGTTTGCATCGGCATACCAGCTATACTGCGTCACGCGAGAAGCGAGCTGTTCCATTGCGGCAAGCATGCCCGGCAAAGCCCAGTGCGTATCGTAGCGCTGGTAACTGTAATGCGGAGCATCATCGCCACTGCGGGCCGCCATCAGAGACGGGTAAAGGTCAAGCACGTCTATCCCGGCAGCGAGCATTTCACGGATAAATTCACGACCATTGACGTTCACACACAAGTCTGCAGGAGTTCCCTTTACAAGCTTGTCTGCATAGATTTCTTCTTTCACAGGAACCGGGACCACGAGAAGCTGTACATTCATGGAATCCAGGTACTGCTTGAGTTCAATCATTCTCGGGAGCGGATTGTGGAGGCTATCCTGACCGCTAATTTTGTCTGCAACGAGGTAGTTTGCATTGCGGCGGAACCAGAGCATTCCGTTATCAGCCCAGGCATTCTGTTCCTTCGGGAGCTTCGCCAGTTTTTTCTTCAATGCTTCGCGGAACTTCTTTGTCGCAGGCGTTGCAGGGCAGCTATTTTCCATAGCGGCAAGCGTTTCCAAGCGAGCATAAGAGCTCGTATCGAGCGTGCGGTTCACCGGCACCACTTCACCCGCAGCCGCCAAAGAATCGGCAACAGCAGCGGCACGCAACTGTTCATCCGTCAAGCGGAAAGCAGGGACTTCAAATGCGACCCACATCGGGCTCCCCATCGGGTTTCCGCGCATCACCGCAAACGGGCGGTTCGCACTTGAGTTTTCCCAAATGGCGCCAGGTGTATGCTGTTCCAAATCCGTATTCAAAGTCGGGTACCAGTAAGACGAAAGCGTACGAGCCCAGTTCATGGCCTCTTCGCTGTTCATCTCTGCAGTCATGTAGTAGTTCAAGACTTCCGCAGATTCACCACCCGAAACGACCTTGAGCTTACCGTAGAACGGAGTACGACCGGTCCAAATAGCAGGCATGACTTCGGCCCACCATTCAATCTTTCCCTGATTTTCGCCCGTTCCAGGCACGCCCCACAAACGGCTCACCGTCTGGAATGCGCGGAACACTTCAGGTTCGTTCCACTTGACCGCCTCAACTTCATTCAAAGCTTTTGCAAGGGCATCATCGCCAGTCTGTGCGTAAAGAATCTTCGCAAACGGTTCCCACGCAATCGGGGCTACACCGGCAACTGCAGCAGGCTCATAATCCGAAATTGAGTCAAGCATCGGGAACGGGAATTCCTCAAGCTTTGCATTAGCCATCTTGCCCGTGTAATTTTCAGGCTTTTCATCCATGCCCGCCATGCGGATCGGGTTTGCAAAGTATGCCGCAAAATCAAGAGCGGCAAGCGTCGGCTTTTCGACGACGCGGACTTGCTTATCCCTGTCGAGCACGCGCATTTCAAATACGGTCACAGGAGCCGCATAAACCGGGACGTGAATCGTCGGAGCAGCATCATTAGCCTGCACGGAAGGATTGACAGACGGAGCAGCACAGGATGCCGCAAGGAACATGCCCGCAGAAAGCCCTGCGAGACCCAATAAGGAAAGAGATAATTTTTTCATTTTCACGTAAGGAATTATAATAAAAATATAAGTACGGGTGTAGGGCTATGAATTTTCTAAATTATATATCGTTAAAAAAGGAGTCTTTATGCCCTCTACTGGTGAACACAACAAGTGGATTGCTCTCGCCCTCTGCATTCTTCTCGGATACCTGGGTCTGCACCGTTTTTACGAAGGTAAAATCTGGACAGGCATTCTGTGGCTTTGCACCGCAGGTCTCTTTGGCGTAGGCGTTGTCGTTGACGCCATCTTGATCGTCATGAAACCGGAACATTATTAAATAGACGAAAGAAATGAAAAGATTATTTGTTATCGCGACCGGTAGTGCCGGAAAAATTAGAGACTTCGCCCACATCCTGGGTACAGACCATTACGAATTCAAAACTTTGAAAGACATAGGTTTTGACGAAGACATCGTTGAAGATGGAAATTCCTTTGCCGAAAACGCCATCATCAAGTCGAATACAACCGCTCAATGGCTCGCCAAGCGCAACTTCGAAGCGACCGTTCTCGCCGATGACTCTGGTCTTGAAGTTTTCGCCTTGAACGGCGAACCTGGCATTTACAGCGCCCGCTACTGCGGTAAGCACGGCGATGACGAAGCCAACAATGTCAAACTGATGCAAAAGCTCGAAGGCATCGAAGACCGCAAGGCACGTTACTTCTGCGCTCTTTCGTACCAGACCGTGACCAAGAACGAACAAGGTGAATTTGTCATCAGCAAGCCGATTATTTTCGAAGGCGAATGCCGCGGCGAAATCAACCACGCACCTGTCGGCGACAAGGGCTTTGGCTACGATCCGCTTTTTGTACCGGATGGCGAAACGAGAACGTTTGCGCAGATGGAACTTGAAGAAAAGAAGGTCATCAGCCATCGCGGAAACGCCATCAGAGCTTTGAAAAAAGCGCTCGGGAAATAAATTTGAGAATTCTATTTGCACCGCTACAAGGTTACACGACGGGCATTTATCGAAAAGCCCACG
>JAEEGG010012163.1_pt1 | contig 18621 bp, 18 predicted proteins | sample 9134161 | NCBI WGS metagenome assembly JAEEGG01 (sample SAMN16246543, study PRJNA631951) | gut metagenome | biome: gut microbiome; feature: rumen; material: CR-attached | host: Bos | place: Iran: Karaj | collected 2018-10 | reverse complement strand
TTATGTGTTTAGTTTAACAACTTTATACTTATTCGCGAAAATGCGAGCGCAAAGGTACGAAATTTAATTGAAAATTGAAAGTTGAAAATTGAAAATTTATTGCTTATTTCCCTGTTTTGTCGAAATGACGGGCAGAAAGAGAGCTTTCTTCGGCCAATTTGTCTGTACGGTCACTACGACGACAAGTTAAATCTTACGCGCCCACGGGAGAATTTTTCCGAGCCCACGGGAAAGTCAAAATAGCGACAGACGAGAAGTGAGAGTCGGCAGTCGGGGTGGGAGCGTGTTTTATCAAGAAAATGGTTTGAATGTCAACCTTGTCAGTAAACTGTCAACCTTATCAGAAAATATACTGTCAACGACATCAGTAAAAGGATAAAAAACTGTCAACCGTTTTTAGGAAAAGACACTTTGTTTGCACGAAAAAATGCTCACGCAAACTACGCCGCATCCGCCCGAGCTGAATGCAGAAAAGCTGGCTTATTTTGCTGAGGCGAGTAGGATGTCTATGGAGCGTAGCTTCGTGAAATTGCAAGCAAATAACTATTTTGTCAAGATTTCGGATTTTGAAACACGTATAAACGCGCCGATTTTATAAAAGCTAAATGCCTGATAATCAATATTGGGCTGCTCGCTCAACCCCCAATCAGATACCCTGCAGAGACCGAGCAGAGCCCGACCAGAGGCGCTAAATGCGGGTTTGAATGTAAAGTATTACGTACACTCTGGCTGGTGAGTCACAATTTGCAATTTGCAATTTGCGTAATTTGCGTGAGCATTTTTTAAGCAAATTACGAGCCGATTTTCAAGAAAATCTGCCCCGATTGTTTGTTGTTTCAAAGAAAAAGTGTATTTTTGGAGACAAAATATTTCAACTTACGTATAAAACTAACCTTAAAAATCATTTTTCCTGAACCTCTGCCACGAGATGGCGTAGCCTTCGCTTACCTTCGCAGAAAAATTCGATAAAACATGAAAGACAACGACAGAGGACAAAGCCTGATAACCAAATACGTCTGGGTGATAGAGACCATCTATCGCAGACGTAAAATCTCCTTCAAGGAGCTGAACGAGCTTTGGCTCCGCGATGACATCAGCAGGGGTGTGGAGATTCCCAAACGCACCTTTGACAATTGGCGCTACGTCATCTTTGATATGTTTGGTATTATCATATCCAACGAAAAATGTGGCGAATATCGCTACTATATTGAAAATGAAGAGGACATCAGTAAGAATGGACTTCGTTCCTGGCTCTACAATACGCTCTGTGTAAGTAATACCTTGGCCAACAGCCAAAGCATCAAAAACCGCATCGTCTTGGAGTATGTGCCGTCCGGTCAGGAATACCTGCAACGCATCATTGAGGCGATGAAGGAAAATCGTGTGCTCAACATGACTTATCAGAGCTATTGGAAGGATGAGGAGAACACCTTTGACGTGCAGCCGTATTGCGTGAAGCTGTTCCGCCAACGCTGGTATCTGGTGGCGCGAAGTGTCGATCCTTATTATTATGAGCAGGGGCCTCGCATTTATGCTCTCGATCGCATCAAGTATCTTCATACCAAAGAAGAGACTTTTGAAATGCTAAAGGGCTGGGATGCTGAGAAATACTTTGACGGCTGCTTTGGTATCATTGCCGACCGTAATATAGAAATCCAACCCGTCAAGCTAAAGGTATCTGCAGGACAGGCTAATTATATACGTGACCTTAAGATGCATGAGTCTCAGGAGGAGATAGAGCGCAACGGAGAATACAGCATCTTCTCTTTCTATCTGCGGCCGACATTCGATTTTCAGCAGGAACTGCTCTGGAACGGCGAGGATATGGAAGTGCTCGAACCTCTGTGGCTTCGTAAGGAGATAGCCGGAAAGGTAAAGAGAATGTGGAACAAATACAAGGAGGATAAATAAATGAAAGACTTTGCAGCCATAGATTTTGAGACGGCCAACAATGATCGCAGCAGCGTCTGCTCTGTCGGTGTCGTCATCGTGCGCGACGGTGAGATAGTGGATTCGTTTTACTCCCTGATTCAACCCGAGCCGAACTACTACAACTATTGGTGCTCGCAGGTGCACGGGCTCTGCTGCGACGATACGGACGATGCGCCGCTCTTTCCGGAGGTTTGGGCGCAGATAGAGCCGTTGATTGAGGGTCTTCCTCTTGTGGCGCACAACAGACCTTTCGACGAGAGCTGCCTGAAGGCCGTCTTCCGCGTGTATCAGATGGATTATCCTGACTATGAGTTCTACGACACGCTTTGTGTTTCGAGGAGAGTCTTCCCTTATCTGCCGAATCATCAGCTGCATACTGTGGCAGCGGAGTGCGGCTATCTTTTGGAGAATCACCATCACGCCCTTGCCGACGCAGAAGCTTGTGCGTGGATTGCGAGGGAAATATTATAATCAACTGAAGGCTATGAAGTACTGGTTACATAGAATAACAGGTGGAGCTAATGCGTTGGGATTCGCTCACCCTCTATTGTTTAATCACCATTATTTGTCTATTGGCTGGAGCGATTTCTCCTCAGACGCGTTTGTAAAGCAAGTGCAGAAACACGGAGAAGCGGCCATAGACAGTGCTATGCAAGCAGAGGGATGGGGTTTGCCTAAAAACAGGTGGAATCTATGGCGTTTTATCGTGGAGATGAAGAAGGGAGACGTAGTTCTCGTTCCCACAAGTCAGGAATTTAGCCTGTTTGAAATTGAAGACGACGTTATCTTCTCCAATGAATCCATGGACAATTCTGTTTTCAAGGATTGGCATGGGAAACAAGCCGTTCTGCAGGGAGACGGTTATTATTACAATGAAAACGGCCAGCCAATAGATTTAGGATTCTATAGAAAGGTAAAACCTATTCTGTATAATATACCTCGGATGGGGTTTGCCAATCAGGATTTGGTTTCAAGGATGAAAATCCGACAGACCAATGCGGACATTTCAGACCTGAAGGAATCTATAGACAATGCCAGGAAGGCCTATGAGGAGAGTAAGCCAATTAATCTGAAGGAGAAGATCGTCGAAGATACGGCACCAAAACTATTGGCCTTGATAGATAAATTGACGAGTGCAGACCGTTTTGAGAATCTTGTTGAGTGGTATCTGAAATCGTTAGGAGCGAGGACGGAAAACCCGAGTAAGAATGCTCCAGACAAAGGTGAAGGTGATGCAGATGTCATAGGATACTTTGAGAACATCAAGACAGCCATCATGGTTCAGGTAAAAAAGCATGAAGGCGTAACGGACGAATGGGCTGTTCAGCAAATCAAAGCTTATATGACCAATCACACCTATGATGATTATCATACACAGATGTGGGTAATATCAACATGTGAGCATTATAGTCAAAAAGCAATGAATAAAGCAGATGAAGCAGGTGTTAGTCTAATTACTGGTATAGAATTTGCCTCAATGATACTGGATGCAGGATTAGAAGGATTAAATTTATAAATTACTAACCCTTAAATAAAATCATTATGAAAAAAGAAAAACAAAATCTGGTCAATTTACTAGGTAAAATAGACCAAAAACAGAAAGAGTTGAAGCAGCTTAAAAAAGAGTACAAAACAGCCTTTTCTGCTGTTTGTAATTCATGGAAAGAACAAGTTAGTTCAACGTTCCCAAATCTTCAGCCATGTAACATTGGTGAATATGTTGGCGTAGATATTGTCTATGATGGAAAGACATATAACATCTTTATGGCAGAAGAAAAACAAAAGCTTTACTGTATGTTCTCTTATCACCGTAAAGACATGAGTACGTACAATTTAGCCCTTACTGAAGCAGGGAAACAACTCGTAGATAAGCTGAATGAATTATTTTGTAATAATCCAGAAGACAAAACTGCTTTTTACACACGGCATGGCGTATATAAGGAATTTAAGAAAGAAAACTTTGATGAAGCATTTGATTTCTTCATGAAAGTAGTTAATGCTTTTTCCTCTCGTTGATATGGTTGTTTATGCTTGGAAATGTAGTAACTAAAGACTATAATTATGTTGTACAATGTAACGATAAAACGAAGTGCTTCCATAAACGGTGTCCGTTTGGAAAAAGGAATGTCTGTTGAAGTAGTGTCTCAATCTTTCAATTTGTTGGGAACCAGACAAGGTCAAGAACTTGTAAACAATGCTTTCAAAGCCAAATATGGAGTAGATGTTGGTAGAGCGAATGCACTAACTCCTCTTCATTTAGATGTGGTAAAAATCAATTAAAACAATTGTATTATGGAACATGTTTTTTTTAAGCCCTGGGTGGGAGATTATTACGATACTGGTGGAATCTTTAAAAAAAAGATTCTGGTTGTAGGTGAAAGCCACTATTGTGATGGATGTAACTATTGTGGGTTAAAGTATGCTAAAGAATGCGAAGACCTTAATACAACTCAAGTTATTAAAGATTACTTAAATCCATCAAAATGTTTTGGTAAATGGGCAAATACATACAAAAAATTTGAACGTTCTCTTGTAAATGAAGAAACAACAATAGAAAAAGCCAAAGAGATATGGCATTCTATTGCATTCTTTAATTTTCTACAAGTGGCGATGACTGAAGCACGTAAATCTGGCACACCTGAAGACTACATGGAAGGCCAAAAGGCTTTTCTAGAGGTAGTGGATAAATTGCAACCAGATTTGATAATTGTATGGGGTGTAGGTAAATTATATGAATATTTGCCAGGTATAAAAGATGGTTGGATTTGGGGTGATAAATTAAAGGTAGATGAATACGACGTAAAAAATGGATATTATCAACGAAAGGGAAAAAAATCCCGTGTTATTGCAGTATATCATCCATCTACTGGTTATCAATGGGATTGGTGGCATAAGGTGATAAAGAGCCAATTATAGTATAGAACTGAAATTGCAACAGGGTAAAATGCAATCTAATATATGTAAAATCTTGATACAAAAGTACGAGGAGTATAAGAGAACTTGGACAAAAAGAAATTAATGCGGATTCGATACAGGTCATATAACCGCTTATGTTAATCAATTGAAAGGTTTTTATTATGGAGCATGTGTTTTTTAGCCCTTGGGTAGGTCCGTGTTATGATTCGGGTATAAATGGGAAAAAGGTAATGATAATGGGACATGTTCATGTCTGTAGTGATTGCAAAGAGTGTGGCATCATCAAAGATAAAGATGAAGAATGTGCTTCATTAACGAAAAACGCTGTAAATGATTATTTGAAATGGAGAGAAACAGGTGACGTTCCTTCTCCTGAATATGAAGGATGGCTTTATACTTATTATAATTTTGCTAAAGCTTTCTTTGGATATGAACCTGATATTAAGCAAGAGAAATGTGAACTTTGGAGCAAGGTGTTATTTTACAATTACGTACAATCTGCTGTCGCTGAGTGGTACCTAAAGCCAAATAAAGATGAATATAAAAGGTCTCAGGTTCCTTTTTGGGAGGTCATTAATGAATACGAGCCCAATATCATCATTGTATGGGGGGCAGATGCATTTAATGGAACACCCGCTGGCGGAAAATTTGAGGAAACAATTACATTTGAAGACATAAAGGCTATGCGTTATGTATACACCTTAAATTCGGGCAAACAATGCTCTATGATTAAAATACACCATCCAAGCATGTTTTTTTCATATGCTAAATGGCATGAAATCATAAAATCAATAATTGAAGAGTAATGTGTCTTTTCCTAAAAGGATGACATTTTTTAGGAAAAGACATATTTTTTAGAATAATTTCATTTTCCTCCGACCTCTGCCACCAGTTGGCGGAGGTCTTTGTTTTCTTTGCATCGTAAATAATTAATATGTGATTCAAATGGAAAAGGAAAAAGCAAAGGAAACCAATCTGCTTACAGCCATAGAGCAAATTGTAGAAAAAGCGAAAGACTCACATCTGAGCAAGGATTTCGTTCGGAAAGTAACAAGACATCTAAATTATTTGTCCGCTAAACTTGAGCTAACAAAAGAGCAGAGTTTGATGCTGGCCTTATTCATTAACAAAAGTGATAGCAATAGTATTCGCCTGAGTGATTTAGGTGAATATACAAAATGTTCAACAGCTCGATTACTTATATATTCAAATGACATTGAGGCTCTTGAAGAGAGAGAATTTGTGCGTTGTTGTAGAGGATCGTATAATCATAAAGAAACCTCATATAGAGTGCCGTATGACGTAATAAAAGCAATTCAACATGATGAGAAATATACTCCTAGAGACAATAAAAATCTTTCATGCCAAGAACTGTTTGGAGAATTAGAAGGTTTATTTGAATTACGTAGAGATAATGAAATACCTTTTGAAATCATGAAACACAAAATACAGTCTCTATTTGAGGATAACGCTAATCTTCATTTTGTTAAATCAGTAAAAGAACTACGTCTTCAAGAAGATGATGAAATGTTGTTAGTTTTATTTTGCCACCTTTATGTTAATAACGCAGATGACAATATAGGTCATTATGATTTGGATTTCCTTTATGATGATAAGAGAAAGTGGAACAGGGTAAAGTCAAAACTTAGTTGGGAATCGCATCCGTTGTTCTGGTATAATGCAATCGAATATAACAATGATAGCGGTATGGTTGACCGAGAATCATTTCGTCTCACACGAAGATTTAAAGATGAGTATTTGTATGAGGTTAAACAAAACACAAAGTATAAAGAAAGCAGGTTTTGCGAATTGATTAAAAGTGATAAAATAACTGAGAAGAAACTTTTTTATGGAGAGGGCATTCAGAAACAGATTGATGAACTATGTAAACTCATTAACGAAAGCCATTATCGCAAAATTACATCACGATTAAAAGAGTCCGGCTTCCGTACTGGGTTTTCCTGTCTTCTTTATGGCGCTCCCGGAACAGGCAAGACTGAAACAGCACTTCAATTGGCAAGGACAACAGGGCGCGACATCATGCAAGTTAATATCTCGCGAATTAAAAGTTGTTGGGTAGGCGAAAGCGAAAAAAATATAAAGAGCCTTTTTGATGCTTATAGGTTCAGGGTGGAAAATGACGATATAACTCCAATCCTGCTTTTTAATGAGGCTGATGCAATTATTAACAAACGCATGGAGAACACACAATCTTCAGCAAATAAGATGGAAAACGCCATCCAGAACATCATTCTTCAGGAGATGGAGAATTTTGATGGCATTCTCATTGCAACAACAAACCTTGCACAGAATATGGATAAGGCATTTGACCGCCGTTTCTTATATAAAATTAACTTTGAGAAACCAACGATAGAAGCCAGAATGCAGATTTGGCATGAAATGATACCTACACTTTGCGAAACAGATGCAAAGACTCTTGCTGAGAGGTATGATTTCAGTGGTGGCCAGATAGAGAATATTGCTCGCCATAATGCTATTAACAATATACTTTATGGGGAAACAGATAACTCTATTGATGCCCTGATGTCATATTGTGAAAACGAAAGGTTGGAAACTTCAAAAATTAGAAAAATTGGATTCTGTAATTAACAAATGAACAAGATAAAATTAATGGTAATAAAAACTGAAGAGCCAACAGGATAAAACGGCACTTGAGATATGGGAATCTATAATGAAGATGGGACTTTGAGCGATGGTCATTGGATGTATGTAGCCGCACGTTGGGCAGGCTCGCATTACAAACTGCTACGATGGGCTCTAATGTTTTTTATTTTGATTATAGTAGGAGCTATTTTGTGGAGCATTATTAATAACTAATAAGAAAACAATTATGTTTGATGCCTTAATAGATAACAAAGAGTGGATAGAGCTAAAAGCTACCCTCCGATTTGTGGAAGATAAGATTCTTAGCACTATAGATTTCGAAGGTTGGATGATGAAGAAAGAATTGGAGGAACAAGTGAGAGATTTGCTTACAGGCCGTCATTTCGTTATGAATAAGATGTTTCGCCTACATGTTACAGAACATGAGATTGCTCGTTTACGTGAGGTGAACGGCCATTTGCAGGAACTTACGCGCAAAATGTTCTGTGAGCACAAGAAACTATTGGATTCTCTCAAAGGCAATCCTGTTTTATCTGTTACTTGTTGGGATGACGTTGTTGTAGAGAGTAGATTAGATGTGGATGAAGATGCTGAGGTGCTACATTATGATGATGACAATGACTATGGCTCAAATTTCTCACAGATGATTGATGCTATTGCTTGGACTGAGGACTTGGAGATTCGTTCTTCATGCACGACTCTTGGAGAGGAACCAGAACTTGACCTTCTTGATAACAGTACCACATGGGCCAAAGGTTGTCTGGATGTACCCCAGTTCGACGGTATAAATGTTTGCTATGCTATCCACGATCTCTGCACTCACAAGAACTATTCTGTCCCTGACCTTCTCCGTATTCGGTCATATTCAGTACAGAATAATGTTAAAGGTAATCGGAAATACATCGTTTAAAACGCGCGTCTTGTTCTTGACAAAAGATCAAAACGCAGGAGAAAAATCATTTTTTTTTAGATAGGTTCACTTTTCTCGGACCTCTGCCACCAGTTGGCGGAGGTCTTCGTTTTCTTTGCATCGTGAATAATTAATATGTGATTCAAATGGAAAGAGAAAATGCATAGGACTTACATCAGAATAAGGAGTTGTTAAATTTAAATATATAAAAGTATGAAAACCTATCTCAGTCTGTTTTTTGCCCACTTGAATGGCTTCGCGTCTCTTGGTGGTACTATAATTTTTATGGAGTTATTCGCATTTGTTGATAACACGCTTGGTCCACAAGTAATTGATGTTTTAAAATACGCTTTCCCCGTGCAAATACTTGTATCGCTGTATTGTGCAGTTAAAGCTGCAGTTTTTACTTTCCACAATTTTGATGAGGTCTGGTCGCGCAGAATGGAATGGAGTAACAGCAAATCTGGTAAACTCGAATCAAGACTGACATATAGCATTAAGATATTTTTTCAGTGTTTCTTTGCCGTCCCCGGTGTTGTCGTTGCTGCATGTTTTATTGTAGCTCTTATTTTGTTTGTCTTTTTTTTAATTTATATGGTATTCGCAAATTTCATGAAGGGCTAATGGCAAATAACATTTTCTTTGCGCTAAAGTTTAACAATAACGTGTAAAGGCAATGATTGTTCAAGAGATTTTCAACACAACAGCAGTTCGACGTATTGAAGAACAGATACTTTCTCTCTACCATGAAACGGAAAGAAATCATTGGTATAGTGATGAAAACAAAAAAGCCATCAGAAGCCTTTTGGAGCTAAGAAAACAAATTCTCAACAGCATGTTTGTTCTGGACGAACACAGCAAGCAACTGTTAGCAGAGTTCAACGAGGCAATGAAACAACAACTGGCAGAAATGCGTAAACGAGCTATTGACTTATATAATAATGTATATAGGCCAGATATGGTTGGACATATTGAAGTGGTTGGCAAATGTTTCATGGGTTACGAATACTCAAAGATACACCCGGTTCAGACGATGCGGGCAAAAAAGATGTGGGCAATTCTAAACGGAACGCTTGACGACTATATTTTTTTATATCATGAGGACGGAGTTGACAGTTTCTTGATCAGTAGCGATGACCCTAAGATAGCGTCAGAGAACGAGTTCCTATATCTGAATAAGGTGCCTGATAATTGGAACGAGGGACTTGACCGAGAATTGACTTCAGAAATGCACCTTACTTATGCTTTCCATAATCTTTTCAGTCATCTGGATTTCTCTATATTTGATTTGCTATGGGTCAGAGATTTCAACATAGAGTTACATATTGAATATGACTACCACACATACGAAAGCGATGATTATGGTGATGATTTGGATTGGTATAAGTGCGACTATTACGATTGAATGATATGACTTACAAAGGATTACTGGATAGTGAGATACTAAAAGAGGTGTTCGATGCCCCCAACGGACTCATTGGCATCGACATTAACGACATTAAAGAACTGTTTCAACAAGGTGGGGAAATCCATGCGATTGACGTAAGCGTTAATGCACGCGAAGAAAACCGTATGGAACGGCTTATGGATCGCGTAAAAGAGGAAGCGAATCGTCTTGGCGCGGATTCTCGAGTCCTTGTCTATTTCTTCTTCCCGGAAAAGTGTCCTCTGATGATGGAGGAACTGCGACCGTTCAGTGAATGGATAGAGACTTTTCCTGGCGAATGTATGATTAAGTGGGGAATGGCAACTCATCCCGCTCAGGAACTTCGGGCAATCGTTTTATTGCAATAATGGAAATACTTTGTTTTTTCCTAAAATGGTTGACAGTTTTTTATCCTTTTACTGATGTCGTTGACAGTATATTTTCTGATAAGGTTGACAGTTTACTGACGGGGTTGACATTCTTACTGATAAGGTTGACAAAAACTGTTCTAACGATATTCTGTCTACAAAAGCAGGAAATAAATGCAACAACGAACGGACACAATTAACGTTTGTCCGTTATGTCCGTTATGGCTTATTCGTTTCGCTGATTGATCAGATTCACCACCACCTTCACCATCACGTCCTTCTCCTCCGTGCGGCTCTCGGCAATCATCAGCGTCAGAGCCACAAGGGTGTTGTCGGCGATACGTTTGGAGCCGTCTTCACGGTAGAGAACGCCGTTGTTGTTGAGAAACCACAGGAATAGCGTGGCGGCAATACGCTTGTTGCCGTCGCTGAAGGAATGGTTCTTCGTCACCAGATAGAGCAACATAGCAGCCTTCTCCTCCACGCTGGGGTAAAGCTCGTCGCCGCCGAAGGTCTGATATATCTGCCCGATGCTGCTCTTGAACGAGTCGTCCTTCTCGTTGCCGAAGAGTGCGGAGCCGCCAAACTTCTCGCGCAGGCTGTTGATGGCCTCCATAGCGTTCTCGTAGGTGGCATGGAAGGGCTCCCGCTTCGTGGTCTTGTCGATCGTCAGCCGCTCGTAGTCATAGCTATCCAAAGTATCCAGGGCGTACGTATAATCGGCGACCACAGCGAAGAGCGCATTGGTTTCGTCGTTGGACAGCATCGTCTGACTCTGTATCGTGCGGCCCAGCATCCCCACCAACTGTCGCAACTCGCCAATCTGCTCCTTGCGGATACGATCGCTGACGGCATAGCCTTTGACGAGGTAGTCTTTAAGGATTCTGCGTGCCCAAATGCGGAAGGCTATACCTCGTTTGCTTTTTACACGGTAGCCAACGGAGATGATGACGTCGAGGTCGTATATTCTCGTGGGACGATATTTGTATTGGGTATTATGCAAAAAATGCATATTACTTTCATCCAGCTCGCCATCTTTAACAGCGTTGTTTATGTGGCGGGCGACGACAGACTGATCTTTCTGAAACAACTCAGCCATCTGAGCCTGCGTCAGCCATACTGTATCATTCTCCAGACGAACATCAATCTGTGTCTGTCCGTCCTCCGTTTGGTAGATGACAATCTTGTTCTCTTCCATAAGGCATCGAATTAATTCTGCAAAGATACTACTTTTTCTTTGACCGACAAACAGTTGAGATAGATTTTTCCTGCTGCCCTTCCAATTTTTACTGCATAGTTAATATGTAAGAGGTAGGATGTCTATGGAGCGAAGCTTCATGAAGAGGGAAGAGAGGGCTTTGAAGAGAGAAGTTATATCAGTATATCAGTATATCAGTTTAAAATTAGATAACCTACTATTCCAAAAATCTCTATACTTATATATATAACTAATTAATATATAATAATATATAATATATATGTATATGAGAAATGAAAGAATGAGGGTATTCAAAAATAAAACTGATATACTGATATTTGATATAGTTCACATGTAGTGCGTCTACTAAAATTCAAAAATACAGCAAGATACGTTGTTGCTGCAAAAGCGCTATTCATCGCATTTACCCTCAAAGGTAGGACAAATAGTCTCAATAAAGGGCAGTTTTTTGGCTAAAAAACATGCGCGAAACGGCATTTTGAGCATCGTTCACCCTCAAAATCGTTCGTCACAGTCTTCCGGAAAATTCAGCCAGCAACACCGAATCGAGGCCTTTTTTCCAGAAAAGTGCAATAAAACCAGCTCTCACAGACCTGTTCCCCTGCGCAGCGCCTGCACAGCGCCTGCAAAACTGCAGATGAATAGTTTCGTTTGTCTAATCGCTTTTTTGTAAAAGAACGGACACAATTAACGCTTGTCCACTTTGTCCGTTAGAGGTTTCGACAGCTATAAATCCTCTTCCAACAGGAAGGGGATAATGCCAACATACATGATGCCGTCATCATCGACCCAGGGCTTTGCATTGCCGTCGGTGATGACAATCTTGCGGAAAAAGTCGCCTGAATTTTTGAGAGAAAAAGTTTCCTGTTGCTTCTTCGCCTCTGTATCCACATTCAGTGCCGATTGGATATACACCTTCTCGCGACCGGTGTTGACGACAAAGTCTATTTCATATTGCAACTGCTGTTTCTTGCCGTCCTTCTTGGCAGTCAGCTGCACAACACCAACATCCACGCTATACCCCCTGCGCAACAGTTCGATGAAGATGATATTCTCCATCAGATGTGATTTCTCCTGCTGTCGGAAGTTCAGCTTGGCATTTCTCAGTCCGGTGTCTATGGAATAGTATTTCAGCGTGTTCTCGAAATAACGCTTGCCCTTCACATCGTAGCGCAGAGCACGCACAAACAGAAAAGAGTCCTCCAGATAGTCCAAATAGTTTTTGATGGTGTGGTCAGAGGTGTTGCGCCTCATCAGGGTGCCTGCCGCATTAGCCAGATTGTGAGGATTAGTCAGCGATCCTACGGCCGATGACAGCGCATCAACCAAAGCATCCAGCACTGCATCGTCCTTCAGCCTATAGCGCTCAACAATATCCTTGAGATAGACGCGCTGATGAAGTCCCTTCAGGTATTTGCGCTTTTCGGCCTCATTCGCCTCAAGTACCGCCAGGGGCATGCCTCCGTAAGTCAGGTATTCCTCAAATGCATCCGCTTTTTCTAACCCGGAGACTGGATAAAACTCTCTAAATGACAGGGGATAGACTCTTATCTCTGTGCCGCGATCGCGAAAGTTGGTGACTATGTCTTTGGAAAGCATCTTGCTGTTAGAGCCCGTAACATATATATCCAGATTGCTCCGGGCCATCAAGTCATTGAGTATGTCGTAAAAGGTGGTGTAAAGCATCTCCCGGTCTTCTTCAGCCACAAGACGCTCGTCCACATCTTCGTTTTTCACTTTATATGACAACTGAATCTCATCAATAAACACATAGAAGCGTCTTCCGGCCTCCTGCGACTTTTGAATAATGTAATCGTAAAGCTCGTTGGGGTTGCGATACTTCAGGTGCACTTTCTTATCTAAAGCCAGTTCAATAAAACTGTCTTCAGTGACGCCTTCTTCCAAGAGCCGTTTTTTGTAAAGCGTCGATAACAGAAATGACTTGCCGGATCGGCGAATGCCGGTGACAATCTTTACTTTTCCATTCCATCGCTTGCTAAGAAGTTCGTTTACGTATTGGTCTCTTTGGATAATCATATCTTATATATTTTTTATCTTCTACTGCAAAATCTGTCGCCGATTCGACTGTTTTTGCAGTACAAAGATACGCTTTTTTCTTTAACCGGCAAATTTTCTTGGGATTTTTCTCTGTTTTACCTTCCAATTTTTACTGCATAGTTATAAGTAAGAGGTAAGAGGGAAGATGTATGATGGCTGATGTATGATGTGAACGGACACAATTAACGCTTGTCCGTTGTGTCCGTTATGTCCGTTAAGGGTCCTCAGACTGTTCCCAGAGGCTTCTCAGAGGCTTAGATTTTGGTGTTTTTCGCCGTGTTTTAGGGCGGTTTTGGTGAGTTTTGGGGCGAAAGTAGGGGAGATTTGAGTTTTTTTTGAGTCAAAATTGGGGCAAAACAGTGGAGATTTGGGGGCGATTTTGCCCGGATTTTGTCTGCTTGGGGACAAAAAGGTATAGTTGGCTGTAACGTTATGACCATACACAATGAATCTTTTCTGTTGATAACCAGTGGATTGTGGGTAAAAGCGTTGCAGTGCTACAGTGCTACAGTTCCAAAATACATATCAAAAGGTCAAAAATATACTCTATATTTATTAAATATAGAAGTTTTCTTAGGGTAGAAAATACCCTTTCGAGAACTGTAGCACTGTAGCACTGTAGCACCCTCAAAAAATAATTTGAAAAAAGTTGGTCATTTATTCGAAAACCGCAATGTCGCTGTCGTATCTTTGCACCGTCATTCAAAACGACAGCGATCTTTGACTTTTTGCTACAACAATTTCAAGTAGCCTCTAACTAGGGAAAAATGGTTTTCTAACTGGCGCGCAAATTTTCTCTAACTGGAGCGTAAAAATACAATTATCAATTATCAATTGTCAACATTGCGATTAAGCGAGCGCAAAACCAAGCTTGTTTGAATTTTGCCGAGCGTAAGCAATGTCTATGGAACGAAGTTACATGAACTTTCACCTAATTTTCGTATCTTTGCAAAAGAAATAGCGAGATATTATGCATGATGCAGCATGAAGTGGACCGTACTCACAGATAATCGCACGAATGACTCTGCATTGGAAACGGAGCACGGGCTCTCCGTCTTGTTGGAAACGGAGCACCATTGCATCCTGCTCGATACGGGGGCAAGCGACATGTTTATCAGAAATGCAGAGCGATTGGGAAAGAATCTCCGTGAAGTTGACTATGTGTTTATCTCCCACGGACATAACGACCACGCCGGAGGTCTGAAGCATTTCATGGCCGTCAACGACAAGGCCAAGATAGTTGTCTCACCTGATGCCATAGACGGAAGATTCTTTTCGAAACGGGGGCATCAGCACAGCATAACAACCGACTGGCCGGACATACCCCAAAAAAGGCTGCTTTTGACAGGCGAAAGCCGGGAAATAGCCGACGGTATTCATGTCATAGCCCGCATTCCACAAGTTTATCCAGTGCCCCAAGGCAATCAAAACCTGTTTGCAGAAACAGCTATCAGTTGTCTTGTTCCGGACGATTTCCGTCATGAGCTGGCTCTTTATGTGAACGGGCTCCTGTTTACGGGCTGTGCTCATAGCGGTCTGGAGAATATTCTGGAGGCTTGTCCATGGCCAATTCATTCTGTTGTCGGCGGTTTCCACTTGCTCGACGGATACGAAAAGGAGGATGAAATCCGTGCTTTGGCCCAAAGGCTGAAAGCAAAATACCGTCATACGAGTTTCTATACAAGCCATTGTACAGGCGACCGGGTATTTGAGCATATGAAAGACGTGATGGGTGAACAATTACAGTCTTTCAGATGCGGCTCGCAAAAACCTGTCGGACAAATATAATCATAACAAAAGTTTCGCAAATGATCAAAGATATCATAATGACGGCAAAATAAACCGGTAGGGAGACGCTCTGGCGGGTCTTGAGGCGCTCACGGGTGCCGCAGGCATCGACGTCGTTGCTGCCGACGAAAAGCGCGAAGCCACACCGGCCACGATGATCTCTCCCGACGCTCCCGTTTACAACGTCCTCGGCCAGCGCGTCAGCCCCAAGACCAAAGGTCTGGTCATCTATAAAGGGCGGAAGTATGTCAATAATTGATAATTGATAATTGACAATTGATAATTGGCAGTTCGTTTTGATGTGAAAATTGAGAGATAACGAAAATCTTTAAACTTTAAACTTTCAACTTTCAACTTTATTTCGTATATTTGCAACGGATTTCTAATCTCTAAAAACATATAATATGGAAAAAAGTGCATTGCAGAAGGCGCGTGCCGCCTATCAGCCCAAGCTGCCCAAGGCCCTGCAGGGACCGGTGAAGGCCGTTGAAGGCAAACCCACCCAGAGCGTGGGCAATCAGGAGGAAATCAAGAAGCTCTTCCCCAACACCTACGGCATGCCCGTAGTCGAGTTCCAGCCCGCAGAGAGCGAGAACACTCAGCCCATCAACGTGGGCATCATCCTCAGCGGCGGACAGGCTCCCGGCGGACACAACGTCGTGTGCGGCCTCTATGACGGCGTCAAGAGCCTCAACAAGAGCAGCAAGCTCTACGGCTTCCTGATGGGTCCCGGCGGTCTGGTGGACCACAAATACCTGGAGTTCACTGACGAATACATCGACGAGTACCGCAACACCGGCGGCTTCGACATCATCGGCTCGGGCCGTACGAAGCTGGAGAAGGTGGAGCAGTTTGAGAGCGGCCTGCAGATCATCCGCAAGCTGGGCATCAACGCCATCGTCATCATCGGCGGCGACGACTCGAACACCAACGCCTGCGTGCTGGCCGAATACTACGCCGCACAGAAATACGGCGTGCAGGTGATCGGCTGCCCCAAGACCATCGACGGCGACCTCAAGAACGAGCAGATCGAGACCAGCTTCGGCTTCGACACCGCCTGCAAGACCTACAGCGAGCTCATCGGCAACATCCAGCGCGACTGCAACAGCGCACGCAAATACTGGCACTTCATCAAGGTGATGGGTCGCTCGGCTTCTCACATCGCTCTGGAGTGCGCCCTGCAGTGTCAGCCCAACATCTGTCTCATCAGCGAGGAGGTGGAGGCCAAGCAGATGTCGCTGGACGACGTGGTGGAATACATCGCCAAGGCCGTAGCACAGCGTGCCGCCGACGGCAACAACTTCGGCACCGTGGTCATCCCCGAGGGTCTGATTGAGTTCATCCCCGCCATCAAGAAGCTCATCGCACAGCTCAACGAGGTGCTCACCGATCCCGCAACGGGCGAGCCCCGTGCCTTCGGCAGCGCCGAGGAGCAGATCGACTTCGTGATGAACAGCATCACCGCCGAGAACAAGGCCGTGCTGGAGTCTCTGCCCGCCGACGTGAAGCGTCAGCTCTGCCTCGACCGCGATCCTCACGGCAACGTGCAGGTGAGCCTCATCGAGACCGAGAAGCTGCTCTCCGCTATGGTGGAGAAGAAGCTCGAGGAGTGGAAGAAGGAAGGCAAGTATGTCGGCAAGTTCGGCACGCAGCACCACTTCTTCGGCTACGAAGGCCGCTGCGCCGCTCCCTCCAACTACGACGCCGACTACTGCTACAGCCTGGGCTACAACGCCAGCCGTCTGATCAGCAACGGCAAGACCGGCTACATGAGCGTGATCCGCAACACCACCGCTCCCGCAGCAGAATGGATCGCCGGCGGTGTGCCCATCACCATGATGATGAACATCGAGCGCCGCAACGGTGCCAACAAGCCCGTGATCCGCAAGGCTCTCGTCGAGCTGGACGGCGCTCCCTTCAAGTTCTTCGCAGCACACCGTGAGCAGTGGGCCCGCGAGACCGCTTACGTCTATCCCGGTCCCATCCAGTACTGGGGTCCCACGGAGGTCTGCGACCAGTGCACCAAGACGCTCGCACTTGAGCAAAAAAAGTAAAAAAGGTGCTGAGGCAACTTGACCAAGACAAGTAACACAAAAACAACGAGAAGGCCCCGGCAGAAGAAGAAACAGCGCCGGGGCTTTCTTCATTTTCTCCACACCACACCCATGTGGGCCTTCATCGCGGGCGGCGTGGCTGTGGCCGGACTCTACTGTTTCCTGCTGTTCCACTTCTTCGTGGATCCCTACAGCTTCCAATGGAAGGCCATCTACGGCGAACCCACTTACCCCGAAGGCTACAAGATCAGAGGCATCGACATCTCGCACTATCAGGAAAACATCAAGTGGGAGAAGCTGCGCAACGCCTCGATGAACAACGACCCCGTGACCTTCATCATCATCAAGGCTACGGAGGGGGAGACGCTGATGGACGACAACTTCAACGAAAACTTCTATCAGGCACGCGTTCATGGATTTACGCGCGGCGCTTACCACTTCATGACCCCCGATGTGCCGGCCCGCAAGCAGGCGGAGTTTTTCCTGCATCAGGTGCATCTGGAGCCGGGCGATCTGCCGCCGGTGCTCGACATCGAAGACAAGGCCAAATGGAAGAACGTGCCCGAGGGCGAGATACAGCGACGGGCGCTGGAGTGGCTGCGCATCGTGGAAGAGCGCTACGGCGTGAAGCCCATCCTCTACAGCAGCGTGAGCTTCAGGCGCGACATCCTCACGGACAAGGCCTTCGAGGACTATCCCTTCTGGATGGCGCACTACTATGTGGAGCAACCCAGCTATCAGGGCTCGTGGGCCTTCTGGCAGCACACGGACTGCGGCAGAGTGGACGGCGTGAGAGGGCTGGTGGACTGCGACGTGTTCAACGGCACGCCGGAGGAATTTCAAAGTCTGTTAATCAAAGAGCTCTGACCATTCGAGGAAGCGGTCGACATTGCCGTCGGGAAAGCGCGAGAGCATGGTGACAACCTGCTCGTTGGTCTTCTCGATGGTGAGCTTCGAGGGTGTCTTCGAGAAGAATTTGTCGGCCCAGCAAATGAGTTTCTCTTCAATCGTTTCGGGCGAGAAGTCGCGCAGGGGCAGAGGCAGTTCCTGCAGGCGGATGGACTCGACGGTGAGGCCCGTGCCCGTATGGCGCTCGGCCACGCGGGCGTGACGCTCGAGGCCCTCGCTGCGAAGTATCTCTGCGCCCAGAAGGCCGTGACGGATGTAAGGCTCTTTGCCGAAGCACGAAATGCCCGGCGCGTCGCAGCGGAAGACGCCGATGTCGTGGAGCATCGCCGCCTCTTCGACAAACGTGCGGTCGATCCCGAGTTCGGGATGGCGGTCGGCCGCCGTGAGGGCCTTGTGGCAGACGAGGCAGGAATGCG
>JAEEGG010012162.1_pt1 | contig 18624 bp, 15 predicted proteins | sample 9134161 | NCBI WGS metagenome assembly JAEEGG01 (sample SAMN16246543, study PRJNA631951) | gut metagenome | biome: gut microbiome; feature: rumen; material: CR-attached | host: Bos | place: Iran: Karaj | collected 2018-10 | reverse complement strand
TTCACGTGTATTAAAGGAAATAAATCAGAAACAATCCATAGAATGTCAGAAAGAATATCTGGTGCAGAAGCGCTGATGCGCAGCCTCGAGGATCAGGGTGTCACCACCCTCTTCGGATATCCAGGAGGTGCCATCATGCCGACTTACGATGCACTCTATGATCACCGCGACAAACTCAACCATGTGCTGGTAAGACATGAGCAGGGTGCCATCCATGCTGCACAAGGCTATGCCCGCGTCAGTGGACGTACAGGTGTGGTCTTGGTAACATCAGGCCCTGGTGCCATGAACACCATCACCGGTCTAGCCGATGCAATGATCGACTCCACACCACTTGTCGTCATCTGCGGACAGGTAGGTGCAGCTATGCTGGGTACCGATGCCTTCCAGGAGGTCGATGTAGTGGGCGTGACACAGCCTATAAGCAAGTGGAACTATCAGATACGTCGTGCCGAAGATGTGGCATGGGCCGTGGCTCGTGCATTCTATATTGCAGGTACTGGTCGCCCCGGTCCCGTCGTGCTCGATTTTACGAAGAATGCACAGACCACCGTCATCGACTATGAGCCGCAGAAGGTCAACTTCATTCGTTCGTATGTGCCTGAGCCTGTTTGCGAAATGTCGGTAATCCAGAAGGCTGCCGAATTGATCAATCGGAGCGTGAAACCATTCATGCTGGTGGGTCAGGGTGTCGAACTGGCAGGTGCCAATCAGGAAGTGCTTGAACTTTCCGAGAAGGCACAGATTCCTTTCGGATGTACGATGCTTGGCCTTTCGGCAATCCCTTCCGACCATCCTCTCAACAAGGGCATGCTTGGTATGCACGGCAACCTGGGTCCCAATGTGATGACCAACCAGTGCGACCTTTTGATTGCCGTGGGTATGCGTTTTGACGATCGTGTGACAGGCAACCTCAAGACCTACGCCAAGCAGGCCAAGGTCATCCACTTCGAGATCGACCCTTCGGAAATCAACAAGAACGTGAAGGTCGATGTGGCCGTTCTCGGCAACTGCAAGCAGACCCTTGCCGACCTCATTCCTTATGTCGATGAGGCAAAGCATGGCTCGTGGATTGCGGGCTTCAAGCCCTACGAAGAGAAGGAGTATGACAAGGTCATCGACAAGGCATTGCATCCCACCGAGGGACCATTGCTGATGGGCGAAGTGATCCGCAAGGTGAGTGAAGCTGCCAACAATGAGGCCATCCTCGTCACCGATGTGGGCCAGAACCAACTCTTCGGATGCCGTTACTTCAAGTTCACGAAGAAACGCTCCATCGTTACTTCGGGAGGTTGCGGCACGATGGGCTTTGCCCTTCCTGCTGCCATTGGTGCCACCTTTGGTGCTCCCGACCGCACTGTCTGCATGTTTGTAGGCGATGGTGGTCTGCAGATGACCATTCAGGAACTGGGCACCATCATGGAACAGAAGGCTCCGGTGAAGATGATTTTGCTCAACAACAATTATTTGGGCAATGTGCGCCAGTGGCAGTATCTGTTCTTCAACAAGCGATACTCGTTCACCCCGATGCTGAATCCCGACTACGAGTTGATTTCCAAGGGCTATGGCATCCCATGCCGCACTGTCGTTGAGCGTGAGGACCTGGATGCGGCAATTCGCGAGATGCTCGACACCGAGGGCCCATTCCTCTTGCAGTGTGCGGTGAAGGAAGAAGATAATGTATTACCGATGACTCCTCCAGGTTCCAACGTGGATGAGATGTTATTAGAAATATTGTGATATGGCAGAACATATGAAAAATGGCGGTGAGTGCGGCGATTGCAACACTTGCGGCAAATGCGACGAGGCACAGGCATCGTTGCAGGCTTTGGATGAGGCTGTGAAGGCAGCGGCTGCCATTGACCGCAATTCGTACGAGAAGAACCTCTATCGCGAGCGTGTAGCATCTCTGGCCGAAGACCTCAAGGACGGAGGCTTCCACGAGCGATTCTCGAAGACAGCTGTCGATGCACCTTCCACCTTAGGAAAAGAGGGCGCATTGCTCAGCCCATTGCATGAAGGACTGACACACTACACGCTGATCGTCTATTCCGAGAACTACGCAGGTATCCTCAACCAGATTACGGCAGTGTTTACACGTCGTCAGGTCAACATCGAGACGCTCAACGTGTGTGCATCATCGACGCCCGGCGTACATAAATATACGATTACCTGCTACTGCAAGCAGGAGATGGCCGAGATGCTCACCAAGCAGATCGAGAAGCGCATCGATGTGCTGCAGGCCAACTGCTTCGTCGATGACGAGATATTTATCCTCGAAACGTCGCTCCTGAAACTGGCTACTCCGATGGTGCTTGCCAATCCCGAGGTTTCGCGCATCGTGCGTCGTCACGATGCCCATATTGTGGAGGTCAATCCCACCTACACCATCGTTGAGAAGACCGGTATCACGGCCGACGTGCTCGACAACTTCAACCAGTTGAACAAACTGGGCTGCGTCCTGCAGTTCGTGCGTTCCGGACGCATCTCCATCACCAAGTCATGCATCGAACGTTTGGACCAGTATCTGACCAAGCGTGAGGAAGATCATGAGAAGGTGGAAGACTAGAAATTATTTAATAACCCATTAATTATAATCAATATGGCACAAATGAATTTTGGCGGCGTCATCGAAAATGTAGTGACCCGCGAGGAGTATCCTCTTGAGAAAGCACGTGAAGTCCTGAAGGACGAGACTATTGCAGTGATCGGTTATGGCGTACAGGGCCCTGGCCAGTCGCTCAACCTGCGTGACAATGGTTTCAACGTTATCGTTGGCCAGCGTCAGGGCAAGACCTTCGAGAAGGCCATCAGCGACGGTTGGGTACCAGGCAAGACCCTCTTCAGCATCGAGGAGGCAGCCCAGAAGGCTACCATCGTGATGTGTCTGCTCTCTGATGCAGCTGTGATGAGCGTATGGCCTACTCTCAAGCAGTATCTCACCCCAGGCAAGGCTCTCTATTTCTCACACGGATTCGCTATCACTTGGAACGACCGCACAGGCTGTGTTCCCCAGAAGGATATCGACGTTATCATGGTTGCTCCCAAGGGCTCGGGCACTTCACTCCGCACCATGTTCCTCGAAGGCCGTGGCCTCAACTCTTCGTATGCTATCTACCAGGATGCAACAGGTCGTGCCTACGACCGCACCATCGCCCTCGGTATCGGCATCGGTTCGGGTTACCTCTTCGAGACCACTTTCCAGCGCGAGGCTACTTCTGACCTCACCGGCGAGCGTGGTTCTTTGATGGGCGCTATCCAGGGTCTTCTCCTCGCTCAGTACGAAGTGCTCCGCGAGAACGGACACTCTCCTTCGGAGGCCTTCAACGAAACTGTTGAGGAACTTACTCAGTCGCTCATGCCTCTCTTCGCAAAGAACGGTATGGACTGGATGTATGCCAACTGCTCGACCACTGCCCAGCGCGGTGCCCTCGACTGGTATCCTCGTTTCCACGATGCCATCAAGCCTATCTGCCAGTGGCTCTACATGAGCGTGAAGCTTGGCAACGAGGCTCAGATCTCCATCGACGCCAACTCCAAGCCCGACTATCGTGCCGGCCTCGAGAAGGAACTCAAGGCACTCCGTGAAAGCGAGATGTGGCAGACTGCCGTTACCGTACGCAAGCTCCGTCCTGAGAATAACTAATCCCGAGGAACGCTCTTTTACACATTGTGTAAAGATACTTTACAAAGCCCTGAAACCTATGGTTTCGGGGCCTTTTTTATTAAATTTGTGAAAAAATAGGGTATAGATTTTGTCATGTTAGTTTTTTTTCGTAACTTTGCTCCCGAATTATATACATAACCCAACATGCAAGAACGTAAACCTACTATTTATAACGACAATATCATCGGTCCTATCCATAGTCGCCGACTGGGTATCAGCCTGGGCGTAAACCTTCTGCCCAAGGATGCCAAGATCTGCTCTTTCGACTGCATCTACTGCGAGTGCGGATGGAACAAGGACCATAAGGGAGGACATTTTCCTGATGCTGAGGCGGTGATGGAGGAACTCGAAGCCAAACTTAAGGAAGAAGTGACTGAAGGTCGTAATATCGATGTCATCACTTTCGCAGGCAATGGTGAACCTACCCTTCATCCGCGCTTTGCAGAAGTCATCGACCGCACCATCGCGCTTCGTGACCAGTATTATCCCCAGGCAAGGGTGAGTGTGTTGAGCAACGCCACGCGCATGACCGACCCCAAGGTACATGCTGCCCTTTTGAAGGTCGATAACAATATTCTCAAGATCGATGGAGCCTTCGACTCGACGATACATCTCATCGACCAGCCCACCGACAAGAACTACAGCGTGCGACAGGTCGTCGATGGCATGAAGTCGTTCCAAGGCCAACTCATCGTCCAGACGATGTTTGTGCGAGGCATGCACGACGGCAAGGTAATCGACAACACTACACCCGAAGAAGTCAATGCATGGTGTGACCTCATGCGCGAAATCAAGCCTCACCAGATTATGGTTTATAGCCTTGATCGTCCGACACCCGAGCCCAACCTCGCGAAGGTTTCAAAGGAGGAGATGGCGCAGTTCGTTGCTCCTCTCGTTGCCGAGGGCTTCAATGTCAGCATTGCTTAAACATCACTCATGGCACATTCCAATCCGATGTATAAACAAAGATATCACATATTTCTTCTCCTGCTGCTGATAGTCGTGCTACCGGCCACTGTGGCAGCCCGCAAGAAGAATCCCAAACCCAGCGAAACTTCGCTGCTGAGCCTTGACGAACAGCAGCACTTCGATTCACTCTATTTCCTTGCAGTGACCCAAGGTCAATGCGAGCGTCCCGACTCGGCCGTCAAACTGATGAAGCAGGCCGTGGCATTCTACGATTCGGTGATGACGTCGCAAGGCTATGAACTTTCGCTCAAACTGCCTACCGAAGAACCCAAGGAGGTGAAGAAGGGCATCAAGAATCCGACCACCAGGCAGGTGCCGGGCCTGGCTGCCGCATACTTTTTCCTCAGTAACCAATACCGCGAGCAGAACAATGCCATGAATGCGATATTGGCCATCGAACAGGCCATCGCCATCGACTCGGTCAACTATTGGTACACCGAGGCCGAGGGTGACCTCTTCCTTGCACTCAACCGTATCGATGATGCCCGTTTGTGCTATGAACGACTCGTTCGCAACTATCCCGACAAGAGTGAGCCACTCTACAACATGTCGGAGATCTATCTGCGTCTCGACAGTGTGAACGAATGCCTCGCTATGCTCAACAAATTGGAGGAGATAGAAGGCATCAACGAACAACTCACACGCTATAAATTCGCCATTCTCAGTGACAAGAAGCGCACCGAAGAGGGCTTCGACGAATACCGCAAACTCATCGCACGCTATCCCTACAACGTGCGCTATCGCGTGCAGTTGGGCGATTTGCAGATGCAGTACGGACAGATTCCTCAAGCCAAGGAGACTTATGAGGCTGCTGCCGCCGTGGAGCCCGACAACGCCTATGTGTGGGTCGCTCAGGCAAATTATTATAGTATGACCGGCGATCAGGATGCTGCCGACCGGCTTGTGGCTTCGGCACTCGTCAACAGCAATCTTGATGTCGATACGAAGGTGGAGGTCATGGAAGAGTACCTGAAGGGCTCGTTCCGAAAACTCTCGAACTATCGTGACCAGATTGAGAAAGGGAATGTCACCACCGAACTCGATACGATGGCACTCTTCAATAATGTGGATTCCCTCTTCACGGCCGTGGTTGTCATGCATCCTACTTCGGACGAGATCTATAAGCTACAGGCCGATTGGCGCAATGCGATGGGACAGGACAGCCTTGCTTCCGAGAGTATGCGCTTTGCTGTGGATCTCAAACCGACGTCGATGGAATATTGGGAACAGTTGCTTTATTACAGCACCTCGTGGATGCCCAAGCCCCAGCTTATCGAACTGACGGAGGAGGCACTGAGGGAGCATCCGTCCAACCAGACAGCTTATCTCGTGGCAGCTTGGGCATATATCCAGGAGAACCAGCACGAGAAAGCCATTGAGCAGTATCGTCTTGCCATCGAGAATATGACACCGCCCGATGCCAACAGGGTAAGTACGTTGTATGGAAGTATGGGTGACATTTATTATCAGGACGAACGTATGGATGAGGCCTTCGAATGCTATGACAAGGCAGTTAAATACAATCCGACCAATTACAATGCGCTCAACAACTACGCGTACTATTTAAGCCAGCAGAAGAAGGATCTTACCAAGGCGGAGGATATGGCCCTCAAGGTAATTCAAAAATATCCCGACAATCCGACTTATCTGGACACGTACGCGTGGATCCTGTATCTTGAAGAGAGCTACACCCTGGCAATATTCTATCAGCAGCATGCCATTGACAATCTCTCGAAGGATGACTCTGGTAACAGTACCCTCTTCGACCATTATGGCGATATGCTGCTCAAGAGCAACGACCTGCAGGGTGCTATCGAACAGTGGAAGAAAGCTCTCGAATGCGATGACGTTGAAGATGCCGAGAAGATTCGAAAGAAGATAGACAGTGCGGAAACGCTTCTCAATAACTAAACGAAGATGAACAAGATTTTTAAGTATTTCAGTTTTGCAGCTATATTGACTGTCACTTTCGTCTTGAGTTCTTGCCACACGCCAAAAGTGGTAACAGGAACTTTGACAGGTGCTAATCCAGAGAAGGCCCGTTTCGAGCATGTGGTGCAGAATGGCTATAAATACGAGGCTCTTCAGTCGAAGGTGAAGTATTCGTTGGGAAAGACCAGCCTCAATGGCAAGATGTGCCTGGAGTCCGGCCATCGCCTTTGCATGCAGGTAAATGCTCCACTCATCGGCTTTGAAGTGGGACGTATTGAGGCCACTCAGGACTCCGTGATTGTGGTTGACAAGTATGACAAGATGTACGCTATCCTTGGTCTTGGAAACCTTTATGACATCAAGGACATCAATGGTCATGAAATGGAGGCTTTGGAGTGTCTTATGCTTGGTCGTATCTTTATCCCAGGTAAGGGACAGGCGACGAACAAGGACTTTGGAAAGCTTAGCTGGAGTACTCCTCAGTTGGCAGATGGCCAACAGGGGTATTCCGAAGGCGTTTATCAATCCAAGGACTATAGCATCCTTTATGCCATTGACGAGAATGGACGATTGGTGAGCACATTGCTTGCCGTTGGAGCCAAGACGGCTCGATGGGAGTATGCCGACTACATTGAGGCAGAGGATGGAAAATGGCTGCCTACTCAGGAATATATCACTGTTACCAATGCAGAGAACAAGGAGATCTCGGTCGGTTTGAAACTGACCAATCCTTCCCTCGGTGAGAGCACATGGCGTGATTTTGAACCCTCTGATTCGTTTAGCAAGGTTTCTGTCAAGGAGATTGGAACCCGAATCAAGAGTCTGACAAAGTAAGTGTTTTCTTGTATGAAGCGTATCTTCAAATTTCTTGTGGTCCTTGTCTTTTCGGTCCTACTGATGGTAGTGCCCGATGGCGCCTTATACGCTCAGCAGAAGAAGACTACAACAACGAAGACCACCACTCAGAAACCGAGCACCCAAAAGAAACCTGCTCAAAGCACCCAGAAGAAACCCGCGCAGAGCACCCAAAAGAAGCCTGCACAGAGCTCCCAGAAGAAACCCGCGCAGAACACCCAGAAAAAACCTGCACAGACCACGCGAAAAAAGCCTGCTCAAAGCACACAGAAGAAGTCTTCACAGACATCCTCCAAGAAAGGAGGCCAGCGATCTTCAGGTAGCAGCAAGAAAAAGAGTAAGCCGATGAGTCGCCAGGCTTACGAGAAACAGCAGAAGGACTTGCAGCGCCAGATAAAGGATACCGAGAATCTGATCAACACTAACAACAAGTCGCTCAAGAGCCAGAATCGAGACATACAGATTCGTGCAGACGAAATACGCAAACGCCAGGCGCTCATCAATAGCAAGAGCCGTGAGATAGAAACCATAATTGCCGAAGAGGATAGCCTTAAGCATCAGATTCTCAACCTCGAAAAGCAATATGGAGCTACGCAAAAGAAATATGCTGCAGCAATGCGCCATCTCTACAAATGGCGTAGCGGCTACGACGAATTGTTATTCGTCGTTTCAGCCAAGGATCTTTTAGAAGGCATTCGACGTGTACGCTACTTGCGCAGGTATGGAGATTGGCGCAAGAGTCAGGCGGAACTGCTGGAACAGCAACGCAATGCCACACATGAGGCCAAACAGTTACTTGAGCTGGTGCGTGCTGACCATGAGAACATCTTGGATGATCTCGATAGGGAGCGTGCTTCCTTAGCTCAACGACAGCAGGAGCAGCAGACCCAGATTGCCCATCTGCAGCAACGCAACAGGGAGCTGCAGACAGAACTGGATAGGGACCGCAAGCGGATGGCTGAGGTCGAAAAGACCATTCAGCGGATGATTGAGGAAGAGATACGTCGTGCAGAGGAAGCACGCAAGAAGGCCGAGGAGGAAGCTCGTCGCAAGGAAGAGGCTGCTCGAAAGGCACGTGAAGCCAAGAACAAGGATGCTGCCGCTTCAAAGGGAGCTGCCGGCGGGTCTGGCAATTCGACAACCAAGTCCTCCGGCTCCACACCATCCAGGACAACGACGCATAATTCGGCAACCGTGAAGAAGGATGATGCTTTCCGCAGGTTGTCGGGCAGTTTCGCTGATAATCGTGGTCGTCTGCCCTATCCTTTGGATGCCACTTTCGCTTACGTCGATCATTACAATCCGGCCAATGGCAATTCAAGCATCGTACTCAGCACGCGTATCGGAGCACATGCTTGTGCCATTTACGAAGGTGTTGTGCAGAGCTGCTTCAAGACAAGCGAGGAATGGACCATCATCGTGCAGCACGGCAATTATCGTTCGGTCTATATGAATCTGCAGAACGTTTTCGTTCGAGCAGGACAGAAGGTTTCCACGCGACAACAGTTGGGTACATTGAAGACCGAACCAGAGAGCAATCGAGCAGAGATCCGTTTCTGGATCTATCAGAATGCCACCGCTGTCAATCCGGAGCGTTGGCTGAAGCGATAAACCATTCGAGCGATAATCTTTTGACCACATGGCTACAATAGACGACTGTAAGATCATCAATCTGCCCAAGGAGGAAGATCCTCGGGGAAGCCTGACGTATATCTATCAGAATGTGCAGGTTCCTTTCGAAATACGTCGTGTCTTCTACATCTACGACGTGCCTGCTGGTAAGGATCGTGGCGCACATGCCCACAAGCAGTGCTGGCAGTTCATCATTGCTGCCTCAGGAGCCTTGGAAGTGTATCTCAATGATGGTCACGCCGAAAAGGTTGTGACCTTGAATCGTCCCTTCCAGGGGTTGCTCGTCCCTCCTGGAGTCTGGGCTCACGAACAGGAATTCACCACAGGTGCTCTTTGTCTGGTGCTGGCAAGCCATGATTACAGCGAAGATGACTACATCCGCAACTTCCACGATTATCTGAAATACCTTGCCCAAGCATGAACATCCATCGATATACGAGCAGCGATAAGCCGATATGGGACGCCTTTGTCCGCGTTTCGAAGAACGGAACTTTCCTCTTCGAACGTGACTATATGGACTATCATCGTGATCGTTTCTTCGACCATTCACTGTTGTTTCTTGACGACAAGGGACGCCTGGTGGCCCTCTTGCCGGCCAATGAGGTGGAGATTGATGGCGTCCGGCATCTTTACAGTCATCAGGGATTGACCTATGGAGGCTTTGTCCTTTCGACGAAAAACACAGTCGAACAGGTCATGGAACTTTTCGACGAAACTGTCTCCTATCTGGAAGCAGAAGGTTTCGAAACGTTTCATTACAAGGAGATGCCGACGATCTATCATCAGTGTCCGTCGCAGGAGGATGAATACGCCCTTTGGCGCCATGGAGCCACCTTGGAAGGTTGTAACATCTCGTGTACGGTGCCCCTTGCTGGAACGCCGCAGCAGCCTCCTTTCGAACGTCGTCGTCGTCGCGGCGTAGTGCGTGCCGAAGAGGCTGGCTATCAAATTGTCGAGAATGCCTCGCTCGAAGTGTTCTGGCCCATCATGGTCAATAATCTTCAGGAGCGCTACGATGCTTCGCCCGTCCATTCCTTGGCTGAAATGCAGTTGCTGCAAGACAGTTTCCCGCAGAACATCCAGTGTTTCCTCTGTGTCGATTCGATGGGAGAGGCGCAGGCGGGTGCCGTGGTCTTCCTGACCAATCCGATGACGATCCATGTCCAATATGGGCATGCTACATCGCAGGGCAAGGCGGATGGAGCCCTCGACTTCCTCTATACCCGGTTGATGGAGAGGTATCGCAATCTGGGCTTCCAGTATTTCGATTTCGGCACGAGCAACGAACAGGGAGGACGTGTCCTCAATGCCTCGCTTATTGCCCAAAAGGAAGGCTTCGGTGGACGTGGCATCGCTTACAAGACTTTCGTCATCCAACTGTATCGCCCTCAAAGTTTTTATAGCTTTAATAGCCTCTAAGGATTCAAAGCCCCAAATACTATCATCCATAATCAAAGCGCTCTTCATGATTCCTTATCTTGACCTACATACCATCAATGCTCCTTACGAGGCAGACATCAAGCAGGCGTTGCTCGATGTAGTTGACTCGGGCTGGTATCTGTTCGGGCAACAGGTCTCTGCGTTCGAACAGGAATGGGCTGACTATAATGGCGCACGTCATTGCGTAGCCTGTGCCAATGGATTGGACGCGCTCCGTCTGGTGCTGCGTGCATGGATAGAGATGGGATATCTGAAGCGTGGCGATGGCGTGATTGTCCCTGCCAATACCTATATCGCCAGCATCTTGGCAGTCAGCGACAACGGGTTGGTACCTATTCCAGTGGAGCCTGATCCGGATTCCTATCTGATTGACCCTCGAACGATTGCTCAACTATTGGAGGACCCAAAGTCTTCTCCTGCATATCCTGTTGCCAAGGATGTCACGATTCGTGCCATCCTTCCCGTGCATCTCTACGGTCAGCGCTGTGAGATGGAGGTTATCGACGAACTGGCGGCCCGGTACCATCTGCTGGTGTTACAGGATAGTGCACAGAGCCATGGCATCAAGGCAAAGGGAACTTGCGCTTGGAGTTTCTACCCAGGCAAGAATCTTGGAGCCTTGGGCGATGCAGGTGCGGTGACCACCGACGATGAAGAGTTGGCTACCGTGATTCGTCAGTTGGCCTTCTATGGCAGCGAGAGGAAGTATGTGCATCACTTCAAGGGTGTCAATTCTCGAATGGACGAACTGCAAGCTGCCGTGCTTCGCATCAAGTTGCGTGACCTCGATCGAGCCAATGCCCGACGTGTAGCGATTGCTGGACGTATTGCCCAAGAGGTCTCCAATCCGTCCCTTGTTTTGCCAAAAGCCAAGGCCAATCATGTCTATCACATCTATCCGGTGCTGACTGCACATCGTGATGCACTTCAGCGGTATCTGCTTGATCAGGGCATTCAGACCCAGATACATTATCCCTTGGCGCCTCATCAGCAGAAGGCCTACAACGAGTGGCAGGCTTTGCATTTCCCGATTACCGAAAAGATAGCTGCCCAGGAATTATCGATTCCCTGTAATCAGTCGATGACCGACGATGATGTTTCGAAGGTTATCGCTGCGCTAAACGCTTGGATCATCTGATTATTCGGAGTATTCCGAGTACTCCGATTTCTCCGATTCAATTGACACAAAACTCCCATGTTCAAATCCATGTTCCGCACCAATTGGTTGGCAACGCTGAAACTCAACCTCAAGTTGCTCCCGTGGCATCGGGCCTGCCGTCTGCCCATCGTGGTGGAGGGCCCTTTGCGCATCGAGATAGGAGAGGGGGCACGTGTCATTTTGCCCGATGATGCCCCTAAGGGAACTGTCATCTTGGGAAGTCGGCATGAGACCTATAAGGCTGAGGCAGGAAAGGCGCAATTCTCCATCTTTGGAACCTGGGAAGTAAAGGGAAAGGTTCGTATCGGTTTGGACAGTTGCCTTTACATTCATCGTGGTGCAAAGTTCACCACGGGTCGTGATGTCTTTGTTGCTCGCGACAGTCAGATAGAATGTGCCGAGCGAGTTACCATTGGCGATAATGTCTTGGCAGGAGAGATCTATATCTGCGACAGTGCAGGGCATAGTGTTGCCCATGGTGAGGCTGTACAACCCATGACCAGACCCATTGTAATCGGCGATGGCTGTTACTTCGGTTTTCGCACTATGGTGCTGCGTGGGGCTGTTGTTCCTCTCCATTCGGTGATAGGCAGTGGAGCAGTTTGTACACGTGATTATAGTGCAGGACATCCCGAAGGACATCTTCTTCTGACCGGTGTTCCTGCCGAAGTCAAGGCTACCGACGTTACGCCCGATTGTCACATTTAGCATTCTTCGGTTTATGGAGGTTCCGTCCTACAGATCCATCGTTAAAGGTGCCGGCATTTTCGGGGCAGCCAAGGCAGTCAATATCCTGACGGCCTTGGTGCGTACGAAGTTTGCGGCTGTGCTTTTGGGAACTGCCGGTGTCGGACTGAATGCGCTTTTCAATACGGTTCAGCTTTTTATGAACCAACTGCTTGGTCTGGGTCTTTCTACGGGAAGTGTCAAGACCTTGTCCGAAGCCTATTCCACCCACGATCTTGCCTTCATCGATCGGCACGTGACCCGTGTGCGCCATTGGGCCATCCTCTGCGGTGCGGCTGCTATCGTGCTTCTGGCCTTGCTTTCTCCGCTTCTCAGCCTGCTTTATTTCGACACCTTGCATTATGTCCCGCATTTCATGCTTTTGGGCGTGGGTGTGGCAGCACTTATTGTCTGCGACATCGAGCAGAGTGTGATGCGAAGTCTGCAACGTTCCGTTCGTTTGGCGTTCAGTATGCTGCTCACGGCCATCTGTGCCTTGGTTTTCACAGTTCCTTTCTATTGGTGGTTGGGCATACGTGGCGTTATCTTTGCCATCGTCTCCTGTGCTGTCGCTTCTGCCTGCATCTGCTTATGGCAGGGACACAAGACACATCCTTTCCGTCTCGACTGGAGTCAGTTCTCCGATTGGAGCGAATTCTGGAAGGCATCCCAGCCCATGCTTCATACGGGCATGGCTTTTGTCATCACAGGTCTTTTCCTGCAAGGCAGCGATTTGTTCTTGCAGTCGGTGCTCGCCACCACTGCTTCGTTGACGGTTGTCGGTCTCTTCAAGGCGGGCTATCAGTGTGCCTTCACCTATCCGAGCATGATCTTCTCGGGCGTTGCCAACGATTATTTTCCCCGTCTTTCGGCTGTTGCCGACGATGATATTGCAGGTCGACGCATCGTAGTGATTCGTCAGATTTGCGTTATGTTTCTCATCGCACTTCCCGTGGTCGTCGCAATCTGGCTACTTGCTCCTTGGGTGATACGTATCCTTCTGAGCGAGGAATTCCTTCCGCTCGTTACGATGGTGCGTTGGTCGGTATTGGCCATCCTTTTCAAGTCCATCTATCTGCCTTTGGGATATCTGCCTTTGGCGCTCAATAAGCGCTTGCATTTCGTCATCCTTGAAGGACTGAGCTGCCTGATCAACATCACTGTCGTTCTTGTGGGCTTTTATCTGGGCGGTCTCGATGGCATCGGCATAGGTATCTTTGCCGGCGGTTTCCTCGACCTCATCCTCTACATCCTCTTCTGCCGATATCATTACAATATAATGTAACCCCTTTTACCCCACTTGTTTAAGTCGCAGCCATCTTTGGCTGCATTCCCCTCTATGCGCATTCTCTTCACCACAGCATGGTACCCCAACCGCAAGGATGCGGGCGATGGCGTCTTCATTCAGAAGCACGCCAGGGCTGTTGCGCGGCTCAACGATGTGGCCGTTCTGATGGTGCAGACCGATGTGGCCATTCGTGGTCTGAAGATTGAAGTTTGTCCGAAGGAAAGTCAGGATAAATCGCTGCACGAGGTTCTTGTCTATGTGCCCAAGACTCGCTTTGAAATACCTTTGATTACAGGCCTTTTACGACTCATCTGGCTCATGATGGGTTACATCAAGGGCTATCGGTTCATCAAGAATAATTATTGGCAGGGCGAACGGCCCGAAGTGTGTCATGTCAATGTCCTGACACGTGCGGCAGGCTTGCCCTGGCTCTTGCTCAAGCTCCATCACATTCCTTATATCATCACCGAACATTGGTCACGTTATGCCCGCAAAGGGGCTTATCCCGACAGCGCTATGCAACTCCGATTGGGCCGACGGTTCGTGAAGGATGCTTCCTACGTTTGTCCCGTCAGTCTCAATCTGGAGCAGAATATGAAGAAATGGGGTTTGGAGAATCGTCATTATACGCGCATCGGCAACGTCGTCGATACCGATACGTTTGTCGTTCCGGAAAGGTGTGTCAAGTCCGACAAGGTAACGTTCGTCCATGTGTCGTGGATGCGCGACGACTCGAAGAACATCTCAGGTATTCTTCGCACGGCAGCCAGGCTGAAAGAGCAGAATCAGGATTTCCATATTGACTTCATCGGGGAGGGGAATGATAAACCAAAACTGATGGAATATAGCAGGGAACTTTGGTTGGATGAAATGGTGTCCTTCCTTCCTGCAATGACCGGACACGATTTGGCAGAGGCACTCCAAAGGCATGATGCGCTCTTGATGTTCAGCAATTTCGAGAATCAACCCGTGTCGGTGCTCGAAGCCCTTGCGTGCGGACTTCCCGTCATCGCTACCAAGGTGGGAACTATCCCCGCCATGTTGGCACAGAATCGCGGCATAACTGTAGCTCCAGGAAACGAATCAAAATTGCAGGAAGTAATGGCGGCCTTCATCACAACATGGAATCAAATGACCGATGTGCAGCGTTCCGACCGAACGTTGGCACATCAGCGCCATCAATATGTGGCCGAGCGCCATAGCCCCGAGGTCATCGCCCAGCAGTTTGATGTGCTCTATTGTTCCGCAATGAACCAAACCTCTTGACCCCTCATCCTCTGTTCCCGCGGCAGCCGTCTTTGGCAGCCCTCAACCCTCTCGAACCCAACCTTAGAACCCCACCTTCCCGCTAATCTCCGGATGGCGAATCCACCACGTGACCAGTCTTTCGTTGCACGTCAGCAGTTTTACTCCAAGGTATTTCAATTCATAGATCCACGGCAGCGGATAAAGTCCCAGTTGCCGCAATGCTTCGATGCATTGCAAGGCGTACTCCGCATCGTGTTGTTTCCTGATGAGCACACGCAGCACGTCCATGCTCAGGTAGGACAATTTATATCGCATCACCGAGTCTAAGCCGCGTTCGTCACGCCAACGGGTGAGATTTTTGAGGATGGTCATCGTGTCGTCCATCAGTTTGCGCTTGCGGGCTTCGGTGCGCGTGTTGATGCTGCTGCCCGAATGCTCATAATATAAATAGGTGTAGCCCCGCTTATAGACCACAGGACCTGCCAGCGTGAATAGTTTGAAGATAAGTTCCTCGTCCTGGTGATAGATGTCGGGCGTGAAGCGAAGTTCGGGATGTTGGGTGAAGAGGCTGCGCTTGAACAGATATCCATAGACAAGGCCCTCGATGTTGTAGCTTCGCACAAAGTCTGCGCCTGTGGTGTATTCGCGGTCGAAGGGCCAGCGTTCCATCTGATGGCTCCACGGACGCTGTGTGCCGTCTTCGAGCCGATACATTACCTGCACACCGATGATGTCGTATTTCCCGCTTTGCATCGTGTCGATAGGCAGCACTTTGCCCTCCATCATCTTGTCGTCGGAATCGACCATGTAGATGTATTCGCCCGTCGCCTTCTCGATTGCAAGGTTGCGTGCCACGCTTTGCCCTTGGTTCTTCTGGTGGAACACTTTCACGCAGGGATGATGCTGTGCATATTCGCCGAGTAGGGCAGGGGTGCTGTCGGTCGAACCGTCATCAACGACGATGACCTCCATGTCGTCGATGCCTTGTGCAAGACAGGAGTCCAGGCAGGCAACGATGTATTTCTCCACGTTGTAGGCGGGAATAATGAAACTCAGCAGCATATTTGTAACTTTTAACGGTGCAAAATTACAAAAAAAATAGATTCGATGCACAAGGTTTGAACAAAAATGCTTATCTTTGCAGCGAAAAATACCTCGTTCATCGATGAAAGCCCCCTTTTTGAAGATGTTTCTCGTTTCGATATGCTGGGTGTCGGCCCTGTGTCTGACTCCTTCGGCTGTCATGGCCCAGGAGAAGGATAAGGACACTGTGGCCCTGCAGGCTATCGATACGACGTGGATGGCCGACCTTCCGGTCATCGAACTAACCTACAACGAGGCACGCTTTAATAGCGATACGTTCATTCCGGGCCGGATGGTCTATCACAGCACTGACAGTACACGTCGGTTCCGTTGCACCTTAAGGCGCCGAGGTGGCACGTCTCTTCTTTTCGACAAACCGAACTATGCGCTGAAATTTTACGATAACGAGGGCAATTCGCTCGATGTACGTTTCCTCGGAATGCGCAAGGACAACAACTGGATCCTTGACGGTATGGCGCCCGATCATTCTAAGATGCGCAACCGCGTCTCAATGGACCTTTGGCTTGACTTTTCGCATCCGCCTTATCAACAGGAGGAAAAACCCAACGCCGTCAATGGTTATCGCGGCAAGTATGTCGAGGTCTATGCCAATGGCCGGTATATGGGCTTATTCTGTCTGATGGAACGCGTGGACCGAAAACAACTCAAGGTGAAGAAGTTTGTCACCGATGAGGATGGAACCTCCCATCATCGCGGTCTCGTATATAAGGTCATCAATGGTAAGGAGACACGCACACCGTACTTTCTTTGGAATCAAAACAAGCCAAACGATGCAAGTTCCTATTACGATGGCGTACAGAGCGAATATCCTGACCTCCACGATGGTGAACCCTGGACGTGGGATCCGCTTCGCAAGAATATTTATTATCTTGCCGGCTATACGAACAATGCATTCTACAATAATATTGGCAAGTATTACGATTTGCCAGTCTTCTGCGATTTCATGCTACTTCTTGACCTGCTTTATGCTTTAGACAACGTTGGCAAGAATTACTATTGCTGGTTCTACGATTATAGTTCAAATGACAAGCGCATGGGCATTACACCATGGGACCTTGACATCTCGTGGGGACGTGATGAGACAGGAGTTCGTGTTTCGGCTACCACGGAATTGACCAACAAGACCAATTTCCACACCCGTATGTCGGAACACTACAAGGGCTATGCCGATTCCTTGTCCACCCGATATGCCGAGTTGCGCGACAGTCTTTGGACCGAGCAGTCGCTTCTCGGATACTTCGACCACTACTTCGACTTGTTTACTCGAACGGGTGCTTTCGAACGTGAGCAGAACCGATGGATAGACTCCAACTGCAAGGTGCGCGATCTTGACCTCGAGAAGGAGTATATCTACGGTTGGATCCACGATCGTCTCATCTATCTCGATTCGGTCTATGGTTACATTGCCCCCCAAGCCATCCACAGCATCCCCACCGACAAGAATCAACCCCCATCTCCCTGCTACGACCTTTTGGGAAGGCGCATCCATCCTTCCTCCACCCGCTCCCCCGGGCTCTTCATCCAAGGAAATCGAGTCATCAGCCACCAGCAATAAGCCCCCTCGTCCCCCCCTCTTTGTCCCCCTTTTTTGTCTCCGTGGCAGCCGTCTTTGGCTGCCCTCATCCCCCTCAAGCCCCCCATGCGCATCCTTCTCTTCGGCGAATATAGCAACGTTCATCATACCCTCTGCGAGGCCTTGCGTCGTGCAGGGCATGAGGTGCTGCTCATCAGCGATGGTGACGGCTGGAAGGATTATCCGCGCGATGTGGACTTGCGTCGCACGAAGGAGGGCCCCGTCGGCTCGTTGATGTATCTGTCGAAGTTGGCTACTATCTTGCCCAAACTGCGAGGATATGATGTCGTGCAGATTGTCAATCCCATCTTCCTCGATGTCAAGGCTAGGTGGAACAGGTGGGTCTTCGATTATCTCAAGCGAAATAACGGCATCCTATCGGTGGGGTGTTTTGGCGACGACTACTACGTCATCAGCCGCATGCGGGACGACAAATACCTCGCCTATACCGACTTCTATGCCGCAGGCAAGGTGATCGACCATGAGGTGAATCGTCGCCGCATCGCTGCGTGGACAAAAGGTCCGAAGGCAGAATTGACACAATATGTGATGCAACACTCCGATTGCCTTGTCCCCTGTCTCTATGAATACTGGAAGGTCTATGACACCCCCGAATTCCACTCCCGCCTTCGTTACATCCCCCTGCCCATCGATGTAAGCACCCCCTCGCTTCCCTCGGATGCAACCCGCGGGAGCGCTCCCTCTTCCCCCCGTTCCGTTTGTTGCGATGCCATCGCAACACCTGCGCCCTTATCCCCCTCTTCCCCCATCCGCCTCCTTTTCGCCTCCCAGAAACTGCGCGGCCAGATGAAGGGCACCGACCAGCTGGAACCCCTGTTCGACAGGCTTGCCCAGGAGTTCCCCGACATAATCGACTTGTGCAAGATTGAGTCGGTTCCCTTCGAGCAGTATCAGCATCTCGTGGCTGAGGCCGATGTTGTCGTCGATCAGCTATACAGTTTCACCCCGGCGATGGGTGCGCTCGAAAGCATGGCGCAGGGGAAATTGGTGATCAGTGGCTATGAGCCGGA
>JAEEGG010012160.1_pt1 | contig 18627 bp, 15 predicted proteins | sample 9134161 | NCBI WGS metagenome assembly JAEEGG01 (sample SAMN16246543, study PRJNA631951) | gut metagenome | biome: gut microbiome; feature: rumen; material: CR-attached | host: Bos | place: Iran: Karaj | collected 2018-10 | reverse complement strand
CCAGAAGAAGCCGCCAAGATCCTGGCACCACTCAAAGTAGGAGCCGATAACGCCGCCGGAGTTGGCGAGGAAGTCAGGAACGACAAGGATACCCTTGGAATCAAGGATCGCGTCGGCTTCGGTCGTCGTCGGGCCGTTAGCGCCTTCGACGATGTACTTGGCCTTGATGCGGCCGGCATTTTCTGCTGTGATCGAACCTTCCATGGCGCAGGGCAGGAAGATGTCGCAGTCGCAGGACTGGATTTCGTCGATCATCTTCACGCCGGGTTCCTTTTCGAGGCCCGAAAGCAGTCTCTTGGGACTGGAGCCGGTCAGCTCGAAGCACTTGGCGACGTTGATACCGTCGGCGCAGTAGTACGTACCGGTAATGTCGCTGACAGCCACGATCTTCGCGCCGGCGTCGGCCAGTGTCTTGGCAGTGAACGAACCGACATTGCCGAAGCCCTGGATGGCGCACTTCATGCCCTTGATGTCCTTGCCGAGCACCTTCATCAGCTCGATCGCGCAGGTGGCGACGCCAAGTCCGGTTGCGCCGTTGCGGCCCTTGGACCCCCACAGCGGGATGGGCTTGCCGGTGAAGATCGCGGGCTCAAGACGACCGCGCATACGGCTGATCGTGTCCATGAACCAGGTCATGATCTGGCCGTTGGTGTTCATATCAGGGGCGGGAACATCGGTCCAGGCGCCGACAACAGGCTCGATACGAGCTGCAAAGGTGCGGCTCAGACGCTCAAGTTCCTTCTTGGAGAGCTTGGTAGGATCGACGCAGACGCCGCCCTTGCCGCCGCCGTAGGGGATACCGGCCAGCGAGCACTTCCACGTCATCATGAAAGCAAGACCTTCGCACTCGTCAAGGCACACGTCCTGATGGAAACGAACTCCGCCCTTGGAGGGGCCGACGGCGCTGTTGTGCGCGACGCGATAGCCCTCGAACACCTTGATCGTTCCGTCGTCCATCTCGACCGGAATGGAGACGCAGGTCTTGCGCTCGGAATGGGCGAGCATGTCCGTGATGCCGTCGGGAAGTTTCAGTTCCTCAGCGGCGCCATAGAAGTTCTCAAGCGCGTTGCTCAGAATCACGTTATCAGTCTTGCGTTTAACTAAAGCCATAGCAAACACACCTCCTGAAATTTTGCGATCAAATGATCGCCCTTTACAAAACACATCACGCACTTAACGTATCTTTATTTTAACACTCTTTTTCTTATCGTCCAGTGGATTTCATGTATACATCCGTGAAAAAATAGCCTGATGGCGTGTCGCGACAAGATTTGCGAGCATTTGCTGATTTTTACTGAAAAATAACTATATTATGCCGATCTTTTTGCTTTGTAACTAGAGGAATTTACATGCTATTTATTAAATTATCGATTTTCAGACTCGCGAATCGCCTTGATCTGATGTATAATTCTCATGCTTGTCAAAATGGATTTTCATTTTTAGGAAAAGTATTGACGGGACTTTTTCCCGATCACGAAATAACGAAATAAGAGGATATTATGCCGGATAAATTTTCGATTTTGAAAAGCTGTTTTGGATATTCGTCGTTCCGTGAAGGGCAAGAGAAGGTGATCGACGCGCTCATTGCCCGTCGCGACACGCTTGCGGTCATGCCGACCGGTGCCGGCAAGTCGATCTGCTATCAGATCCCGGCTCTGCTGGGGCAGGGAGTGACGCTTGTTGTATCGCCGCTGGTGTCACTGATGAAAGATCAGGTGATGAATCTGAAACAGGCAGGTGTCGCCGGTGCGTACGTCAACAGTACGCTCACGCCCGTTCAGATAAAAACGGTGCTGGCGCGAGCGGCTCAAGGACTATACAGGATCATTTATGTCGCTCCCGAACGTCTGAACAGTCCTAACTTCCTGCGTTTCGCACAAAACGCTCCGATCGATTATGTCGCCGTTGACGAAGCACACTGTGTTTCGAAATGGGGACAGGATTTTCGTCCTGCTTATCTGGAGATCCGCCCGTTTATTGAGTCTCTTTCGTCCCGTCCTGTCGTTGGGGCTTTCACTGCGACGGCTACGCAAGTCGTGCGCGAGGATATGTCCGCGCTTCTTGGTCTTCATGAGCCGTTTACGATCGTTACAGGCTTTGATCGAAAGAATCTCTTTTATGAGGTGCGTCATCCTTCAGATCGAATGGCGGAGACGCTTCGAATTGTCCGTGATTTGGAGGGGAAAAGCGGCATCATTTACTGTTCGACACGGAGATCGGTTGAAGAGGTCCAGCTGATGCTGACTGAACACGGTATTTCAGCCACACGTTACCATGCCGGGCTTGACGAACCGGAACGAACTGCCAACCAGGAAGATTTCGTCAACGACAAAAAGCCTGTAATGGTGGCCACCAATGCGTTCGGGATGGGCATTGACAAATCAAATGTCTCATACGTGATCCATTACAACATGCCCGGAGACATGGAAAGCTACTATCAGGAAGCCGGCAGGGCGGGACGGGACGGAACCCCAGCTCGCTGCATCCTTCTTTTCGGCTCTCAGGATGTGCGAACGCAGTTGTTTTTCATCGAGCACCTCGGCGAAGAGGGCGGACAGGATGCGCAGACGATCCGAGAGCAGCAAGAACTGGCCCGCACGCGTCTCAAACAAATGTATGACTACTGCTTTACAAGCGGCTGTCTGCGTGCGTATATCCTCGGCTATTTCGGAGAAACGGCGCCAGAAAAATGCGATTACTGTTCAAACTGTACGCGTGAAATGGAACAGGTCGATATCACGATTGACGCGCAGAAGATTTTGTCCTGCGTCAAACGCGCTCATGAGCGTTGGGGCGTGAAGGTGATCATCGGGATACTGCGGGGCAGCAAGGATAAGAAACTGCGGGAAAACGGCCTGGATACGCTGACGACCTATGGTATCATGCGCGATGTGTCCGAACAGAGGCTGCGCGACATCATTCAATACCTGATCCGGGAAGGCTATCTCGCATCCAAAGGGATCGAATATCCCAAACTGATTCTTGGTGCGAAAGCTTGGGATGTGCTGCGCGACAGGATTCCTCTGACAGCTTCGCTGCCTCCGCTGGAAACGCGCTCGGTAAAAAAGGAACAGACCCGTCAGCGCCGCGCTCAGCTTGCCGGAACGACCCGCTCGGCTCTGTACGAGCGGCTGAAGGTCCTGCGTATGGAAATTGCGGCTGAAAAGGGCGTGCCTGCGTTTATGGTTTTCACTAACGCCACGCTTGCCGACATGAGCGTGAAAATGCCGCGCGATCGCGATGAATTCCTTCAAGTTTCCGGTATCGGTGAGCGCAAAGCGCAGGAATACTCGGAGCGTTTTTTGGAGGCCATTCGGCAATGGCTCGCCGAAAACGAATGAAGCGATCAGCAAAACAAAGGACGTCTGAACAATTTCGTTCAGGCGTCCTTTTCATGTCTGTATACCTTATTTGCCCCGTGACAGAAACTTGTAGAGGTCAAGCCATTGACTGCAAGTCAGTTCTTCGGCGCGGGTCCCTGCAGGGATTTGCGCAAAAGAGAAGGAACTCTCGATAACTGCCTGCTGAAAGCCGGCGCGCAGGAGATTGTTGACAAGTTTTTTCCTGCGTTGCGCGAACGCGGCTGCGAGGAGTCCGCGCCACTTCGGATCGGCCGCGAGATTACGTTCTTGTGTGATTTCTATCGAAATGAGCTGCGACCAGACGTTCGGCGGGGGCGTGAACGATCCCGGCGATACGTTCATGAGAGGCGAAATGGCCCCCATGACCTCGATCGTCACTCCCAGCGGTCCGCGGTCTTTCGTGTGTTCTTTCGCACGCAGCCGCTCAGCCGCTTCTTTCTGGATCAGCAGGATCAGACGTTGCAGTCCGAGCGGCGCAAGCTCGATGAGAATCTTCCAGATCAGATCGGTGGTGATATTATAAGGAATGTTCGCGAGGACTTTGATCGGCTTGGGGGATAAAGAAGCGAAGTCACAGGAAAGCGCGTCCCTCCAGGTCAGGCAAAACCGGTCCGAATGGGATTGTTCAAGAGGGGCGAGCCATTCTTCAAGCCGTCGGTCGATTTCGACGGCATGAACAAAGCGGCATGGCGAGGCAATCAGCAGCTTCGTGAGCGCGCCCTGTCCCGGCCCGATCTCCAGAACGACATCGTCCGGGCCGAGTTCTCCGGCTTCGAGACTGCGACGCAGGACTTCCGGATTGGTCAGGAAATTTTGCCCAAGACTTATTCTGTGGTCGAAAAAAGAAGGCATGATGGAAACCTCACAGGTATAAAAAAAGCGGATGCAAACGCATCCGCTTGAGTGAACTGGTCGGGACGAGAGGATTCGAACCTCCGACCACCTGAACCCCATTCAGGTACGCTAGCCAGACTGCGCTACGTCCCGCTCACAACACTGCGTATTATAGTCATGCGTGATACGCCTGTCAAGCCCGAAATTTCGGTAAAATTATCAGATGAAAATATCATCGTCACGATGTACAATAGCCAGCGGGGAGTTTGGCTTATTTTGCACTTCCGGATAATAAGTTTGCAGGATTTACATAAAACAGAAAGAAATGAGGGATCCTTCTTGAAACTTGGAATCGTCGGCCTGCCGAACGTCGGCAAGAGTACGCTGTTCAATGCGATCACCGCCGCAGGGGCGGAGGCCTCGAATTATCCTTTCTGCACGATCGAGCCGAACGTCGGCGTCGTCGAAGTACCCGATCCGCGGCTGAAAGTGCTTGGCGAAATGTTCCATTCCGCCAAGATTACGCCTGCTGTTGTCGAGTTTTACGACATTGCCGGCTTGGTTAAAGGCGCAAGCAAGGGCGAGGGACTTGGAAACAAATTTCTCGCCAATATCCGCGAAGCCAGCGCGATCGTTCAGGTCGTCCGCTGCTTCGATGACCCGAATGTCGTCCATGTGGAAGGTTCTGTAGACCCGCTCCGTGATATTGAAACGATCGAACTGGAGCTGATCCTCTCCGATCTGGAAATGGTCGAGCGCAATCTTGTCAAAGTCGAAAAGCTTGCCAAGGCTGACCGCAAGCTGGCGCCGAATCTTGACCTCCTTCGCCGCGTGAAGGACGTGCTGGAAGCTGGAAAGCTGGTGCGGACGATCGATTTGACCGATGAAGAGAAGAATTATCTGCACGGTCTGAATCTGCTCTCCGACAAACCCATGCTCTACGTTGCCAACATCGCCGAAGACGAAGCCGGCAGTACCGAGCTGAACGACTACGCCTGCCGCGTTCGTGACCATGCCGCGAAAGAAGGCGCCGAGTTCGTCGCGATCAGCGCAAAGATCGAAGCCGAGATCGCTGAACTGGACGAAGCCGAAAAGCAGGAATACCTCGAAGCGCTCGGACTGAAAGAAGCCGGCCTTGACCGACTGATCTCGGCTGGTTACCGTCTCCTCGGATTGATCTCGTTTTTGACGGCGGGCGAAAAAGAATCGCGCGCCTGGACGATCCGCCGCGGCACCCTTGCCCCTCAGGCGGCCGGAACGATCCACAGCGATTTTGAGCGTGGCTTCATCCGTGCCAAAGTCGTCAGCTATGATGACCTGATCGCCTGCGGTTCGCTTGCCGAGGTCAAGGCTAAGGGGCTGCTTCGTTCCGAGGGCAAGGAGTACGAGATGAAAGACGGAGACGTCGTTGAATTCCTTTTCAACGTCTAGTATAACGTTTCCTGAAAAATATATTTACAGAAAGGTCAGTGTTTACCATGCCTATGCCAATGCAGATCAGTCTTGACGAAGTTCTTTCGATGCTTTTGTCGCGCGTGGACGCGATGACAATGGCCAACGAGAACATGAAAAGCAAGTTCAACATCCTTGCCCGTGCGCTCTATAAAAAGGGACTGCTGAACGATGACGACATCCTCCAGTCGGTGAAAGACGAGCATCAGCTGCTTGTCGATCTCGGTGCGGTCAAATCGATGCCTGATGAAGCAACGCTGAAGTCGATCGCCGACAACGTCACGCAGTGGGTGAAAAACGATGCTGAGGCGATCAAAAAGAGCATGATGGAGTACGAGGCAAAAGTCAAGGCGATGATCGAAGAGGAAGAAAAGAAGCCGCGTCTTGACGTCGCTTCGGCCGCCGACTTGCAGCGTCTTGACCGCATGAGCGGCAAAACGCAGGGGAGCCGGCTGATCGTTCCTTAAATCATCCGGAACGTATGTAACGTGAAAACGGGACTGATCTTGAACACTCCCAATGAACCAACGGGGAGATTGAAAAAGTATGCAGCTCGTCTCGTGAATTTTTGGCGCGGCTGCGGCTCAAAAGCCGGCTCAGTGGCTCTGATCGATGCGGTGCTGTTGTGCGTTGCCGTGTATGTCAGCTACGCGCTGCGCTTTTCGATCTTTCTTGGCGAGAGCGTGAACTACGGCTTCGCACCTGTCCTATTTGTGTACATAACGGGTGTTTTGCTGTCCTTCGCGCTCTTCGGCGTTTATCGCGTGTACTGGCTGCAAACGAGTCTGGAAGAGCTTATTTTGCTGTTAAAGGCGTATCTTTTGCCCTGTGCGTTTTTCACAGCGGTGTACTGTCTGTTTGATGTGCCGTTTGTCGTGCCTCGCAGTGTCATCGGTATGTTGCTGTTAGGCGGTTTTGCACTTCTGGCTTCGGTGCGCGTTTCCTGGCGGCTGACTTCACTTGCGGCTGCGGCACCCCGTCCACGCCGTGCACTGATCGTCGGGGCGGGCGAAGCCGGCGTGACGCTGGCACGTGATTTGAGACGTAATAAATCTGATCTGGAAATCGTTGGGTTTCTTGATGACGACGCGGCGAAAAATGGCAAAATGATCGCTGGTTTCCCCGTGCTCGGGGGACTGGAAAAGATCGCCGAGATCGTTCGCGAGCGACGTGTCAGCGACGTACTCGTCGCTCTCCCGTCGGCTCCCGCTGCGCGCGTGCGGCATATCCTCAATCAAGCCGTGCCGATGGGCGTGAACCTGCGTATGCTGCCATCTCTGCGCGAGCTCGCCGGCGGACTGGTAACGACGAACACGCTGCGTCCCGTCAAACTTGAAGATCTGTTGCAGCGCGACCCCGTGTCGCTTGATTCCGATCGGATCGGCGCACTGTTGGGCGGTAAAGTCGTGTTGATCACCGGTGCCGGTGGAACGATCGGCAGCGAGATCGTCCGTCAGATCCTGCACTATAGGCCTTTACGGCTTGTTTTGCTGGGACATGGTGAGTTTTCGATCTATTCGCTGCTGGAGGAGCTCTTGAGCCGGGAAATCGAGAGCGAACTGGTGCCCGTCATAGCTGATGTCGCTGATCGGGAAACGCTGGCGGCAGTGATGCAAAAATGGCGTCCGAGCGTGATTTTCCACGCCGCGGCGCACAAGCACGTTCCGCTGATGGAAAGCAACGCTCACGAAGCCATACGCGTCAATTGTCTGGGTACGTGGAACATTGCCGATCTGGCTGGCGAGCTTGGCGTCGAACGCTTTGTGATGATCTCGACGGACAAGGCTGTCAATCCCAGCAGCGTGATGGGGGCCAGTAAGCGCATCGCGGAAATGTCGGTGATGGAACTAGCCGGTAAATATCCTTCTACAGCTTATATGGCCGTACGCTTCGGCAACGTCCTTGGCAGCCGTGGCAGCGTCGTACCGAAGTTCGAGCGGCAGATCGCCGCAGGCGGGCCGGTGACGGTGACGCATCCGAAAATGCTCCGATATTTCATGCTCGTGCCTGAAGCAGCCGGTCTTGTGCTGCAAACGGCAGCGATCGGGACGAGCGGAAAGATTTACGTCCTTGATATGGGCGAGCCTGTCAGCATCCTTCACGTAGCCGAAACGTTGATCCGCCTGAACGGATATGAGCCGGGACGAGATATCGAGATCCGTTTTACGGGGATTCGTCCTGGAGAGAAGCTGTTTGAAGAGCTCTTTTACGATCCTTCACACGTGGACTGTACCGAACACAGAAAAATCTTCAGCGCTCATATCAGCGAAGTTCCCAGTGCCGATATGTTCGCAAGGATCAAAGGGCTCCTGAACGGAAACTGCACCCCGGAAGATATTTCTGCGGTCGTCCCTGAATACCAGCCTTTGTGAGACTGTGTCATGCGACAGAGACGGCAGGGTTTTTCGCTTGTCGGGATCTTGATCGTGCTTGCGTTGTTTCTCACAGCTGCGGCTTTTCTGCATACGGCGCTGCCTTTTGAAAACGAAGCATCGCTCGTTCGGCACGACATTGCAAAACTGGAACGCTGGCTGGCCTCGGCTCTGCTGCGCTCTGATCGATGGAAATGTTCGTTTACCCTGAGCTTCGTCATGCCGCAGTCAGCGTCTTCGCGTCATCGTGTGACGCTGAGGTGGCTGGACGGAAGTCTTTCATCGCAGAAGAACGAGACGTTCTATGCGGCGCAGGGCGTGCGCTGGCGCTTGCAGGGAAACGCTACGAGTTCGACCTGGCAATGGAACACGCACACACTCTCACCGGCGTTGACGCTATTGGCGCTGAACGCGCGCGGAAAACTGACCGGCGATTCTCTGACGATTTCGTTGCGGGGGCAGATCACGCGGCGTTCGGCCGGGAATATAATGTGACACGTTAAGAACAGCAAATATGAGGAGGCCTTTTTTATGGCGATAAAACAGTGGTGGAGCGATGTCACCGCTCCACTTGTCAGATACTGGGAAAAAATCGTTCCCTGGGGCTGGCTGCGCGAGGCGATCGAGACTGTTGTCTGGGCAGTCGCGCTGGCTTTTCTGCTGAAGGCTTTTGTCGTCGGCAATTTCTGGATCCCCAGCGAGTCGATGCTTCCTACGTTGCTTGTTGGTGACAGAGTGATCGTGTGGAAATTTGAATATCTTTTACGTAAACCCAAACGCGGCGACGTGATCGTTTTCAAATATCCCAAAGACACCAGCCTTGATTACGTCAAGCGCCTTATCGCGCTGCCCGGAGACGAGGTCGAGATCAAAAACGGCGTCGTCTGGATCAACGGTGCGCAGACAGACGAGCCCTATGTCACATTCCATGACACGTACAACTACAAGGCGACCGTACCGGCCGATTCATACCTCGCGCTCGGCGATAACCGTCCCAATTCAGCCGACAGTCGCTTCTGGGGCTTCGTTCCGGCCAAGAACGTCTACGGTCCTGTGAGCTTCCGTTACTGGCCACTCAACAGGATCGGGTTGGTGAAGTAATGGCTGGCAGAACCGCCTGGTTCCCCGGGCATATGGCCAAGGGAACCAGACAGCTTGAAGATATTTCCAAAAAACTGGACGTGATCGTCGAGGTCCGTGACGCCAGAGCACCGGAACTGACTGCTTCGCCCGTGATCAAAAGACTGGCAAGGCGTAAGCCGGTGTGGATCGTCATGACGAAGAAGGATCTTGCCGATCAGGACGTCACTTCGCAATGGCTGAGTTTTTACAAGGGCAAAGGACGCGAGGCCTGGGCGCTTGACCTGTTGTCCCGTCAGATCGGGCCGCTGCGCCAGGCTTTTTCGCGATGCAAGCCGTCCTATCGTGAACTGCGTGTTGCCGTGGTCGGTATTCCCAACGTAGGCAAGTCGGCTCTGCTAAATCTGCTCGTTGGCAAAAAGGCGGCCGTCGTCGGCGGCATCCCAGGCGTCACACGCGGCGTCTCGTGGTATAAAGGCGGCGATTACCTCGTCGTTGATTCTCCCGGTATACTCGATCCCCGTTCCGGTGCGGCTGTACAGAAAGCGCTTGCCTGGCTTGGCTGCTCAAAGGCCGATGTGATCGGCGGCTATGATACGGTTGCCTGTTCTCTGATCGACTATTTGCAGCGTCAGAACCTCTGGCATTTTGTCGAGGAAAAATGGGGCGTTCCCGCCGATCCTGGTGACACGGTCGCTGTGCTTGAAGGTATCGGGCGTCGCCTTGGATGTCTTGTCAGCGGCGGAAATGTTGATTTTACGCTTGCCGGCCGTCGTTTCCTCGAGTCGTTCAGCACCGGAAAGGTCGGACGGGTTTCTTTGGAGACGCCTCTTTCGCGCGCGGCCGACGCTTTGGCTGCCGAAGATGACGAAAGCCTGGAAGACGAAGAATGATTCTTGCCGGCGTTGACGAAGCAGGACGCGGGCCGCTGGCAGGCCCGGTTGTCGCCGCGGCGGTCATCCTGACGCAAAGCCAGAAGGACGAAATGCGCATGCTTGGCCTGCGCGATTCGAAGAAAATGACGCCGCTGAGGCGTGAAAAAGCATTTGCCAAAATGCTCGAGCTTGGCGTCGTATGGCGTGCACAGGCTGCCGTTGCAGAACGGATCGACAGAGACAACATTCTTCGCGCGACGCTTTGGGCAATGCGGCGGGCTGTTGAGCGGCTGCCTTTTCGTCCCGACGGCGTCATCGTCGATGGCAATCAGGAGATCCCTTCTCTGGACTGCTACCAGCAGGCTGTCATCGGCGGCGACGATCTTTATGCTGAGATCTCTGCCGCGTCCGTTGTCGCAAAGGTTTTGCGCGACCGTGTGATGTGCGTTTATGACGTGATTTACCCCGAATACGGTTTTGCCAAGCACAAGGGATATGGCACTGTCGCGCACAGGCAGGCGATCGCAGCGCTTGGTCCGACTCCGATCCATCGGCGAAGTTTCAACTGGAAATAAAAGCTTGAAGGATGAAAGCGAGGCGAACGCTTTGAGACAACTGATGCTGCGTTTTACCGATGCTGTGACAAGAGCCGTTCGCCCCGAACGTCGGCAGCGGGAGGAGGCGCGCGGTGTTCTCTTGCCTGAAGAGCGTAATATGTTCGGCGCTAGGGATCGCGCTCGTATCGGCCGCTGGGCAGAAGACCGTGCGGCCGATTTTTTGGTTGCCCAGGGCGTGCGAATCATCGATCGCAATGTGCGGGAACGTTTTTCAGAGATCGACATCGTCGGCAACGACGGGGGAGAACTGATTTTTGCTGAAGTTCGCTGCCGTCGTGCCAACTCTGTGATGACTGCACTTGACACGCTTGGTCCGCAAAAGTGGCGCCGGCTGGCGCGCGGCGCGGAGCTTTACGTTCAGCGTGTCTGTTGGAAGGGAAACTGGCGTGTCGATCTCGTGGCTGTGGATGTAGAAAATACAAATTGGCGGCTCAAATGGTATCGTTATCTTGAAATGGAGGAGGTGGACCGCTATGGCTGCTGAAATTCAGGGGATCACGCTGCGGGGCGTCGAGGCCTTGTCTGTTGAGGTCGAAGCGGAAATCACCTCCGGAATGTTCTCTTTTTCCGTCGTCGGCCTGCCTGACGCTGCTGTGAGAGAGTCGCGTGAACGTGTTCGTGCGGCTCTTCGCGAGTTGGATGTGTCGATCTACGGACGGATCGCCGTTAATCTTGCACCTGCGGATCTGCCTAAAGAGGGCAGTCTGCTTGATTTGCCAATAGCGGTTGCTCTGGCGGCGGAAAAAAAGTTTTTTGCTCTGAAACAAGCTGCGATTTATATGGGCGAACTGGCGCTCGACGGACGCGTGCGCCCTGTGCGCGGCGCAGTTCCCGCGGCTATGCTGGCGCGCGCACTGAAACTGCCGCTGTTCTGTCCTGTTGGCAATTCTGCAGAGGTGGCGTTGGTAGACGGAGTTGAAGCATACGGCGTACCTACGTTGAAAGATCTTCTTCTTCATCTACGCGGCGAATCTTCATTATCCCGTGTGGACAAGAACATGCCGCCGGACGTGCTTGGCGCTGTGGAGCCTGATTTTGCCGACGTTCGCGGACAGTCTCAGGCCAAACGTGCGCTTGAGATCGCCGCAGCGGGGCATCACAATATCCTCCTTGTCGGTTCGCCCGGAAGCGGCAAGACAATGATGGCACGCGCTCTGCAGGGAATCTTGCCGCCATTATCCGATGACGAGTTTCTTGAGACGCTGCTGATCCGCAGCGCCGTCGGACTGCCGGCACCAAGTGATCGCCGTCGTCCGTTCCGGCAGGTGCATCATACCGCAAGCACGGTTTCCATCTGCGGCGGCGGCAGCGATATCCGTCCCGGCGAAGTCAGTCTAGCACATCGCGGAGTGTTGTTTCTGGATGAGTTCACGGAGTTTCGCCGCGATCTGATCGAAGCGTTGCGCCAGCCTCTGGAAGACGGCTTCATTACTGTCAATCGCGCTTCGGGCAGCGTGACGTATCCAAGCCGTGTGCTCCTGGTCCTTGCCGCTAATCCCTGCGCCTGTGGCTGGCGCGGCGATCCTGTCGAACAATGCCGGTGCAGCAGCGTCGAACTGGAACGCTATCGCCGCAAATTTTCAGGGCCCATGCTTGACCGTGTCGATCTCTACGTTTCTGTCCCGCGTCTCACACCGCAGGAGCTGCTTGAGCTGAACAATGCGACGGGCGAGAGCAGCACAGATATCCGGAAACGTGTCGTGCGGGCGCGTGCGATTCAATGGGAACGTAAAAAACTGACCGGCGCAGAATGTAATGCAGAACTTTCGGAGCGTCAGTTGAAGAACAATGTCGCTCTCAGCGCTAAAGCGCGTCAGTATTTGGCTTCAATGGCAGAACGGCTGCGCCTGTCCGGCCGCGGTATGAGCCGTGTGCTTCGCGTCGCCCGTACGATCGCCGATCTTGCGGGCTCTCCGGGCATTGAGGCCTCCGCTGTCGCAGAGGCGATCGCGTATCGTGACGCGGGGGTGCTGGAATGAACGGCCGTGAATTGTGCGCATGGCTCAACGGCTTTGAAGGCCTGTCGGCTGATTTGCTCCGCGAACTTGATCCAGGGCTGAATGAAAAGGAGATCATCGAAACGCTGCGCGAGCAGGACAAGATCACCGAACACTGTGCCGAGCGCCTGAAAAATCTCTCCAACGACGGTTGGGGCAGACGACAGCTAGAACTGGCCGAAGAAAGCGGCGTGTCTGTGACGACATGGTACGATGAAGATTATCCGCCGCGATTGCGCGACATCGACGAGCCGCCGCTGTTGTTGTACGTCAAGGGGCGGCTTCCCGATTTTGAACGTTCATGTTCCGTTGTCGGCACGCGCCGCTGCACCGCTTACGGCATGAAAGTTTCAGAAATGCTGGGAGCGGGACTGGCTCGTGCCGAGAATATCGTCGTCAGCGGCGGCGCTCGCGGAATTGACGGCGGAGCTCACGGCGGCGCGCTTTCAGTTTCCGGTGTCACAGTTGCTGTCCTGGGAACGGGAATTGATGTTGTATGGCCGCCGGAGCATGACGAGCTTTTTGCCAACATCGTCAAGGACGGCGCGCTCATAAGCGAATATCCGTTCGGCACGACGGGACGTTCATGGCGCTTCCCGCGTCGGAATCGTATTATCGCAGGCATCTCGGGAAAACTGGTCGTCGTCGAATCGCCGATGAAAGGCGGTGCGATGATCACCGCGCGCAAGGCGATGGAAATGGGGCGCGAAGTCTGGGCTGTTCCCGGCCGTATCGACGAGCGCGTCTGCGAAGGAAGTAACCGTCTTATCCTTGACGGCGCGTCACCGCTTGTGAGCATTGAGGATTTTGTCGATCATATCAGTACGTTCGGTCAGCTTGAACTCTTTTCGCCCGTGAATATAACACCGGATGAGAAAAAAGTGCTGGATTGTTTGAGAGACCAGGGCGACCTGACGCTTGACCAGCTTTCAGCGCGGACGGGGCTTACCGTTGTTCAGCTCATGCAATGCACGGCCGAGCTGCAGCTTCAGTCGTTGATTTATCCTACAGGCGGAGGCCGGTGGCGTGCCGTGCCCAAATAGCGGTCTGTATTTCCAATGAGTACACAGTTCCCGACGCCCTTTACCGGAGCTCTCGGGGACTTAGTTGATTCACACACTTTCCTTTATGTCGAAAGCACTTGCCTTATCCTTGCAATTCTTCTCGGGACGATTTAGAATCTTGAACGATTGGAGTAGGGAAGGTGAAAGAACGGCATGAAGAATAAGAGTCTTGAAAGGCGTTTTCGCCGAGTGCTTGAAGAATACGGCTGGCTGAAAAACTCCCGTGTCCTGCTTGGCGTTTCCGGCGGCAGTGACTCGATGGCGCTTCTTCATCTGTACTGCTCGGTGCTTCCTGCTGATCAAATAGTTGTCGCTCATTTGGATCACGGTCTCCGCCGAACGGCGGCGCGGGATCGTGATTTTGTCATCTCTGTTTGCGGCGCTTTGGGCATCCGCAGTGTCGTTGAAAGACGCGACGTTGCTCAGCTTGTGCGCCGGGGAGAGTCGATCGAAGCAGCCGGACGCCGACTTCGATATGACTTTTATGAACAAACGCGATCTGCGCTTGACTGTGATCTCGTCGCTTTGGGACACACACGGACCGATCTTGCCGAAAGCGTTTTGATGAACCTCGCCAGGGGCAGCGGTCTGCGCGGTCTTGTCGGGATCCCTCCGCAGCGCGGGGCCTACATCCGGCCGCTCCTTTCCTTTTATCGTGAAGAGCTGCGCGAGTATCTGACGGAAAAAGGATTCTCGTGGGTCGAAGACGAGACGAATGACCTTGATCTGTATCAGCGCAATCGCGTCAGGAATGACGTTCTGCCAAGTCTTCGGACCATCGTCAATCCTCGGATCGATGAACACCTCGCCGCGCTTGCCGAAGAGGCGTTGGCCTGGCGGCAGGAAATCGAGGTACGCTGTCGTTGCCTTTATGAAGAAACGGCGCTGAGACACTGCGAGTGGCCAAGTTTCGATCTGAATCGTCTGCGGCGTTTACGCGCTTTCGAAAGAACCGAACTGCTTCGCTTTGTCGGACGTGAGCTTGGCCTTGAAGCTTTGCCGCGAAAGAGAACAGAAGAGCTTTCGCGGTTGACTTCCGCGTCCGGGAGATGGGTGTTTCAGTGGGGTTCGGAAGTTGACCTCATGGCTCAAGACGGCGTTTTAAGATGGAGTCCTGCAGTAGAAAAGAAATGTGCTTTCCTGGAGGCAGAAATCGGCCAGACCATTCGCTGGGGCGGCTGGAACATTGCAATTACGCTGGGGACTGCTAACGATGGCGGCTGCGAAAAACTCACTCTTTCGCTTGCTCCTGACGAAAAGATCGTCTTCGTTCAGTGCAAAAACGGTGTCTCAACAAGTGACAGTTTGTTTCCGGAAATTCGTCAGGGCGGTCAGGTCGTTGCACGCAGAGAAAATTCACAGTGGACGATTTTCACTCATCGTGTAAAATATGAGAAGGTGTGTCAAATCGTTTTTACCCCGCTGAGGGGCAACTGGAGGAAAAACGAATGGAACTGAAACCAGCAGACGTTCTGATTTCACACGAACAAATCGCGGAGCGCATTAAAGAGATCGCTCAGGCGATCTCCTACAAATACGCGGGGCAGGATCTCATGATGATCGGTATCCTTCGCGGAGCCGTGATTTTCATGTCCGATCTGGCTCGTGCGATCGACCCGTCGGTCGGATTGACGATGGAATTCATGAAAGCCTCATCCTACGGTGCTTCGACCCAGAGTTCCGGCAAGGTCGCGATCACGCAGCAGCCGACAATGGAGATTAAAGACCGTCAGATCATCATTGTCGAGGACATTGTTGATACTGGACTGACGTTGAAACGTCTGCGCGAGTACTTTGCGGCCCATGGCGCGAAATCAGTCGAAGTCTGCGTTCTGCTTGACAAAAAGGACCGCCGTGTGGTGGATGTGCCCGTTGAGTATACCGGCTTTGTCATTCCTGATGAGTTCGTCGTCGGGTACGGCATGGATTTCGACGAAAAAATGCGCAATCTGCCGTCGATCCACAAAGTATGCCAGGTTTCGGAAGAATAATTAGTTATAAGGAGGCTCTCACTTGCACCGAATGATGAAAAACCTCGGCGTGTATCTGATCCTGGTGGTGCTCGTCGTCAGCGTTGTCAACATGTTCCTGACGCCGCCGTCGCCTACACCGCAGATCCCCGAGATTCCGTACAGCCAGTTCCGCTCCGATATGGCAGCGGGAAAGATCAAAAATTTCACGATCAGCGACACGAAAGTCCAGGGGCATTACGTTGACGGCTCGTCTTTTTCCAGCAACGTCGTTGGTATTGAGGACATTGCCGATACAGCCACGGCGCAGGGTGTCGAGGTGACGATCGCCGAACCGCCGGAGACCCCGTGGTGGATGACGTTGGCTTCGTCCGTTTTCCCGACGCTGCTGCTGATCGGTGTCTGGATCTTCTTCATGCACAACATGCAGGGCGGCGGCGGACGTATGATGAGCTTTGGCAAAAGCAAGGCGAAAATGTTCCTCGACAACCGTCCGAAAGTTACGTTCAACGACGTGGCCGGCTGTGACGAAGCGAAGGAAGAACTGAAAGAGGTCGTCGAATATCTCAAATCGCCTGACCGTTTTACAAAACTGGGCGCAAAAGTTCCCAAGGGCGTTCTTTTGCTCGGTTCCCCGGGAACCGGTAAGACGCTTCTGGCGCGCGCCTGCGCAGGTGAGGCAGACGTGCCGTTTTTCAGCACCAGCGGTTCGGATTTCGTGGAGATGTTCGTCGGTGTCGGCGCTTCGCGTGTTCGTGATCTTTTCGATCAGGCGCGAAAGTACAAGCCCTGCCTCGTCTTTATCGACGAGATCGACGCGGTGGGGCGCCATCGCGGTGCAGGCCTGGGCGGTGGTCATGACGAGCGCGAACAGACGCTCAATCAGCTCCTTGTAGAGATGGACGGATTTGATGAACAGAGCGGCATCATCCTGATCGCCGCGACAAACCGCGCCGATATCCTCGATCCGGCTCTGCTCCGTCCTGGACGCTTCGATCGTCAGGTCGTCGTCGATGCGCCAGACGTGAACGGTCGCGAGGCGATCCTGAAAGTTCACGCCAAAGAGAAAAAGTTTGCTGCCGACGTCGATTTTGCCGTATTGGCCAAGCGCACGCCCGGTTTTGTCGGCGCCGATCTGGCTAACGTCATCAACGAGGCTGCGCTTCTGGCTGCCCGTGCCGGAAAGTCCGAGATCGGTATGGCAGAGTTGGAAGAGGGCATCGATCGCGCTATCGCAGGCCCGGAACGCAAGAGCCGTCTCATCGGTGACCGCGAGAAAAAGATCATCGCTTACCACGAAACAGGACACGCGCTCGTGGCGAAGTTCCTTCCCGGCAGTGATCCTGTCCACAAGATCTCGATCATTCCCAGAGGCAGCGCCGCCCTTGGCTATACGCTTCAACTCCCGAAAGAAGACCGTTTTCTGGCTTCAAAGAATCAGCTCACCAATAATATTTGCGTTCTGCTTGGCGGTCGCGTCGTTGAGGACATCGTTTTCGGCGACATCACCACAGGCGCGAGCAACGACCTTGAACGCGCCACGCAGACGGCGCGCAGCATGGTCACGCAGTACGGCATGAGCACGCTTGGCCCTGTCGTTCTCGGCCGCCAGCGTCATGAGGTATTCCTTGGCCGCGATCTTGGCGAAGACCGCAATTACAGCGAGCAGATCGCGTTCGCGATCGACGAGGAAGTCCGCCGTATCGTTGAAGAATGTTATCAGCGCGTAAAAAAACTGATGACGGAAAAGATCGAGACAGTCAAGCTCGTCGCCGAAACGCTGCTGCAGCGCGAAGTGATCGACGGTCACGATCTTGCCGTGCTGTTAGGTGAGGAAGAGCCGAAACCGGAGAATAAAGCTTCCGACGAGAATCCCCCGGCTGATAACATATCGTCTGCCGAGCCTGCGGAAGCGGATGCAGCAGTTGAATCGCCTGAGGAAAAAAGCGAGACGGACGGCTTTATTCCTGCCCGGCCGCTGGGTGAAGACATAACACCCGAAACAGCCGGCCAAAAAGTTGAGCAGGATAATCCCGCAAAAGACGAATAAACTGGTACAATAAAAGGACGGAGCATTTTACGCTCCGTCCTTTTCTGTACGCATCGTCTCATGGAGGTTTTAAGCATGGAGACTGAATCTTTTAAACTGCACGCGCCCTGGCCCCCCTCGGGCGATCAGCCGCAAGCTATAGCGGCGCTGCTCGACGGGCTGAAATGCAACGAGCGTGTCTCAACGCTGCTGGGAGTGACCGGAAGCGGTAAGACGTTCACTGTCGCCAACGTCATTGCCAAGTATAATCGTCCGACGCTCGTGCTGGCGCATAATAAAACGCTTGCCGCGCAGCTGTACAGTGAATTCCGCAAGTTTTTCCCTGAAAACGCTGTACATTATTACGTCAGCTATTATGACTACTATCAGCCCGAAGCTTACGTGCCCAGTTCCGACACCTATATCGAAAAAGACGCTTCAATCAACACTCAGATCGAGCGTATGCGTCTGGCGACGACAAAATCGCTGATCGAACGCCGCGATGTGATCGTTGTCGCTTCCGTGTCGTGCATCTACGGTATGGGCAAACGCGAGAATTATGAAGACGCGATCGTCAGCTTTTCTGTGGGCGAACACTGGAACCGTCATAACTTTCAAGAAGCCCTGATGAAAGCCTATTACGAGCGCAACGATTTTGATCTCCAGCCCGGGAAATACCGTGTACGCGGCGATGTGCTGGAGGTTTATCCAGTGTACAGCAACAGCACGCTGCGCTTTTCGTTCTTTGATGAAGAGCTGGAAACGATCGAAGAGGTCGATCCGGTGAGCGGCCACAGACTGAAACATGTCGATCATGCTTCGGTCTTCCCTGCGCAGCATTATGTGACCAGCGACGGCGCGATCACCGAGTCGATGGAGAAGATCAAAAAGGAACTGGAGATCCAGGCCGGTCGCTTCAAAGCCCAGGGCAAGTTCCTTGAGGCCGAACGTCTGACAAGCCGCACCCGCTACGAT
>JAEEGG010012159.1_pt1 | contig 18627 bp, 13 predicted proteins | sample 9134161 | NCBI WGS metagenome assembly JAEEGG01 (sample SAMN16246543, study PRJNA631951) | gut metagenome | biome: gut microbiome; feature: rumen; material: CR-attached | host: Bos | place: Iran: Karaj | collected 2018-10 | reverse complement strand
ATTCTCAACTCAAAGACTTGAAAGAAGCCTTCTAAATGTTTTTAGGATAAAAAGAATGATTATGTCATGTGCTTAGTTACATAAGCGTTGAAATTTAACCCCAATAATTAAACAATTAACGTTTTCGTAGAAACGGGGTAATTGTAAAAACAAATAAATAGAGTATGAAATTTTTTATTTTTATTATGTCGCTCATCGGAGTGACATCAGTGTCTTATGCTCAACGGATAGTTAAAATCGAGTATGATGCGGCAGGAAATGTCGTAAAACAGCATTCACCTCAAAAAGCAGAGAATGCAGACTTGGATGATCAATATGCCATTAAAGTGTATCCAAATCCAACAAAAGGACCAGTTAGAATTAAAGTTTATGAAGGTAGATCTGGCTACACGGTTTCATGTAAGGTTCAATTAATTGTTCAAAATGTTGCAGGTTACACTCCTGTAATTAATCAGACCTTCACGAATGGTGATATACAAATAGACTTATCCAATTCGCCGAATGGTACTTATCTGTTATGTTTTATCGTTTTTTTGGATCCTCAACATCCTCTTACAAATAGTAAGATTAAAATTATTAAACAATCATAATCGATTATCAAAATGAAAGTTTTCAAGTTATTTAAGCCTTCTCTGTTTATTGTTCTTTGTGGTATTTCCGCAATAGGACATGCATCAAATAATTCGGAGCCTTCTGTTGGTTGCATCAAGGGTTCTTTCAGTGTTAATGATATGGGTGCAGCGACCTATAGTCTGCCGATAGAAATACCATCTGGTGGAGGATTTGAACCACAAGTTGCCATTTCTTATAATAGCCAATCCTCTAATTATGGTTTGTTGGGATATGGATTTAATCTTTCAGGTATTTCTGTTATTACAAGAGCTGGATACAATCCTTTCATTGATGGCGTAAAAAGAGGTGTGAGCTATACATCAGTCGACAACTACAGCCTTGATGGACAGAGGTTAATACTAAAGTCAGGAACACCTGGTCAGGAAGGTGCGGTATATACTGTGGAAGGTAATCCATACACCCTTGTGTATATACATGGCTCATATAGCAATTCCTCTGCAAACACGTGGTTTGAGGTTAAAACTCCTAATGGTTCCGTCTATACATATGGAAAAACAGATAGTTCAAGGCTTAGCTATACAAATAGCAAGGGCTATGCACGTATTGCGTCCTGGTATATAGCAGAAGCACAGGATAAATACTCCAATTATGTGACCTACTCGTATACAAAGCAGAACTATATGTTGTATCCATCTGTCATCATTTATGGAACGAACAAATACTTGTCGCGCGAAATAACAAATAAAATTTCTTTTGTTTATGAAGATGTAAATGGAGAAAACATACGCTATTTCACGATTGAAGATAAGCGGGGTAACATAAGCAAAAGAATAAAAAACATTATTTCCTCGACAGATAATCAGACATACAGAAAATACACATTCACGTATGATGATTCTTCTGCTGAAGGTCACGGGAAAATCTCACGATTAGATAGTATAACAGAAGAGAATGGAGAAGGAGAAATTTATGTGCCAACTCATTTTTCTTGGGACAAACCTAATTCTCCATCCATTACGCATCAAAGTATTGGGGTTACAACTAACTTCTCATCATCAACTGAAAATGTAACTTCCAAGAGTTTTCTTTCGGTGGATTTAACAGGTGACGGCATAAGTGATATTGTGCAATTAGCTTATGTGGAGGGAAAGTATGGAGCCCTTTCTGGATTATGCGCTTATATCTCTAAAGGTAAGGTCGACACATCCAATGGAACTGTTTCTGTGGGGAGTTCTGGAATACAGAAATGGTATTTGGGTGATTTCTGGAACTTTGTTGGTTTGATGGATCAATGTACAGGAATCTCTTCTTCTGACTTAGATGGAGATGGCATCAATGATTTGGTCATTCAAAGTTATGAAAATTGGGTTGATGATGTTGCATATGTTACATATTACTGGATTTATGGAAAAGATGTGGTGGCAGGCAACACTGGTAATTTGGTGCATTACAAGAAGAGCCTGAAATCCATACAATCTGACAGCCCCAAATCTTTCTCATTTGATGTGAATGGTGATGGCAAGGATGAAATATGTTATGTTGAAAATAGTGCCTACAATGGAAAATATTATGGTAAAATATACTCTAATATTGCAGTAGGAGAGACTGTCGCAGAAAGCGAGTTCTCTCTCACTTTGAATGCAAAACCTGAAAAGGTATTTAAGGCAGACTGCAATAATGATGGATTATTAGATGTCATCATATTGTATAATGGTGGCTATAAAATCTTTTTTAATAATGGAGGCAATAATCTAAAAGTATTATTTACTGATTCCAATTCGCTCGTCGGAACAACCTTGAAAAACTGTGACCATATCCAACAAGGGGATTTTGACGGAGATGGATTGTTGGACTTTGCTTTGTATCCGAAACAAGGCTGTTTGTCATTATATAGGAATTGCGGAAATGGCTCTTTTACGCTAATGTCCAGCGTCTCTGATGATAAGGACTCCAATTTTGACAATGACAATTTTTCACTCATTGTGGGAGATTTTGATAATGACGGAAGATCGGACGTGCTGACCTGTAAGAAGAATGCTAATACTCAAATTAGATGGTATTATTCGACAGGAGCCCAATTAGAACTTGCTCATTCTGTTATTAAAAACGGAGGAAATGATGTTTTGGGGAAGAGTATTTTCACGGGCGATTTTGATGGGGACGGTATAGTTGAGGTCGCCAATTATGGAACTCTTCTGGATTCCTCAAGCACCACTTTTACAGAACATCGAATCAATTTCTATAAACAAAGCACGGGTAAAGCAAGTCTTGGCAAAGTTACTGAAGTTTCTGATGGGATGGCGGGGAAGACAAATATCTATTATGAATATATCACTCGCCCTTCCGTTTATACAAAGACTGCTGCAAGCACATATCCTGTGAATGTGTATACTGTGCCTCTTTGTGTTGTGTCAGAAATCTCAATGGCAAATGGAAGCCTTGCGAGTCATCGTGTACTATATAATTATGAGAATCTAAGGATTCATGTTAATGGGCGAGGTTTGTTAGGCTTTTCAAGCATGACAAACAATAATACAACTCTTGGAGAGGTGCGGAAGATGATTGTTTCGGAAACGGATAAAACGTATTGGACCCCTACTAAAGTTGTTTCAACTCAAACTGTTGGAGGGAAGACTTCTTCTGTGGTTACATACTCAAAGACTGAAACAGTCGATAACAATTATTTTGTGCGTGAGTCCCAAAGAGTAGCGACAGATTACGAGGGTAATATAAGTACTACTGAGACATACTACGATCTTGACAAAGGTGTTGTGATTGGTCAGTTAGTTCAGACTGATGAGACAAAAATGTACAAGGGTATTTTTTATGAGGATTTTGTCCAAAGAGGGAATACATGGTATCCAACAGTTAAGAGGTTGGTCCAAAAACATTCTGATGACAGAAACATATATGAGACAATCACCAGATACACTTATGATGTTAAGGGAAATGTCCTAACCGAAGAACTTAATAGCGGCACGGAACTGGCTTTGACTAAGACTTGGACATATGATAGTTATGGCAATGTCAAGACCTCGAGGACGACGGGTAAAGACGTAAAGACAATTACTGTTTACAATGTCTATGATAAGAGTGGACGTTTTGTCACCAAAAAATATCAGAATCCGGCTGCTGCTGTTAACACATACACCTATGATATTTGGGGAAATATGACTTCGGAAAAAGACGAGACAGACCCTTCCAATGTTCTTGTGACTTCCAATACATACGATGGCTGGGGCAGAATTCTTTCAACTTGTCTTCCTGATGGGAGCATAAAAATATATTCATACAATTGGGTGGATAACAAAACCCCTCGAAGTCAATATTATGTATTGGAAACGGAAGGATGTCTTGTGACGAACAGTTTTACAGCGACGAAACCGTGGGTTAAGACCACGTATGATATGGCAGGTCACGAAACAGTTCAGGAAACAGTTGGACCTAAAAGCATAAAGATTACCAAGTCAACTTATTATGATGCTGCGGGCAGAATTGCATGGATTGAAAACAAGTATGGCAAATTGTCTTTGCAAGAATATTACAGATATGATAAGCAGGGACGTTTGATTCTCGATTCCTTAAGTACAGGAAAGGTTATCTCTTATAGATATGAGTCCGATGGTAAAGGCAACCATACCGTCGTCATGAATAATAACGGAAGAATTACAGCAAAGACAACAGATGCATGGGGAAATATCAGCTCCGTGTCTGATGCGAATGGTGGGAAAGTAGAATATATCTATTCCTCGATTGGTAAACCTGAGTCGATTTCTGCCGAGAATTCTACCGTTGAGATGACTTACGACGATGCTGGCAACCAGATTTCATTGGTTGATCCTGATGCGGGAACCATGACCTATACATACGCGGCTGATGGAACCATTACCAAAGAAAAGGATGGAAGAGGCGTGGAAACCATCTATACATTCGATGCGCTTGGACGTGTCAGTTCAACAAAGATTGGCAGCTTTGTCGTGTCCAATGAATACGGAACCTCTGGAACGGAGAAATTACGTCTTGTGAAACAAACTGCAGGAAGTAATTCTGTGGAATATGTTCATGACAGATTTGGACGTGTCGTACAGGAGAAGAAAAACATTCAGGGTCAATCTCCTCTGATTTATACTTATGAATATAATAATCGGAATCAGCTTTCTAAAGCCTGTTATCCAAATGGGCTGGCTGTTGAATATGAGTATGACCAGTACGGAAACAAGACGAAGGTGAAAGCGGATGGAAAAGTGGTCTATCATCTCGATAGTTATGATGGCTTGACATCTAAGTGTTCTTTTCTTGGGAAGTTGACTTCCTCGGTGACCCGTGACAAAAACGGATTCGAGAGCAATGTGTCCATTCTGCGTGGCACAACAGTCCTTGATTCTTTGAATGAAGAGTTCGACCCTATTACAGGGAATCTACTTTCTCGTACAAGAAAAGGTCGCGGTATAGATTTATTTGAGTATGACGACTTGGACAGGCTTGTTGAGGTCAGATATAAGAAAGCAAATGGATCCGTTTCCAGAACAATGGCGATAGATTACGCTGAAAATGGTAATATCACTTCAAAGTCGGATATCGGACAATATAATTATGATGAGAACTTCAAGCCGCATGCTGTAGTTGAACTCTATAATGATGATGAAACCGCATTACCTACCACTGTCCAATCGTATGTGATAAGTCCCATAGGAAAGGTGCAGTCTATCTCTCAACAGGGAGCATATACCCTGAATGTGACTTATGGTCCTGATTTGCAAAGGTGCTATTCTGAGTTAAAACTCAATGGAACATCAAAAAGAGAGACAATTTATGGTGGCGCATACGAGAAAACCATAGAATCAGGCATTTCAAGAGAATTCTATTATTTGGATGGAAATGTGATTATTATCAAACAGGATGGAGTCTTTACACCATACCTTGCATTGACAGACAATCTGGGCAGTTACCTTTCTGTGGTGGATAGTCTGGGCAACAGGGTCTTTTTCGCCATTTACGATGCATGGGGGAAACAGAGCACTTCTACAACTGGTAACAAGATTCATTTATGTAGGGGGTATTGTGGGCATGAGATGCTGAATGAATTCAATCTCATCAACATGAATGGTCGTGTATATAGCCCATATACAGGACGCTTTTTGGCTCCTGACAATTATGTGCAGGCTCCAGATAACACACAGAGTTTCAATAGATACAGCTATTGCCTGAATAACCCGCTGAAATATACGGATCCAGATGGGAACTATGCATTTATTGATGATTTGATAGCTGCCGTTGTTGGAGGGACTGTCAATGTATGTTCAAATTTAATTGCTGGAGAAGTTAAAGACTTTTGGCATGGGCTTTCTTTGTTTGGTGTTGGCGCTGTAGCTGGAGAAGCGACGTTGTATGGTAGCCCGTTAGCGGGAGCTGCTGTTATGGGCATAGGGAATAGTGTAATCAACCAAGGCTATGTAAACGGTTGGGATAAGATTGATGAAGCCCAACTCGGTTCAGATGTGCTTATGTCTATGACGACGTCATATTTGGGTGGATGTCTTGGCAACTATCTTTCCAAACCTTTATCTCAGTTGACAAAAAATGTTACCAATGATATTTTACGTGAGGCAATTAATGGGTCTCTGACAAATGCGTCGACAGGATTTGTAGTGGGAACAATGTTTGGATTAAATGACGATGATGCGGATTTAAATTCTGTACTCAGTAATGGGCTGAGAGGCAGTGCACAAGGTTTTGCAATCGGCGCTATTGGCGGAGTCGGAACAGGTTACCAACAAAGGGCCGTAAAAATCAGAAATGCAAAGCTGCAAGAGGTAACCGTAGGTGAATCACAACAAGATACATATAGTGTTTATTTAGGACAAGATGAAAATGGTGTTATAAGATATGTTGGTATAACAAAGCGAGATCCAGAAATAAGATTCAAAGAGCATCAAATATCTGGGACGGAAAGGGCTGATTTGTTTTATGAAGTAGTTGCAGGGACAGGGCATTTATCTAAAATTGAAGCTCGGATAATAGAACAGAAATATATTAATACATATAAAATGCAGAAAAATGGTGGTCTATTATTAAACAAAATAAATTCCATTGCTCCGAGTAAATGGAAGGATTATGGTATTAAATAAAAAAACACTAACTTTGCAGCAATTATAAAACAAAGAGAAAATGTTTTTTTCAAAATCCAGAACTATAATAATAGCAGACACTGTGTACATTAAAAGTTGTGGAAATAAAAGAATAATAAAATAATGATACTCAATATTGGAGACATATTTACACTTCAAGAACGCGAAACAAAGAAATGGTTCGCATTTCAGATTATTCGTTTGAAAGAAGATGATACTGTGTTTAACACGGTATATATAGATTTGGATTATTGGAGCGATAGGAAACCGGTTGCCAACGACCTCGGAAGAATGCAAGTGCTCTACTTGAACCACCATTGTTGGCACAACAAGGTCAATATGTGTTGGTCGGAAGGCCGGCGCTTCCCGTTGAAAGCAGAGTTCGTTGGGAATGTCCCTGTGTTATATGACGGAGAGTGTAGTAAGTATGGTGATTGGCCAGATGGTACACAACAAAAAGAAACGGAAAGGTGGAAAATGATTCCAACCGAACAGATTACGGCATATCAACAAGCAGATTGTCAATGGGAGAAATTAACTATTGTCGCAGGGAAAGAAGTTCCCATAGGATTGTATTGTGTTAATGACGAAATGCTGGATGAAATTAATGATTATGGGGAACTTAATAAGCTACCAAGATTAAATAGAGTTGTAACCACACGGTATCGCCCTTGGTTAATTCCCTTTCTTGAGCAGAAATGGCTTATTCAAGAGCTTGTTTGGGAACATTGTGGACAGAAAGTCTTGGATGTTAGAAACACGCATATAGAGAAACTTGAAGTGAATGACCCTGACGTAAAAGAGATTTATCTACCTCAAGAAATTAGGAATGTCACATTAAGAGGGGTGCTATCCCCAGATTTACGGATATATTCTCATAATGACGGATGTTCGCTTGCACTTATAGCTGATCTTCAAAAAGACTATCTGCCCAATGTGGAATTACCCAATCTAAAGGATTTGATTTTACATAATATCAAAGAGCTTGATTTGTCCCAAGTTCCGATTCATTATCCAAATCTGATCCGTTTAGAACTGATGGGAAATCCAGGAATTATACGTAATGTTTCGTGTATCAAACATCTAAAGGAATTGGAAAGATTAGCCATCCATGATTTGTTTGGTTTTTCTTCAGTCGACTTCCCGCTGCCAATAGATTTACCTAATTTGCAAAGCCTCTGGTTGGAAAGTATTCCAGCAGAAGCAGGTAGGGCAATCAAACGTTCCTGCACAAATAAGATACAAGACTTAAGTATTACCAAATTGCGCTCTTATGAATGGTTGCAGGAGAATATGAATAATCCTTTGCGCCACTGGGATGGAAAAGGCTCTGTTCCGAAACCTCAATATAAAAAGGCAGTGTCTTTATGGAAAGATGCATGGTCCAAAATAGCAGAAGCGGCAAAAGAGCCGAATACATTTTCGGAATCGATTTTGTCCATAGCATTAGACTATGTTGAAGGATTCAATAAATTAGACCTTCGTTCGCACTTTATTGAGACAGAAGAGCGTGAGGACATTTACAACGCATTCGAGAGAATTCTTGATGAAATGAAAATGAAGGTAAATCGTGATCGTATTCGCTGTCTTATGGACAATAAAAGGAGTTGGTAACATAGGAATAGGTGCATTGTCACGTGAAAGAAAAAACATATAATTAACAGAATGAGTCCGTAAGATTTTAGCAAAACATTTGGGTGTGTGATAGAAAACTCGTATCTTCGCACCCAATATAATATACAAAAGAGCAACCGACAGCTTTATTGAAAGTCTCTCGAACTGCAATTCCAACAGACATGAACAAAGCAAGACGGCTGCCTGCTCACGCATCCACAACGGAAGCGTGGGCTTTGGCAGTTATAACATTTGTTCATGGGTAATTGCAGACCTGAGAGACTTTGTTGTACTTCCAAATCACAGCCCACGCTTTCCGTTTTTTTTTCACATTATTAATATATTATATCTATTCAAAACCAATCATAAATATGGAGAAAGAAGAAGGAGTCTTCGACCTGTTCACCCGTCTGCTGGAACGTGTGCAACAGACGGAGGAGGAGCAGCACGGGTGTCACATCAAACTGGTGTATGTGGCATCGGGTGCGCAACATGTGGAGATACAGCATCAACATAACCATTACAAGTATTACAAGGAGAAGAAAAGGTTCAGGAACTACGAGGGCGATCCATATGAAGCCTTGCTGCTGCGGATCATAGAGCCTCTGAGGAATGGACGCAACTGGAAGGCGATACTCTTGCCCTATTGTGCCGCTGTGGAGGAGGGAGTACTGCCCCAATGGTCGCACACCTTGTTCGTCCAGAAGACAGGCCTTGCTGTGCCTGCAACATCCTACAGTGACTGGATGAGGAAAGACAGATTCACAGAGGAGGAACTGGCACCTTATGTGGAACAATTCGGACGACTGAAACGGGAAATTGACAACTCCAGATGACAACACCTGCCGATTTGCCGTAGAAATCCGTAATAATCCGTAGAAATCCGTACTGATGACATCCCCTGCAACATTTTGTTGTGGGGGATTTATGATGTCCATACCTTTGCGGTGGAAATTGAAAGTGGTTCGCGATTGGCGCTTAGAGGTGATAGATGCCGGCAAACCTCAAGCCTAACATTCCAACCCTCTCAATCATCTAAATTTACTCACAACTAAAAAATGTATTTCTAATGATTAAATTAAGCAAACGAGGAATCGAAACCATCATTTGGATTCTGGGAGAGATTTTAGCGTTCATTCTGAAGATTAAAAAGGAGGTCAAGAACAATGAAGACAACAGTAAAACAACAACCGAGGGGACTGAGGAATAAGAACCCCTTGAACATCAGGTTCACACCCGGCACAAGACCTTGGCAAGGACAGAAGGGTCATGACGGAAAGTTCTGCATCTTCGAGACGATGGAGGACGGGTACAGGGCTGCGTTCCGAGTGCTGGACTCCTACAACAAGAAGCATGGCATTTATTCTGTGAGGGAAATCATCTACCGCTGGGCTCCTCCACAGGATCACAACCATACATGCGCCTATATCGAGCGTGTGTGCAAAGAAGCTCGTCTGGAGGAAACGGATCAGATTGTTGTGGATTCGTGGATAGAAAAGAAACGTGATGATGTCATGCGGCTCGTCTGGGCGATGGCTAAGGTGGAGAACGGTGATTCGTTCGTCAGTTATAGTGACAAGGATGTTGTAGAAAGAGGCTATTATAAAGCGTTCCCGCAATATAAAAGAGGTTAGTGGTTAGAGGTAAGAGGTTAGCGAAGGGCTGACGCGATGTGCGAGCATTCTATAATAACTTTATAAAAAATGAAAAGAACTCAAAAATCCTAACAAACTAACAACTACATATGGTAAAAATCATTATCAACAACAAACGTGACCGACAGCGTCTGAGAGAGAAATATCAGTCGGTCAAACCGCCTTACATGAGCAAGGCACTCTCGTTTCAATTAAACTCACTTCTTGCCCTCCGCATCCGAAAGGACGCACTTTCACTGCCATCGGTGGAGTTGGTGGGCAAATTAAAAGAATAGGTCATGGAAAAAATAAGATTAGTGTTATCGCGCATATTTGGAACCCCTGCTTTCACGCAGGGTGTTCTAAAAGAGGAACTGACAGGCTTCACGTGCTACACGATGGAGCGGCGTGATCCCAACCATTGGGCAGGCATGAAGAATCTTTGTGCCATCCCTGCGGGACTGTACAAATTGAGGTTCTATACAAGAGACAATCTGAAACATAACTTCCAACTCTCCACAACAGGAGTGTACAGGACCGCCGCCTTCTCTGACAGCGCATCGCCATCGGATGCGGCAGCAGGCTGCATCTGTGTTGGGTCTGAGTACGACCTCAGGAAGGGGATCGTTGTAGAGGGAGAGATGGTTCTCGACAAAATCAGTGAATGGATTATGTACATTATGTATAAAGGTCTCATTTCAACAAAGATGAAAACGGGGGACGTGGAACTGCTTGTTGAATATGCCCCCGAATACTTCTACGATGTAAGAGGTGCGGACAACAGCCGGACGGAGGACAAGGAATATGATCATCAAAACTGGAATTTTGCTCAATAACCCGTTCGGATTCAAGTTCGACAGGGAACCTGCCTGTATGACGGACTGCTTTGAAATGGCACTACATATCATCGAGAGCAATTACCCCATGCACATCATCGAGACGAGAAGCTTAGACCAACTGCTCCTGCGGAAGAATTTTGAGAGGCAGTATTATTGGCAATATCCTTTTGTGATGACGGGGTATGAGGGAGATGGCAAGATGAGGAAAGACCTCTTTGTGTATTTCTTTCTCCTATGGTGCAGGAAGAAGAACCAACCGCGAGCCTTTCCGTTCGAAGCCTATCATCGGGCATTTGAGAAGATTGAACACATTCGTGAGTCCATCAAAGGTTAAAAGGTATCATGCCACGCATTGATAGTGCAGGCATGATAGTCAATGTTATCTCACCACGGTAAAGTTCTCGTTCAGCGTGAAGGTCTTTTCGTATCCCTTGGTCTTGACAGTGTAGGTTTCGCCCACTTGGAAGGCGGCGCTGCTGACGAGGCTGGCGCTGCGTCGGAGGGAGAAGGGAACCGTGATGGTTTCGAGGAGCTTGTTATTGCCGTCGTAGAGATAGACAGGTTCTTCCTTCACGATGTTGATGCCGATGAGGAGGGCAGAAGGTTGCTTGGATGTGTAGTTGGTGGGAACGGATGGCATTTCACCCATACCTCCTCCGACAGTGAAGATGGTGCCACCTTCGATGACGAGTGGGGCGAAGTCGCAGTCAAGTCCTTCTTCTGGTGAACCTGCCTGACTCCATGCATAGACGGTTCCACCTGTGATGATGATGGCAGGATCGGTGTCTTCCTGATTGTTGTTATTGCCTCCGAATGGCATAAAGAAACCGCCCTTGGGGTTGGAATCGACAGCATCGTTACCTCTGCTTCGAGCAATGACGGTACCACCATTGAATTCGATGGTTGCATTGGCATTGATGGCATCATCAGGACTCATCACATCCACCATACCTCCATTGATAATAACACCTTCCTTACCTTCGATGCCTTCTGCACCAGCTGTAGAGGTCTTGACAGTTATGTTACCGCTATTGATGGTGATTTTACCTTTCGATGCGATGCCTTTGGTGGAAGCAACATATTTGCGTTTGCCTCCGAAGCCCATACCACCACCTTCTTCATCCTCTTCACCTTCTTCATCAGGATTGCCGAAGCCACCAAAACCACCTCCGAATCCTCCAAAGTTAGGCATTCCACCTTCTCCAAAGTTAGGCATTCCACCTTCTCCAAAGTTGGGGAAACCTCCTCCACCAAATCCACCTTGACGGGTACTATCATTCCCTTCTGGACGCATACCTCCGAAGCCTGGGAATCCACCTGGGAATCCTCCGCCAAATCCACCTCGACGGGTGCTGTCATTGCCTTCCGGACGCATGCCTCCAAAGCCAGGGAATCCACCACCAAATCCACCTCGACGGGTACTATCATTCCTTTCAGGACGCATACCTCCAAAGCCTGGGAATCCACCTTCAGGCATTTGGAAATCTCCAAAATTAGGGAAACCGCCCTCAGGCATTTGGAAGTTGCCAAAGTCAGGCATTCCACCTCCTCCGAAACCACCAAATCCGAAAGGTTTTTCACCCAAGTGGTTACCAGAGGTGGTGACATTGAGGGTGAGGTCTTCGATGGTGATGTCATCTTTCGTCTTGATGCCTCGACAACCGTCACCTGTGGCGATGACGTTGAGGGTGCCCTTGCCAGAAAGGAGCAGTTTGTCTTTTGCCCAGATGGTGGCTGCCTTGTGGTTGGCTGTGTCGTTGCAAGCCGTGATGGTGAGCGTGTTCTCCGTACCATTGGCTACAGCAATCTCCACCTTCTTCTTGTTCTTTAAGTCGATGGGTGCACCTTCTTGACTGGTGAGATCCAGTTTGTTGAGCGTCACCTTTGCCTTGCCTGTCGTCTTGAGCACGAGTTGTCCGTCATCGCTCTGACCTGTCAGGAGAACGGTGAGTTTGTGGCTGGTGTATTTACTGTCAACGTTCACGTTGGCACCATTCACTGTGACAGTCACACTGTCTTTAGCCTTTTGATCCACTTTGGCTGTGGAACCATTATAACGGATGGTGATGTCTTCTGCTTGGCACACACTTCCCATCAGAAAGGGGAGTGCCCATACAAGTATCTTCTTCATATTTAATAACAGTATTGAGCGATTGAGTTGAATTGCCTGTTGGATGTGTTGAGGGGGAAAAAGATTAAATATGGCTCGGCATTTTATGATAAATTAAGCAAATGCTTGCATACGTGGGAAAAAATGATTTACTTTGCAAAAAAAGAAAGTGTATGATGGATTATAGAGACATAGCTGGACAAGAGGACGTGTTCTCGTCGCAGGTGGCAGAGAGTGACGGGGTGCATAACCACGAGATGAATGTGGCGTGGCGATTTGTGACGAGCACGAATGTGTCGGTATTTCTGACGGGTAAGGCAGGAACGGGCAAGACAACCTTCTTGCGGACCCTTCGTGCACGTACCCCTAAGCGGATGGTGGTGCTGGCACCTACGGGTGTGGCTGCCATCAATGCACAAGGACAGACGATTCACTCGTTTTTCCAGTTGTCGTTTGGTCCGATTGTGCCTGGGATGACTTTTCAGGATAAGGGAACTTATTATAAGATGAGTAAGGAGAAGAAGAACCTGATCAAGACGCTCGACTTGCTGGTGATTGACGAGATTTCGATGGTGCGCTGTGATGTGCTGGATGCGGTGGATCAGGAACTTCGTAAGTACAGGGACAAGAACAAGCCGTTTGGTGGGGTGCAATTGCTGTTGATTGGTGACTTGCAGCAGTTGGCACCTGTGGCACAGGAAAAAGAGTGGCAATTGCTGGCTCCCTATTACTCAACCCCCTACTTCTTTGGCAGCAAGGCCTTGCAGCAGATGCAATATGTGACGATAGAACTGAAACATATCTATCGACAGCAGGATACAGCGTTCATCAATATTTTGGGAAAGATTCGCAACCATCAGGTGGACACAGCTACCATGAATGCCTTGAATGCAAGGTATATGCCCGACTTCGAACCTCCGAAGAATGAAGACTGGATTCGCCTGACCACCCACAACAAGATGGCACAGACCTATAACGATAAGCAACTGGCGGCTTTGCCCTCGAAGGAGGTGGAGTTTGTGGCGGAGATTCACAAGAACTTCCCTGAGAGCAGTTATCCAGCGGACGAGCGGCTGATTGTGAAGGAAGGCGCACAGGTGATGTTCATCAAGAATGCCCCTACGCCCGATAAGGAATATTATAATGGTAAGATAGGTGTGGTGAAGGGCTTTGCTTGGGATGATGAGACGGACAAACAGCTGATCGTGGTGCATTGCAAGGAGGATGACAAGACGATTTATGTTCCCCAACTGACGTGGGAAAACACGAAATATGTGATTGATGAGGAGACGAAGGAGATACGTGAAGAAGTGGATGGCACATTCAAGCAATATCCCTTGCGATTGGCTTGGGCGATTACAGTGCACAAAAGTCAGGGCTTGACCTTCGACCATGCGGTCTTGGATATCACGGATTCGTTCACGCATGGACAGGTGTATGTGGCATTGAGCCGTTGCCGTACCCTCGAAGGGATGGTGCTGGCACGCCCTTTGTCGGCAGGGTCTGTGATTACGGATGCGTCTGTAACTGCCTATATTGATCGTGAACTGATGGAGGCACAGCAGACAGAGGGGAAGTTGCCACAGATGATGTATGAGTATTATTTCTCATTGCTGAACGAACTCTTTGATTTTCAGCTGTTGAAGAAGGATGTGGAGTATCTGATGCGTGTGGTCAACGAACATCTGTATGCCAGCTCTCCAGCTTTGTTGGCTGTGTTGCAGGAGGTCTTGCCAAAGATGGATGCGGAGGTGTTGGAGGTGTCGCAGAAGTTCCAACGTCAGTATGGTGCGTTGATGCAGCAAAGCGGACTGGCGTTTGCGCAGGACGAGAAACTGCAAGAGCGTCTGAAAGCGGCAATGGGCTATTTCGAAGGGAAGTTGCACGAACTGCTCGACCCTGTGATAGCACGTACGAAGGTGGTCATCAACAACAAGCAGGTGAGCAAGCAATACAACAATGCACTCGATGCGTTCATGCTGTCCTATAAGTTGAAGGTGGGCATCTTCTCACGACTGAAGGACAACGGCTTTTCCATTCGCGACTTCCTGAGTGCCAAGGCGAAAGCGGTGCTCGACGAGGTGGAGGTTGACGAGAAGGAGGTCAAGGTGAAGAAGAAAAAGGTGAAAGAGGAGAAACCCAAGAAGGAGAAGGTGGACACGAGGGGTTTGACCTATAAGATGTTTCGTGAGGGGAAGACCATCAAGGAGATTGCTGCAGAAAGGTCGTTGACTGTTGGAACGGTGGAGAATCATCTTGCCCACTTTGTGAAGAATGGTGATTTGGAGGTGAGCGAAGTGGTCAGCACCCAACACCAGAAAATGATTCGTGGTATCGTCAAGTCGTTCAACAAGGCCTATGCGTTGAGCGATGTGAAAAACTTGCTTCCTGACGATTACACGTATGCGGAAATCAAATTGGTCATTGCAGATATGGAGAAATGACGTGGTTCTTCTTTTGGAAAAAGCAAGAAAAAGCACAAATTATTTTGTAGTGTGCATGATTTACACTAACTTTGCAACTTGTATTGAGAATTAACAAATAAAAAATAGAAAGATATGGAAAATTTGGATTGGTCAAGCCTTGGCTTTGGCTATCATAAGACAGATTACAATGTACGCTGTTACTATCGTGACGGCAAATGGGGTGAAATTGAAGTATGTTCAGAGGAGACCATCCCTCTCCACATGGCTGCCACTTGTCTGCACTACGGACAGGAAGCATTTGAGGGCTTGAAGGCTTATCGCTGCCCAGACGGTAAGGTGCGTGTGTTCCGTTCAGATGAGAACGCAGCACGTCTGCAGAGCACTTGTCGTGGTATCCTGATGCCAGAACTTTCTACGGAGAAGTTCAACGAGATGGTGGATAAGGTGGTACGCCTGAACGAGCGTTTCATTCCTCCATACGAGACTGGCGCAACCCTCTATATTCGTCCACTCCTCATCGGTACGAGTGCACAGGTAGGTGTACATCCTTCTGAGGAATATCTGTTCATGATTTTCGTGACACCAGTAGGTCCTTACTTCAAGGGTGGTTTCTCTTGCAACGACTACGTGATCATCCGTGAGTATGACCGTTCTGCTCCACTCGGTACAGGTATCTACAAGGTGGGTGGTAACTATGCTGCATCCCTGCGTGCTAACAAGATGGCGCACGACCTCGGTTATGCTTGTGAGTTCTATCTCGATGCGAAGGAAAAGAAGTATATGGACGAGTGTGGTGCTGCCAACTTCTTCGGCATCAAGAACAACACTTACGTGACTCCTAAGTCAACCTCTATCCTTCCATCCATCACCAACAAGAGCCTGATGCAGTTGGCAGAAGACCTCGGTTTGAAGGTGGAGCGTCGTCAGATTCCAGAGGATGAGCTGGCTACCTTCGAGGAGGCTGGTGCTTGTGGTACGGCTGCTGTGATTTCTCCTATCGGCAAGATTGACGACTTGGAGGAGAAGAAGTCCTTCCAGATTTCAAAGGACGGCAAGCCAGGTCCTATCTCAGAGAAATTGTACAACAAACTGCGTGGCATCCAGTATGGCACAGAGCCAGACATTCACGGATGGACACGTGTGGTGATTGATTAAAAGACCCTCTCCCCTTGCCCCTCCCCCGTAAATGGGGAGGGGAGCCATGCGGGGTGTTGGGAAGAGATATACAACAAACCTATTTATCAAACTTTTAATTAACCCTCAAATCGGGTACAAGCCAGATGGCTTCTCCCTCCCCATTTACGGGGGAGGGTCGGGGAGAGGGTCTTTATTTAACTATGAAACCTACACTTTTTCTCCTTGCTGCGGGAATGGGAAGCCGCTACGGTGGTTTGAAGCAGTTGGATGGTCTTGGACCAAATGGTGAAACAATTATGGATTACTCCATCTACGATGCTATCCAAGCAGGATTTGGCAAGATTGTATGGGTGATTCGTAAGGATTTTGAAGAGCAGTTCCGTACTCAGATTCTGTCTAAGTATGAGGGTGTCATCCCTTGCGAATTGTGCTTCCAGGGTATTGACAGCCTGCCAGAAGGCTTTAAGTGTCCAGAAGGTCGTGTAAAACCTTGGGGTACCAACCACGCTGTGCTGATGGGTAAGGATGTGATCAAGGAGCCATTCTGCGTCATCAACTGCGATGACTTCTATGGTCGTGACGCTTTCATGTCTATCGGTAAGTATCTTTCTAACCTGCCAGAAGGTGCGAAGAACAAGTATGCGATGGTGGGCTTCCGTTGCTGCAACACACTCTCAGAGAACGGTTCTGTGGCTCGTGGTGTGTGCATGTACGACGACAGCCGTCACCTCGTGGATGTGGTGGAGCGTACCGAAATCCTGCGTCAGGCAGACAAAGGCAATGCTATCTGCTACAAGGACGAGCAGGGCGAATGGATTCCACTGGACGAGAACGTGCCTGTGAGCATGAACATGTGGGGCTTCACTCCCGACTACTTCGAGTACAGTGAGGCTTATTTCAAGGAGTTCCTGTCCGACCCCAAGAACATGGAAAACCTGAAGGCTGAGTTCTTCATCCCGCTGATGGTGAACAAGCTCATCAACGATGGTACAGCTACTGTGGAAGTGCTTGACACCACGTCGGTTTGGTTTGGTGTGACATACGCCGCTGACCGTGAAGCTACTGTAGAGCGCATCGCAAAGCTTGTGGCTGACGGTGTATATCCTAATAAACTCTTTTAATAAAAGTAGAAAGTGAAGAGTGGAGAGTGAATGATGTTCACTTTTCACTCTTCATTCCATATCAATCATAGCATGAAAGGAATAGTGCTCGCTGGTGGTTCGGGTACAAGGCTTTACCCCATCACCAAGGGAGTGAGCAAGCAGCTCATCCCCATCTTTGACAAACCCATGGTGTATTACCCCATCTCGGTATTGATGCTGGCTGGCATCAGGGATATATTGATTATCTCGACACCTTACGACTTACCTGGATTCAAGCGTTTGCTGGGCGATGGCAGCGACTATGGGGTACACTTCGAATATGCAGAACAGCCTTCGCCCGATGGTTTGGCACAGGCGTTCATCATTGGTGAGAAGTTCGTGGGCAAGGATGATGTGTGCCTCGTGTTGGGCGACAACATCTTCCATGGTCGTGGTTTCTCTGGCATGTTGAAAGAGTGTGTAGAAAACGCCAAGCAGGGAAAGGCCAGCGTCTTTGGTTATTGGGTGCAAGACCCAGAGCGTTATGGCGTGGCTGAATTTGACAAGGAGGGCAACTGCCTTTCCATCGAAGAAAAGCCCAAGCAGCCCAAGAGCAACTATGCTGTAGTGGGTCTCTACTTCTATCCCAACAAGGTGGTGGAAGTGGCAAAGAACATCAAGCCTTCGCCTCGTGGTGAGTTGGAAATCACGACGGTCAATCAGGAGTTCCTCAATGAGAAGAACCTGAAGGTACAGTTGCTGGGACGTGGCTTTGCATGGCTCGATACAGGTACGCACGATTCCCTCTCTGAGGCTTCGACCTTCATCGAGGTGCTGGAAAAGCGTACGGGTTTGAAGATTGCCTGCTTGGAGGGCATTGCCTTCCGTCAGGGCTGGATTTCGGCAGAGAAACTGCGTGAACTGGCTCAGCCGATGATCAAGAACCAGTATGGGCAATATCTGCTGAAATTGGCTGACACGAATTATTTTGGAGAAGCCAAGTAATTGACGATTTGAAGAATTACTATTTACTATTTACCTATTTACTATTGGATTATGTTGAACGCATTGAAATGGACTGCTG
>JAEEGG010012158.1_pt1 | contig 18627 bp, 17 predicted proteins | sample 9134161 | NCBI WGS metagenome assembly JAEEGG01 (sample SAMN16246543, study PRJNA631951) | gut metagenome | biome: gut microbiome; feature: rumen; material: CR-attached | host: Bos | place: Iran: Karaj | collected 2018-10 | reverse complement strand
CTACATTCTAAATTCTAAATTCTCAAACCAGCCCCTCCGCAAACCTCCGTGCCTCGCGGTCCGTTGCCACATAATCGTCGTAGGTCGGTTTGCCGACGAAGGCGATGGCGTGCATTGTCCGTTCGATGGTTGCGGCAATGTCAAGGAAACCGATGCGCTCCTTCAGGAAGGCGGCCACGGCCACCTCGTTGGCGGCGTTCATAATGGCGGGCATATTTCCGCCTTTGCCCAGAGCCTCGTAGGCCAGCGCCAGGCAACGGAATTTCTCCAAATCGGGTGCCTCAAACGTGAGCGGCTGCTGATTCTTGAAATCGATGCGGCCAAACGTCGATGGCCAGCGGTCGGGATAACTCAAGGCGTACTGAATGGGCAGACGCATATCGGGCAGGCCCATTTGCGCCTTCACGCTGCCGTCGATGAACTGCACCATACTGTGTATGATTGACTGCGGATGAACCGTCACCTCAATCTTCTCGTACAGAATGCCGAAAAGCCAGTGAGCCTCAATCACTTCCAAGCCCTTGTTCATCATTGATGCCGAGTCGATGGTGATTTTTGCGCCCATATTCCAGTTGGGGTGCTTCAGCGCCTGTTGTGGCGTCACGGTGCGCAGTTCGTCGATGCTTTTGGTGCGGAACGGTCCGCCCGAAGCGGTGATAATCAGTTTCTCCACCTCAGGCTCGCCCACCAGGCATTGGAAGATGGCCGAGTGCTCCGAATCGACGGGCGTCACCTTAACTTTGTGTTTTGCAACAAGTTCGGTAATCAGTTCGCCAGCCACAACAAGCGTCTCTTTGTTGGCCAGGGCGATGTTTTTGCCAGCCTCAATGGCTTTGATGGTCGATGATAGCCCCACGTAGCCCACCATAGCGGTCACCACGGTGTCAACGGTGCTCATTTGCACCACGTCCTCAATGGCTTTCGAGCCCGTCCAGACTTTGATGTCAAGGTCGGAAAGAGCCGATTTCACCTCTTCGTACTTCGATTCGTCGGCAATGACAACGGTGTTTGGCTGAAACTCGCGCGCCTGTTCAATGAGCAGTTTGGCGTTGTGCCCGGCTGTCAGAACCTCAACCGTGAATTTGTCGGTGTGGGCGCGTGCCACATCGAGCGTCTGCGTGCCGATTGAGCCTGTCGAACCAAGTATTGCAATATGTTTAGTCATTATGTATCAGAAAATTATGTAGTCAGTTGGATTGAGCGGCGTGCCGTTCTGCCACAACTCAAAATGAAGATGCGGTCCGGTGGTGTACTCGCCCGTGTTGCCAATGATGCCCAGCGGCTCGCCAGCCTTCACGTGGTCGCCTATCTTCTTGAGCAGAAACGAGTTGTGTTTGTACTGCGACACAATATTATTCCGATGCTGAACCACAATCACATATCCCGCCTCGAGCGTCCATCCTGCCATAATCACCGTTCCGTCGAGCACCGACAGAATGGGGTCTTTGGCATCCGACACAATGTCGATACCGTAGTGGCCGGTTTCGGGCGAGTGCGGATTGGTGATGTCGCCCTTGAGCGGGCAGTAGAAGTGCATTTTGATGGTGCTCAGCACAGTGGGTAGCACCGTTTCGTCCTCAACATAACGCACATTGAACTGGTCGTCGTCGATGGTGTGGTGAATGGTGTCAATCCTCACTTGGCGCTTTTTCTCATCTTGTTTGATGGAGTCCTTTACAACAACGTGCGGATTGGTGCGCTGACCAGTGAGAATATCGCGCAGATTATTGATATACAAATCGTTCTGCGATATCAGCCGTTCAAGCGAATCGACTTTTAAATAATTTGAGATGGCCAAATCGCGGTCGTGAGAACTTGGATAACCAGGCACATACTGACGCAAAGGCGTGAAGGTAATCAATGCCGCCCCTCCTACTATCAGAAACACGACTGCCACAACCATCATAATCACGAAACTGCGCAGAGTCATCACCTTGTTCCACAACTCTTTAAAAGTGCGGTCGTTGATGATGGCAAAACGATAACGTTCCGACAAACGGCTTTTTTTCTTTGTTTTTCCCATTGTTATATATGAGTTGGCAAAGATAAAACTGAAAATGACAATTATAAATTAAAAATCAGTCAGACACCAAATCAAATGCATTTAATGGTCTTAAACAATTCAGGGTGCAAAATAAATGCACCCCGAATCAATTAAAATATTGAATATAAGTTGTTAATACGCTTCGTTGCAAATAAACTTAATCCTCATCAGGCGGATTTCCTCTTCGGTGTAGTCGTCCTCGCCCAATTCCTTCAGCGCGTCTTCGAGTGAGTCGGTTGCGGCCTCGCGGAAATACTCGTAGATGTCGTCCTGGCAGTCCTCATCAATCACCTCGTCAATATAGTAGTCGATGTTCAGTTTGGTGCCCGAATTCACGATTTTTTCCATTTCGGTGAGCAGCTCGTCCATTTCCAGCCCTTTGCCGTCGGCAATCACATCGAGCCCCAACTTGCGGTCGATGCTCTGAACAATGTAGAGTTTCATTCCAGAATTGTTGCCGGTGGTTTTCACCACAAGGTCCATCGGACGTTCTATCTCGTTCTCTTTCACGTATTTGCTAATCAAATCGCAGAACGGTTGGCCGAATTTCATTGCTTTGGCCTGACCAACGCCAGGGATGTTGCCCAACTCCTGAAGCGTCATCGGATAGTGGATGGTCATATCCTGCAGAGCCGGGTCTTGGAAGATGATGTACGGCGGCAGACCACGCTTTTTGGCAATGTCTTTCCGCAAATCGCAGAGCATACTGAAGAGCGTCTGGTCGGCAGCCACCATTGCGCCACCGCCTTCGCCCGAATCGTCGCCACCATCGTCGTAATCGCGCTCTTTGGCAATCATAAACGAGTGCGGATGCTCAAGGAACTCGTGTCCTTGCGGCGTAACGGTCAGCGAGCCGTAGTTTTCAATATTCTTGCCCAAAAGGTCAGCCACAAGTGCCTGGCGGATAATTGTTTGCCAGTATTTCTCATCGTGTTCCTTGCCACTGCCGAATTCGGGTATCGTGTTGTATTTGTATGCTTTGATGGTGCTGTCGGCCACGCCGCAGAGCACATTGGCCACAAGGTCGGGCTTGAAAAACTCCTTGACGGCGATGACGGTTTTCAGAACCTTCACCACGCTGTCTTTGCCCTCGAACAGTTCGCGCGGGTGCAGACAGTTGTCGCAGGCGCCGCAGTTGTCCTCGTTGTACTCCTCGCCAAAGTAGTGCAGCAGTTGCTTGCGGCGGCACACAGCCGATTCGGCGTACGACACGGTCTCCATCAGCAGATGGCGGCCAATCTCCTGTTCAGCCACAGGTTTGCCCTGCATAAACTTCTCCAGCATCTGGATGTCCTTATAAGAATAGAAGGCGATGCAGCGTCCCTCACCACCGTCACGGCCGGCACGGCCCGTCTCCTGATAGTATCCCTCAAGGCTCTTCGGCATATCGTGGTGGATGACAAACCGCACGTCGGGCTTGTCGATTCCCATTCCGAAGGCGATGGTGGCCACAATCACGTCAATCTCCTCCATCAGGAATTTGTCCTGGTTGGCCGAACGCACCGCCGACTCGAGTCCAGCGTGATAAGGTGCGGCCTTTATTCCGTTGATTACCAGTGTTTCGGCCAATTCCTCAACTTTTTTGCGGCTCAAGCAGTACACAATACCCGATTTGCCCGGGTTGGCCTTTATAAATTTGATGATTTCTTTAGTCACATCGCGCTTCGGGCGCACCTCATATATAAGATTGGGGCGGTTGAACGACGATTTGAACACATCGGCTTCAACCATTCCAAGCGTTTTCTGAATATCGCTCTGCACCTTTGGCGTGGCGGTGGCGGTGAGCGCAATGATGGGCGCGCGGCCAATCTCGTCAACTCGCGAGCGGATGCTGCGGTACTCGGGGCGGAAATCGTGGCCCCACTCCGAGATGCAGTGCGCCTCGTCGATGGCGTAGAACGAAATTTTTATCTGCTTCAGGAACTGGATGTTATCGTCCTTTGCCAGCGATTCGGGTGCCACATAGAGCAGTTTGGTTTTGTGGGCCAGAATGTCATCTTTCACGCTCTGAATCTCGTTTTTCGAAAGCGATGAGTTCAGAAAATGGGCAATGCCGTCCTCCTCGCTGAATCCACGGATGGCGTCCACCTGATTCTTCATCAGGGCAATGAGCGGCGAGATTACAATGGCGGTGCCGTCCTGAATCATTGCCGGCAGTTGGTAACAAAGCGACTTGCCGCCGCCTGTGGGCATCAGCACAAAGGTGTCGCGCCCGGCCAGAATATTCTCAATAATTGCTTCCTGATTGCCTTTGAACGTGTCAAAGCCGAAGTACTTTTTTAGATAATCCTTCAGTTCCATCATCAAACTTTTAATGTGATCCCTGACAACCCGTTAGAAGATTTCAGAACCACTCCCCCTTTTAATATTTCTTTAAACGGCAAATTTTGAAAAATCGCCTACAAACTCGAAAATAAATTTAGTAAAAATTATGAGTCCATTTATATTTTTGTGTGTTTTTTTGAAATGTTTTTTCCAAACCGTCCGAACCGCCTGAATTTCAGCGCGGCGGCAAACATAAGAAACGTGATTATGAAGACAAACGACGAAATAACAGCCATTGCGGCCGACGTGATTGAGCAGGAAGCGACCACCGTTGCCAATCTCAAAAATATGATTGACAGCAATTTTGCCGAAGCCGTAAGCACCATCTTCAAAAGCCGCGGCCGTCTAGTCGTGACCGGAATCGGCAAGAGCGCCATCATTGCGCAGAAGATTGTGGCCACAATGAACTCAACCGGCACCCCGGCGCTCTTTATGCACGCCGCCGACGCCATCCACGGCGATTTGGGTATGATTCAGGACAATGACATTGTGATGCTGCTTTCGCGAAGCGGCAACACGCCCGAAATCAAAGTTCTGGTGCCAATTTTGAAGATGCGCGGCAACCGGATGATTGCAATGGTGAGTGACACACAGTCGTATCTGGCTCAGCAGGCCGACATTATTATAAATGCGTATGCCGAGCACGAAGCCTGCCCCAACAATCTGGCGCCAACATCGAGCACCACGGCCCAACTGGTGATGGGCGACGCAATGGCCATCGCACTGCTCGAGTGTCGCGGTTTTTCGCCGTCCGACTTTGCCAAATACCACCCGGGCGGCGCACTGGGCAAGAAACTCTATATGCGCGTGAGCGACCTATATATAAACAACGAGAAACCGCAAGTCGCATCCACCGACAACATCAAGCAGGTGATTATGGAAATGACATCGAAGCGGCTTGGCGCCACGGCGGTGCTCAACGCTGACGGCGATATGGTGGGCATCATCACCGATGGCGACCTGCGCCGAATGCTGATGTCGGGCCGCGACATTGCCAACCTGACCGCCGCCGACATTATGTCGGTCAAGCCGAAGACGATTGACGAAAACGCAATGGCTGTGAACGCTTTCCACCTGATGGAACAGAACCACATCACGCAACTCATCGTGCTCAAAGATGGCCGCTACGCTGGTGTCATCCACATTCACGACATTCTGCAGGAAGGGATTGTGTAATGATGCTGGTGAATCGTATAACTGTATAATCGGCTAATCGACTAAAAGTCATTCAGTTTATCAGTTCACCGATTATCCGGTTCACCGATTCAACATTCCGTCATTGCTCACAAATAATCTGTGCCAACAGTGTCGGTGGTGCGATTTGTTTATGTATCTTTGCCGCCGATTTAATAACAATTTAAGGCTCTTTCAAATGATTAGCAGACGATTAATCAGGGTTAAGGTTCTACAACTACTCTACGCATACTTCAACGGCAACAACACCGACGGCTTGCCCAAATACGAAAAAGACCTTCAGAAGAGTCTCGAAAAATCATACGACCTGTATCATTTGTTCTTCTTGCTGCTAATCGACGTCAGCCGCTACGCACAGAACAAAATCGACATCTACAAGTCGAAGATGATGGCCACCGAAGCCGACCTGAACCCCAACACTCGTTTTGTTGACAACAAGGTGGTCCGCCAGTTGGAACAGACTGAAAAACTGACGGTTTACGCCGACAGCAACACTCTGAACTGGAACGCCACACCCGAACTCATCAAGCACATCTACAACGTGATGGTTGAGTCGGACAGTTACAAAGCCTATATGGCCAGCCCCGACAACAGTTACGATGCCGACCGAAAGTTTGTGATGAACTTCTTCAACGAGTATATGGTGGATGACGATATGCTCTATCAGGTGCTCGAAGAGAACTCAATCTACTGGAACGATGACATTGAGTTCGTGTTGAGTATGAACATCAAAACCGTTGAGCGGCTGAAAGAAAGCGCGACATCGGTTTCGCTGATGAACCTTTACAAAAACGACGACGACCGCCGCTTTGCCACCGACCTGTTCTGCAAGACGGTGATGCATCACGAAGAGAATGAGCAACTTATCCGCAACAACATAAAGAACTGGGACCTTGAGCGGCTTGCGCAGATGGACCTTCTGATTATTGAGCAGGCCATTGTCGAGATTACATCGTTCGAGAGCATCCCCGTGAAGGTGAGCCTGAACGAGTACATCGACCTTGCGCGCTTCTACAGCACCGACCGCAGCAACGCCTTTGTGAACGGCATTCTGGACAAGATTGTGAACCAGATGAAGGCCGAAGGCAAAATCAAGAAAACAGGTCGCGGACTTATTGAATGAATCTGATGAGTAAACTTGCGAAAATCGGTCTGCTGATGGCTGCGTTTTGCGTCAGTTGCGCTGGAAACCAGCCTAAAACCGATGCGCAGAACGGTACACCGCAAATCAGTTTCGATGACGTAAGCCACAATTTCGGCACCATCGCACAAGGCGAGAAAGTGACGCACACGTTCAGTTTCCGCAACATTGGCGACGGCCCGCTGCAGATAACCGATGTGACAACCAGTTGCGGATGCACAGCGTCGAAATACTCGCTTGAGCCAGTTGCACCAGGCGCCACAGGCAGCGTCGAAATCATCTTCGACAGTTACGGGCGCGAAGGCAAGCAACTGAAGAGCGCCAGCGTCTGGACAAATTGTGGCGAGCAGCCCGTCAAATTGCAGATTTTCGCTAATATTGAAACTTCAAAATAGTACATATTTATAACTAAAACACTATGAATCTTTTAAGTATTTTTCTGATGGCGCCACAAGGTGGGGCCGAAGGCGCTCAAGGCGGCGGCGCAAGCAGCCTGATAATGCTGGTGCTTATCATTTTTGTGTTCTACTTCTTTATGATTCGCCCGCAAACCAAAAAGCAAAAGGAAGTTAACGAGTTCCGCAAGTCGCTTAAGAAAGGCGACAAAGTGCTCACCGTTGGCGGCATCTACGGAACTATTGCCGAAGTGAAGGACACCACCGTTCTGCTCGACATTTCGAACGGCGTGCTTATCAAAATCGACAAGGCAGGTTTGGTAAAAGACCCATCAGACGTGGCCGCAAAGGCTTAATTCTGAATCACAGGAAATGCATAAGGCGCTGAAGAGATTCGGCGCCTTTTTTTGTGAGTTGGAATACTATCGGGGTTGTCTTTTAAGTTTTTATATTTGTAAATGGATAACACAAATTTCTGACTGATTATGAAAAAACTATTATGGGCAACATTTGGCGTTGCATTGATTTCGACGGCGTTTGCTGAAGACAACAATGAAAATGTGGCTGTGGTTGATTTAGGTCTTGAAAGCGGCATACTTTGGACAACCTGCAATTTGGGTGCCACCAACCCGTGGAACTGCGGAAATTATTATGCGTGGGGCGAAACCGAAACGAAAAAGGAATACAGTTGGAATACATATAAATACTGCGACGATTGGTATATCAAAAACCACATTGCGTACAGCAATAGTTTCACCAAATACTGCTACGATTCAAACTTCGGCAAAGACGGCTTCACCGACACTCTGACAATACTTGAGCCAACCGACGATGTTGCTACAGTTGTGTTGGGGTCTGATTACTCAATGCCGACCGCTGCCGATTGGAAAGAACTCACAGAACAATGTCGTTGGGAATGGACGTCAAATTACAATGGGCATAACGTAAACGGATATATTATTTACAAAGCAAAATCCGATAAAGACAAAGGGTCAAAATCATACTATGATGAATATTACACCCCGCCTGTACCTTACACGTTGTCCGACACTCATATTTTTCTTCCTGCCGCAGGTGGTTGTTGGGGGGCAATTTGCGATAGTGTATCAGGCCCCAACTGCAACTATTGGGCGGCGACACACGGTAATCGCAGCCCTGACTATGCAAATTACTGCCACTTCTTTAGACACCTTTTAATGCCAGTAGATGTCGAATTCCGCTACAAAGGGTATCCCATTAGGGCTGTCCGCCGCAAATAATCAGTTCATATTTTCGCCAATCGGCATTTTATTCCGTCAGGTTTGCTAATTTTGAGACCTGAAGAAATTCGCGATTTTCATCGCCAGACAATGAAACATCCAAACCTTGACATATCAGCGGTCAAAAGCCGATTGCGGTTCGACAAGCGGATGCTGCTCTATTTTGTGTTCATCGGCTTCTCGTCGCTGATGTGGTTCTTCAACAAATTGGGCGACGAGACGAACGCCACCATCCACTACCCCGTCACGTTCATCAACCTGCCGATGCAGAAGGTGGTGGTGAACGACCTGCCCGACAATCTCGATTTGAGCGTGCAGGGCCGCGGATTCGACATTCTTCGCTACAAGATGGGCAAGATGCCCGAACCTGTGGTCATCAACTTGAGCCGCCTGAACCATATTTTGGCCAAAGAATCGACAATGGAATTCCATTTGGGCACCAGCGCCCTGTTTGAAGAGATTAAGTCGCAGTTGCCTGCAAACCTTGCCCTGTCAATGATTCAGCCCGACACCATCTACTTTGTCTTCTCAAACTACAGCGAGAAGCGAGTGCCCGTGCGCCCCGTGCTCGACCTGTATTTCGACAGCCAGTGCCGCATCGACGGCGAGATAACCGTGACACCCGCTGAAGTGACGGTGAACGGCCCCGACCTGCTGCTCGACACCCTGCAGGCCGTCTACACCAAACGCATTGTGGCGCGGAAAGTCACACGCGACATCACACGGAACGTTGATTTACAGCCGATTGACGGCATAGCACTCATCCACCGCAAGGTGAAGGTCGATGTGCCTGTTTCGAAGTTCACCGAAGCCGTGGCCACCGTGCCTATCAGCGTTGTGGGCGAGCCCGATTCGGCCGCTATCAGGCTGATGCCCAACGAAGTAACTATCCGTTATTGGGTTTCAACCAACGACTACGCACGCATCAACCACACTGATTTCAAGGTGGAAGCCGACGCACGGCAGATTAAGTCGATGATGGGAATGCAACTGCCTGTGACAGTGACTGTTCAGCCAGCCAACGTGTACAACGTGAGCGTTGAACCGCAAATTGTTAATTTTGTGCTCGAACCGCGATGATTACCATTGGCTTGACAGGCGGCATCGGTAGCGGCAAAAGTTTTGTGGCAGAGCGCTTTACAGCGATGGGCGTGCCGTGTTACGACTGTGATTCGCGCGCCAAACAACTGAACGACACCAATCCGCAGATTATCAATGCAATAACCGAGCGCTACGGCCAGCAGGCTTATGCCGACGGCAAACTCGACCGCCGCTTTTTGGCCGCTCGCATTTTCGCCGACAAGGCTGAACTGCAGTGGATTGACGATTTGGTACACCCCATCGTGAGAGCCGATTTTGCAGCGTGGCGCGATAGTCAAAAGTCTGACATTGTGGTGGTTGAGTCGGCTATACTGTTCGAAGGCGGCATGCGCGGACTGTGCAACGCTGTGGTGGCCGTGGTGGCGCCATTGGAAGTGCGGATTTCCAGGGTGATGAATCGCGACAGCGCAACACGCGAACAAGTTGCACAACGTATTGCAAACCAGCATGATGATGCATATTTTCGCGCCAATGCCGACTATGTGATTGTGAACGACGGCTCGGCCGATATCGATATCGAGATTAAGAAAATTATTGAAAAACAGACAAATACCAAAACTTAAAGGCTGCGGTATTTCTAAATAACTGACGGAAAATGAAATTTGCAAAATGGATTGGCGGCGGCATCGGTTGGGCTTTGGGCGGACCATTGGGCGGACTTTTGGGCTATTTCATCGGCTCCGCGTTCGACTCTGATGAACCAGCCGACAACCAACCGAACCACGGCACTTATGGCAGGCAACAACCAGGCGGCGCCGGATATTCGCGGACGCGAACATCGCGCGGCGACTTTATGGTGAGCCTTGTGGTGCTCACTGCGGCTGTGATGAAGGCCGACGGCAAGGTTACGCAGGCCGAACTCAATTATGTGAAGCAGTTTTTTGTGCGCCAGTTCGGCGTTGAAACCGCCACCGACGGCATCCGTATGCTGCGCGACGTGCTCAAGCAGCAGATTCCTGTGTACGATGTAAGTCGGCAGATTGGCCAGATGCTAAACTATTCGAGTCGTCTGCAATTAATTGATTATCTGTTTGGTATAGTAAGCACTAAAGGCACGGTTCTGCCAAGTGAACTGCAACTGATTGAGACAATTGCCAATAATATGGGTGTGAACGGCACCGATTTCAACTCAATCAAATCGATGTTTGTGAAGGCAGAAGCCGATTCGGCTTATAAGATATTGGGAATCAGCCCGTCGGCCACCGATGACGAAGTGCGCAAGGCCTACCGCAAGATGGCCGTCGAGAACCATCCTGACAAGGTGGCCTATTTGGGCGAGGACGTGCAGCGCGCTGCCAAAGAGAAGTTCCAAAAAATCAATGAGGCTTACGAGGCAATTAAAAAGCAGCGTGGATTTTCTTGATTCCCCAAAAAATCGTTCTTTTGAAAACTAATCGTTTTGTTTAACAACTAATAAAGTTTATTTTATGTCAAAGAGAATCAAATCTTTAGCGATGGCGGCCGCTACAATTGCCGCCACATCGGCACCATGTATGGCACAAACCTGCGCTTCGCAGTCGTCGTGCGGAACGTTTTTGTCAGTGGGTGCACTGGTTGTGGCTCTTGCCGCACTGTTTATGGCCATCAAGGCGATGCGCGACAGCAAACGCGCGATGATTAACGCCACCGAAGAATTCCAGATTATGTTGGAATCGACGAAAAACTCTATCGATAAGGATATCAAGAATTTGCGCCGCGAAGTGCGTGGCAAAGGCGGCAACAGCCGCAAACCTAATGGCGAGAGCAATGGCGAAAACGCTGATAATAAGTCGGATGATGACCGCCGCCGCAACAACAACCGCCACCGCCAATACCGCCGTCCGCAGCAGAACGAAGGCGACGACAACGCTGCGCAACCAACTGAAACTGAAGAATAAACGATTTTTTAAGCAATGATAACGCCACCGCCACTGCAGAAAGGCGACAAAGTCGGGATTGTAGCACCTGCACGGTTTGTCGGGCAGGAAAACTACGCTGCAATCTACTCAACCATTGAGAGTTACGGCTATCGTTCCGTCCGTGGACTGACAACGCGCCTTGAGCACGGCATTTTTGCTGGCACCGACAGTGAGCGTGCTGCCGACTTGCAGCAAATGATTGACGACGCTGAAATCCGCGCAATCTTTTGTGTGCGTGGCGGTTACGGCTGCGTGCGGATGGTGGGGAAAGTGGATTTTTCGGGACTTTTGCGGTCGCCGAAATGGCTTGTGGGCTTCAGCGACATAACGGTGCTGCACGCGGCACTGACCCAGTTGGGCGTTGAGAGTGTTCACGGGCAGATGCCAGTGAACTTCAGCAAGCCGCAAGCCAGTGTCGACGAACTTTTCAGCGTTCTCGAAGGCCGCTTGCCAAACTACACTTTCACTTGCGACGGCAGCCAATGCGGCGAGGCGCATGGCGAAGTTTGCGGCGGAAATCTGTCAATCGTCTGCTCGTTAATTGGCACGCCATGGCAGATTGAAACCAGTGGCAAAATTCTTTTCATTGAGGATGTTGGCGAGCCGCTCTACCGCATCGACCGTATGATGCGGCAGTTGCGCGAGGCTGGAGTGTTGGCCAATCTTGCAGGTTTGGTCTGTGGCTATTTCACCGACGCCGAAGACAGCACGCCTTCTTTCGGCTTGACCGCCAACCAAATAGTGATGGATGCCGTGGCCGACTACGGCTACCCAGTGGCCTTCGGTTTTGAGGCCGGACATCAGCAGCCAAACAAACCGCTAATTTTTGGGCGGAACGCGTATCTATCAGTGAATAAGAATTTTAGTAATTTATCGTTCGGAGAATTAGAGAGTTAGAAGTTATGTACACTTATCAATATCCGCGTCCGGCAGTAACAGTTGATATGCTCATTCTTGATAAATCTGGCAGTTCGCCAAAAATATTGTTGATTGAGCGGCGCAATGATCCATTTGCGGGGTATTGGGCAATGCCAGGCGGTTTTGTCGATGAAAATGAGGATATTAGCGATGCTGCACTGCGCGAGTTGAGAGAAGAAACATCTCTTACCGATGTTGCTCTGCATCAGTTTGGCGCATTTGGCAAGCCTGGACGTGACCCGCGCGGGCACACCATCACCATCGCTTATTGGGGCATTGCCGATAATCCGCAGCAAGCAAGCGCTGCCGATGATGCAAAAAATCTCAAATGGTACGAAATAAATAATTTACCGCCATTGGCTTTTGATCATCTTGAAATAATTCAAGCGGGGTTGAAGAAAATTGGCCTCTGATTTCAGTTTGATGCCACGAATAAAAAAAGGCGGACGCATTGTCCGCCTTTTTGTTGTAAGCATTTTTAAGATTGTAACTGACAGCCTGTTAGATGACAAAAATTATTCTTTGTCAAGGTCTTCAAACTCAACATCGGTGAATTTGCTGTCGGCAGTGTTGTTGATAGCGTCGGCCTCGCTGGCATTCTCCTTGATGTACTGCAGAGCCTCGTCGAAACTGTCCATAAACTTCTCAAAATCTTCCTTATACAGGAAAATCTTATGTTTCTCGAAATGAGAGCCGCCGTTATCCTCAAAAATCTTCTTGCTTTCGGTAATCGTGATGTAGTGCTCGTTCTGACGGGTTGTCTTCACATCAAAAAAATAAGTGCGCTTGCCAGCCTTCACAACTTTTGAAAACACCGAATCAGAATCGGCCTTGAAATCTTTCTTCACAAAATCATCCATCTCAATAATTTTTAAATCAATAAACAAATTTAAAAAATTGTTCGTGAAATACACTTTTTGTGCAGAAAAAATGTGTTTGAAATCAGTTGGGATTGTTTCCTCCTCGGAATGCTGCGACACGGCTGCATGGGCTTGTATGGCTGCAAAGAGCATAAAAACAAAGAACCCCGGTTTTAACCGGGGCCCTTCTGTACTAACTAACTCAAACCTTATGAAAAAAACTATCTATCAAAATTTTACAAGTCCTTAAACGGAGCATTGAAAATTTGGTTTTAAAAATTTTTATGTTTTAAAGCATAAATTTTAATAAACAATATCATAAAATTCTATATTCTCCGTCATATTATGCCATAAAAAATCCCGTCCGAAACTCGAACGGGATTTACTCTATGCGGTTCAAAAAGTCTGTTGTCTTACATTATCCTTTCTTCGCCTTCACCCATTCAAACGCATTCCGCAGAGCGATTGCCCACGGCGACAGGTCGTCTTGTTTGCGGCCCTCGGGGTAGTGCGGCCACTGCCACGGGAACAGGGCGCGCTCGGGGTGCGGCATCATTGCCACGTGGCGGCCATCAGCCGAGCAAATGCCGGCTGCATTGAACGCCGAGCCGTTCGGGTTTGCCGGATAGGTGCCGTAAGCGTATTTAACAGGAATATTGTATTTGTCCTCGCCGTACGGGAAACTGAACTGACCTTCGCCGTGAGCCACCCAAACGCCAAGCCTCATTCCTGCCATATTCTTGAAGAACACGCTGTTGTTCGGCTCGATAACAACATCAACAAAGCCCGATTCGAACTTGTGCGACTTGTTGTGCAGCATACGCGGCTTCTCGGCGTCGGCAGGATTGATAAGTCCGAGTTCAACCATCACCTGACAGCCGTTGCAGATACCCATACTCAACGTGTCGGGACGGGCGTAGAAGTTCTCGAGCGCCTTTTTGGCCTTCTCGTTGTAAAGGAACGCGCCAGCCCAGCCTTTTGCCGAACCCAGAACGTCGGAATTCGAGAATCCGCCGACGAAGATTATCATATTCACATCCTCAAGCGTCTCGCGGCCGCTCACAAGGTCGGTCATATGAACGTCTTTCACATCGAAGCCGGCGGTGTAGAGCATATAGGCCACCTCGCGGTCACATTGGTTGCCCTTCTCACGGATTATGGCAGCCTTAATTCCGCTCTTTGTGCGGCGTTTCAGGTCGATGCCAAGTGATTTTGCCGAGCCGTCGAAGGCTTTGAAATCGAACTTGTGGGCGTGGTTCTTGTAGTTGTTGAAGCGCTCGAGTGCCAGGCCATTTTGAGTTTGGTCGCAGTCGAGCAGATACGAAGTGCGGAACCAAGTGTCGCGCAACTTTTTGATATCGAATGAGTAACTGTTTGCGCCTGCGGCAATGTCGAGTTTGCCTGCAGTGCCCAGCGTGCCGATAGTCTTGAATGCCACGCCCGCCTTTTTGAGTGCGTCGGCGGCTTTGCCGTCGGCGGCAACCTGCAGCACAAGTGCCGGATTTTCAGCAAACAACAGTTTCACAGGGTCGCTCTCGCCAAAGTCGGCAAGATTGATATTCAGACCAGCCTCGTCGTTCGAGAAGGCCATTTCGAGCAATGTTGTAACCAGACCGCCGGCCGAAACATCGTGTCCGGCAATCACCAGACCGCCTTCAATCAGGCTCTGAACAGCGTTGAACGCCTTTGCAAAATATTCAGTGTCAGTAACATCGGGGCAATCAGCACCCACGCCGTTGATTATCTGTGCAAACGCCGAACCACCAAGTTTCAAGGCGTCTTTCGACAAATCGATATAAATCAGTTCCGATTTCACATTGTGCAGAACGGGTGACACAGCCTTGCGGATATCGGTGGTCTCGCCAACGGCCGAAACAATCACCGTTCCGGGCGACAGAACCTTGTCGCCGTTCGGATATTTCTGCGTCATCGAGAGCGAGTCTTTACCAGTTGGAACGTTGATTCCCAACTTGATACAGAAGTCGCTCAACGCCTCAACGGCCTTGTACAGCCTTGCGTCCTCGCCCGGATTGAAGCACGGCCACATCCAGTTGGCGCTCAGCGATATGCCTTTCAGTTTGTCCTGAATCGGCGCCCAGACAATGTTTGTAAGTGCCTCGGCCACAGCCATTCGCGAACCTTTGGCAGGATTAATCATCGCGCAAAGCGGGGCGTGACCAACCGAAGTGGCAACGCCGTATTTGCCCTGATAATCAAGCGCTACCACGCCGCAGTCGTTGAGCGGCAGGTGAAGCGGGCCAGCGCACTGCTGCATAGCAACCTTTCCGGTCACCGAGCGGTCCACCTTGTTGGTGAGCCAGTCTTTGCACGCAACCGACTCAAGTTGAAGCACTTGCTCCAGATAATCGGCCACTTTTGCGGTGTCGTATTTCAAATCGACATACTGCTCTTTGACGGTTTTGTCGTTCATTATAGTGCGCGGCGGATTGCCAAACATATCGGCAAGTTGCAGATTGATAGGGTCTTCGTTGGTCTGCTTGTCGGTGAAGCGGAACTGCATATCGCCTGTGGCCTCGCCCACAACATACATTGGCGCGCGCTCGCGGTCGGCAATTTTCTTCAGGTGGTCTATATCCTTGTCTTTCAGCACCAAACCCATACGCTCCTGACTCTCGTTGCCCACAATCTCCTTGTCAGAAAGAGTCGGGTCGCCGATAGGCAGTTTGCGAATGTCGATAACGCCGCCGGTGGCCTCAACCAACTCCGAAAGGCAGTTCAGGTGGCCGCCTGCGCCGTGGTCGTGGATAGAGACAATCGGGTTGTCAGACTGTTCGCTCAGTGCGCGGATTGCGTTGTAAACACGGCGCTGCATTTCGGGGTTCGAACGCTGTACGGCGTTCAACTCAATCGAGTTGTTATACTCGCCCGTGGCAACCGACGACACTGCGCCGCCGCCCATTCCAATGCGGTAGTTGTCGCCGCCCAGAATCACCACCTTGTCGCCCGGCTCGGGGTCGGCCTTCAGGCAGTCCTTCTTTTTGGCATAGCCCACGCCGCCAGCCATCATTATCACCTTGTCGAAACCGAATTTCTTGTATTGCTCGAAGTGCTCCATTGTGAGCAAACTTCCGCAGATAAGCGGCTGTCCGAACTTGTTGCCGAAGTCGCTTGCACCGTTCGACGCCTTGATAAGAATCTGCTCCGGCGTCTGATAGAGCCAAGGACGCGGCTCGGTGGCCTTCTCCCACTGACGTCCGCCGTCAAGGCGCGGATACGAAGTCATATAAACGGCCGTTCCGGCAATCGGCATACTGCCTTTGCCGCCTCCCATACGGTCGCGGATTTCGCCGCCCGAACCGGTTGCGGCACCATTGAACGGCTCCACAGTTGTGGGGAAGTTGTGAGTTTCGGCTTTCAGCGAGTAAACCGACTCGTAATCAGTCACTTCAAAGAAATCTGATTTCTCCTGCGCGGCCGGTGCAAACTGCTCCAGAGTGTGTCCCTGCATAAACGCGCAGTTGTCTTTGTAGGCCGAAACCACGTTGTTCGGGTTGGTTTTTGTAGTCTTTTTAATCAGGCCGAAGAGCGTTTCCTTTTTCTCCTCGCCGTCGATAATGAACTGTCCGCCAAAGATTTTGTGGCGGCAATGCTCCGAGTTCACCTGCGAGAAGCCGAACACCTCGCTGTCGGTGAGCGGGCGGCCGAGTTTCTTTGCAAGACCTTCCAAATAGTTGATTTCCTCTTCTTTAAGTGCCAAGCCTTCTTTTTTGTTGTAGGCCCTGATATCGGTTATGTGGACAATGGGCTGCGGCTTGATATCGACAGTGAAAATGCTCTGGTCCAATTGGTTATAGAACGATTTGAGCATTGGGTCGAAGTGCTTTTTGTCGGCACTCTGCGCCTCGAACTCCTCAATGCGGACAATGCCGCTGATACCCATATTTTGGGTAATCTCGACGGCGTTGGTGCTCCACGGGGTAATCATCTCCTTGCGCGGGCCCACAAACGAGCCGGCGGGCGCTTTCTGTCCCAGGCACTCCGAACGGCCGAAAAGCCAGTTCAGTTTCTCAATGTCGGCGGCTGCGATTTCGGCGGCCGTCTGCACTGCAATCACTTTGTTTTCAGGTGTTTTAAAGAAGGTAACCATCAAAATTCGTTTTAAAAATTACGGTTTCAAAATCAAAGCGCAAATCTACAAAAGAATAAGGGGTAATCAAGGGTGGTTTATTCACATTTTAAGAACGATGTGAGATTGTTGGAAGTCGGGGGTGGAACAGGCACGGAAAATTTTGTTTCAAACCACGCGTTTGATAACGCTATCACAATACGACATTTGTGTCGGAAAAATATCACGTTCCACCTTAAATTTGAAATCAGAATTTAGTTACGAACCATTTTTTGTTGACGAAAATCTATAAAAAAACTGACGTTTGACAATTGTTGGTGTGAAGTTTGAAACCGTCAATTACCCATTACTTATCTAAACTAAAAATGACAGATTTTTTTACGCATACGTTTTCGTATTGTTCTGCAAATCAATATCAAATCCGATTTTGATTGATTAACACCATATTTTAACTCAAACGGGCCGAATTTTAATTTGTCCGTTTAAGGTTGATTTTTGTATCAACATTTGCAGTGTTGAAAAAATAGTTGAAGAATATCGTTTTAGAGCAATATTGGAAAGTAATTTTGCAGTGGAAAAAAAGATTAGGACTATGAGAAAGAAACGGATTTTACACATTGTAGCAATTGCATTAGTAATGGGTGGCGTGATTACCGCAGCATCATCGATGTTGAAAAACAACGACAACACAATTGTGGTGACAATCAAAGGCAACATTAAGAATGTGACTTTCAATGGTCAACGCCAATCGTCTATTGGCTACACATTTAAAGCAAGTTCAGACAGCTACACTGCAGACGATTTTGTTTGCTACGCAACCGATTCGGTTAGTGCTGTAAACACCGGAACCTATCCGATGCGCATCAGCAGCAACGATTTCTGCAACGTCAATCCTAATTACAAAGACGTTGTGTTTGTGGTTGAAGACGGATGTTTACAAATCAGCGATGATTCGGCTGAAGAGTAACTAACCATCAGCGCCACAAAAGCTAACTGAATCGCGGTCCGACAAGTTCGGAACCGCGGTTTTTGTTTTTAGGCCCATGAATTAGAACAAGAAGGCGTTAATGTTGATTGCCTTCAATCCACCGATTATTCGTCCCAGTAATTATCGGAACATCAGTTTACCAATAATATTTACATTTGTGATGCATCAGTTGGCTGCCAAATGCATTCTTTTTGGTAGGCAATACACTTGAAAAACAAACAGATAATGATTGTAAAAGATTCACAGATTCAATTTAAATCGCCTGCCGAGATAAAGGCTTTTCAGGAAGCGCGGCTGGCCGAAGCTCTGGCCTACCTGCAGGCGCACTCAAAATTCTACCAGCGTATGTTCGCCGATAACCATATCGACATCAGCAAGATACGCACCATTGAAGATTTGCGGCAGATTCCCGTAACC
>JAEEGG010012149.1_pt1 | contig 18635 bp, 14 predicted proteins | sample 9134161 | NCBI WGS metagenome assembly JAEEGG01 (sample SAMN16246543, study PRJNA631951) | gut metagenome | biome: gut microbiome; feature: rumen; material: CR-attached | host: Bos | place: Iran: Karaj | collected 2018-10 | reverse complement strand
CGATCCCGCCGCCGTCGCCGATATCATCCTCGGATAGTCAAATATGATCCAAAGCGCCGTTCCGCTTTTTTCGGAACGGCGCTTTGATCGTCTGTGAGCTGCGACCGCACAGAGACCGGTCCCCCGTGTTCCGGTATTGAAACCAACGGGGTCCGCGGGTATAATGATCCTGGTTTTTTTACCTGCAAATACGACGTCTGTAAGGAGGGTGTCGCTGTGAAAATAGAGATGGGTGAATCCCTCTTTTATTCATGGCTGCGTCATGTAAAGGAATGTCAAATCGTCCAGACCAACTGGACGACCTCCGGGCAATGGCCGCTTCTGCATGAAGACAAGCTGGAAGAAATCAAATCCGTGACGGACAAGTTCTTCTCCGAGAAATACGGCTATGATATCTACAAAAAAACGGCGTCCCTGTCCCAGCTGCTCCGGCAGGCCGAATGCGATGCACTCGGAGTGGCCATGCAGGACGGTGCAAACAAGATCTACGCTGTGGATGTAGCTTTCCATGAAGAGGGTTTGAACTACGGCGACCGGGAAACTACGATAAAGAAGATCGTCATGAAATGTCTGCGGACCGCCATGTGTATCTACGGTTACCTGGACGCACGGGAAGCAGAGATCATCTTTGCCTCGCCGAAAATCACCCGCAGCATCCTTGACGGCGTTCTTCCCTGCATGGCCGAGCTGCAGAAGATCATGGATGACCTCTGCTTCCACTTCCGGTTCCGTATCCTGGCGAACGATGATTTTCGGGATAAGGTGCTGGACCCCATCCTGACGGTGAGCGGCGGCGTGTCGGATACCAACGAGCTTTTCATCCGCTGCTATCATATGGTGCAGATGTTTGAGCAGAAGGACCGACTCCGGGAGTCTCCGCCGCGCAAGGCGGCATCCGCGCCAAAACCGTTCACCGCAGATACCGAAGATACTTATGCCGAACTGGAAATCGGCAAGGTTGCCCAACTGGTACTGAAGCCCATTCTCGAACTCGGCAACGTTCCGGAGGCTGAGATCGAACGGCTCCAGGACAAGGAATACAGCAAAAAGGCGCTTGACCTCAGCTTCCCGCTGCTCGTCCGTCAGGACGCTCAGTATGATAAGCTCCGATATTACAAAGACCCCGTCAACATTAAGGGGAAAACGTATATGATGTGTTCTCAGTGGGTCGAGCGCCCGGATAACAATGCCCGTCCATATCTGATGAAATGGATACGGGATCACCAATAACAGATCGTGACTGCATGAAGGAGCAGGCTGATATCATTGCCTGCTGTAAGGCTTGCCGGCAGAAGGAAACCCCGGAGCCGTACCGACTCCGGGGTTTGATGCGGATGTGCCTTAGATGGAGATACGTTTGCCGAGGAATTCGGCCGCCAACTCCTTCAGTTTCCACATGCACACAGGGGCGGCCGCTCCTGTGCGCCCTTTTTTCTATTGCCATTACGTTCCGGGAGCATTATAATAAGTGATTAAGGAGTTGATCGAAAATGCCAAAGGTCGATATTTTTTCCGGCTTTCTCGGCGCCGGTAAAACCACGCTCATAAAAAAGCTTATAGCCGAGGCCTACGCCGGCGAAAAGCTGGTGCTGATAGAGAACGAATTCGGTGAGATAGGCATAGACGGAGGCTTTCTCAGCGAGGTCGGCGTGAACATCACCGAGATGAATTCCGGCTGCATCTGCTGCAGTCTCGTCGGCGATTTCAGCCGCGCCCTGGCAAAGGTGGTCGAGCAGTTTGCTCCCGACCGCATCCTCATAGAGCCCTCCGGCGTGGGCAAGCTCTCCGAGGTGGCTCAGGCGGTGCTCGACGCCGGCATTCCCGGGCTCTCCGTAGGCCGCCTCGTCACGGTGGCCGACGCCTCGAGATGCCGCGCGTATATGAAGAATTTCGGAGAGTTTTACTCCGATCAGATACAGTCCGCCTCCGTGATAGTCCTCACGCGCACGGAAAAGCTGAGCGCGGAGAAGCTGGACGAATGCGTACACCTGCTGCGCTCGCTGAACGCCGACGCCCCGATAATAACCACGCCCATAGCTCAGCTCGGCGCCGACAGCATCCTCTCCGCCGCCGAGAACACGCTCGACGCCGCGCTCGCCTCGCTCCGCCGCGAGCTGGAAGAGCATCATCACGACCATGACGAACACGACCATGACGGGCATGACCATGACGAGCACCATCACCACCATGACGAGCACGACCACGATGAGCACCATCACGGCCATGACGAACACGACCGTGACGAGCACCATCACCACCACCATGATGAACACGACCGTGACGAGCACCATCATCACCACCACCATCACGATCACGACGGCCATGACCACGACGCCGACGAGATCTTCACGGCCTGGGGCCGCGAGACCGGCGCGAGCCTGTCCCGCAGCCGTCTCGAGAGCATACTTGCCGCGCTGGACGACGAGACCCGCTTCGGCACGGTGCTCAGGGCGAAGGGCATAGTGCCCTCGGACGACGGAAGCTGGCTGCATTTCGACTACGTTCCGGGCGAGGCGGAGATACGCACCGGCCCCGCGGATATCACCGGGCGGCTGTGCGTGATCGGCTCGCAGCTCAACGAAGCGGCGCTGGAGGAGCTGTTCGCTTCCGCCGCGGAGGCGCGCTGATGAAGGACCTTCCCGTATATTTCTTCGAGGGCTTTCTCGACGGCGGAAAGACCACCTATATACGCCGCCTTATAAACAGCGACGATTTTCCCCGGGAAATGAAGCTGCTCTATCTGCTGTGCGAGGAGGGCGAAGAGGAGCCGGAGCTGAAGGCGGAGCGCGGCGTATACGTCGAGCGCATATCCTCTCTTGACGGCGTTACTCCCAAATATCTGCGCTCTCTCGAAAAAAAGAGCGGCTGCAACGCCGTCATGGTGGAATACAACGGCATGTGGACGACGGCGGACCTGGTGATGAAAATGCCGCCGCACTGGATAGGCGTGCGCAAATTCGTCATTGCCGACGCCGGCAGCTTCGCAAGCTACTGCGCCAACATGCGCGCTCTCGCCGCGGACAAGCTGAAGGACTGCAGCGCGGTCGTTTTCAACCGCGTAAGCGACTCCACCGACCGTCTTGCCCTTCACAGGCTGGTCAGAAGCTTTTCCCGTCTGACGGACATATTCTTCGAGCTCGAGGACGGCACGGAAACGCCGGACGAGCTGCCCGACGAGCTGCCCTACGACCTTGACGCCGACGTAGTCGAGATAGAGGACAGGGACTACGCCGAGTTCGAGCGCGATCTTTCCGAGGAGCCGGAGAAATACGACGGCAAGACCGTCCGTTTCCGCGGCTTCGCCGTGAAGGGCTCGGACTCCCGCCCCGGCCGCTTCGACTTCGGCCGGCAGGTCATGACCTGCTGCGAGGCCGACATCACCTTCCTCGCCTTTCCCGCCGTCTGCCCTCCCGAAAAGGAGCCCCGCTCCGGCAGCTGGCTGGATATGACCGCCACGGTCCGGGTGGGCGAGATACGCGGCGCCAGGATACCCGTGCTGATGATGCAGAGCGCGGACAAGCTGCCCGTGCCGGCGAATACTCTCGCCACGTTTTACTGATAAAATACTGCCTCAAAGGATAGCCGATAATGGACTGCAACCGCATCCCTTTCAGAAAAATGTTCCACTGCTGCCGCGACGACAGTCTGTTCGGTCCGCTTGACGACGCATACGTGCTGAGCGTGACCGTTGACAGGCAGGGCTCCTCCATGGCCCTTACCGTGGAGTTCTCCTCCGTGCCCGCGCCCGTCGTAGTCAGCATGATCGAGGCGGGCATAGCCGCCGAGCTCGAGCTCAATTCGGTCACGCTCACGCCCGCCGTGCCGCGCAAAAAGCCCGCTCCCGCCGGCAGGCCCGACCCCGGCCGCATGCTCTTCGGCAAAAGCATCCGCGGCCGTTCCGTGCCCATTTCCGAGCTGGATCTGGAGTCCGGCAGAACGACCGTGACCGGCGAGATATTCGGGCTGGAGCTGCGCGAGGTGCGCGGCGGCACGGCAAGCGTGCTCGGCTTCAACATCACCGACAACACCGGAAGTCTTCATATATCGAAATTCCTCCGCGGCGAAGCGGCTGAAAAGGGGCTGCTGCAGCTCAGGGACGGGATGTACGTTTCCGTTTCCGGCATGGTCAGCTACGACCGCTGGCACGGCGACATATCCATGGAGCCCTCGGCCGTGAGGCTGATGACCCGGCCCCTGCGCGAGGATAACGCTCCCGGCGAAAAGCGCGTGGAGCTGCACATGCACAGCCGCTATTCCCAGCTCGACGCACTCACCGACATCGACGCCATGGTCGCCTCCGCCGCGCGCTGGGGCCACCGCGCCGTCGCTCTGACGGACCACGGGGTGCTTCAGGGCTTCCCGGAGCTGTGCAGCGCGGGAAAAAAACACGGGATAAAGGTCATATACGGCGTGGAGGGCTACTACGTAAACGACGTGGACGACCGCGTCGCCGTATTCGGCGAGGGCGACGGCGGCTTTTCCGACGAGTTCGTCGCCTTTGACCTGGAGACCACCGGCCTGAGCACCGTGGACGACAGGATAACGGAGATAGGCGCCGTCATCATGAAGGACGGCCGCGAGCTCAGCCGCTTTCAGACCTTCGTGAACCCCGGCCGCCGCATACCCGACGAGGTCACGAGGCTCACGGGCATCAGCGACGCCGACGTGGCCAACGCGCCGGGCGAGGCGGAGGCCGTGAAGGCTTTTCTCGATTTCGCGGGCGGACGGCCGCTCGTGGCGCACAACGCCGATTTCGACAGCGGCTTCATTTCCGAGGCCTGCGCCCGCCTCGGCATGAGCTTCGACGGCTTATGCTGCGATACGCTGATACTCTCGCAGAGCCTGCTGCCGCATCTGAAAAAGCACAGTCTCGATTCCGCCGCAAATCATCTTGGGCTGCCGGAGTTCCGCCATCACCGCGCCTCGGACGACGCCGTGACCTGCGGCTGGCTTTTCTTCGCCTTTCTCGACATGCTCAGGGAAAAGGGCGCGGCGAAGCTCAGCGACATAAATCCCATCGTTTCCGTCCTGCGCTCCGGCGCCGACGTACGCCGGCAGCCGAAGCACATAATCATACTGATAAAGGATCAGTCGGGAGTAAGAAATCTGTACGAGATAGTCTCCCGCTCCCATCTCGAGCATTTCAAAAAGCAGCCCATCATACCCAAGAGCCTGCTCATGAGCCTCCGCGAAGGGCTGATAATCGGCAGCGCGTGCGAAAACGGCGAGCTTTTCCGCGCCGTAACGGGACGGCGCAGCATGCGCGAGCTGAAGCGGATAGCGGAATTCTACGATTTTCTCGAAATACAGCCCCTGTGCAACAACGAATTTCTCGTGCGCGGCGGCACCGCCTCGGGGGACGAGCAGCTCCGCTCGTACAACCGCCGGGTGGTCGAGCTGGGCGAGCTTACCGGCAAGCCCGTCGTCGCCACGGGCGACGTGCATTTCCTCGAGCCCGAGCACGAGATATTCCGGCGCATACTGCTCTCGAACAAATACGACGACTGCGACGAGCCCCTGCCCCTGTATTTCAAGACCACCGACGAGATGCTCGAGGAATTTTCATACCTCGGCAGCGACAAGGCCCTGGAGGTCGTGGTGACCAACTCCAACATGATCGCCGACATGTGCGGCGAGATCGCGCCTCTGCCCACCGGTCTGTTCACTCCGAAAATAGAAAACTCCGCCCGCGATCTCGAGGACCTGGTCTACGGCAAGATGCACCGTCTCTACGGCGACGACCCCCCGGAGCTCATACGCTCCCGCGTGGAGACCGAGCTGAAGAACATCATCGGCCGCGGCTACGACGTGATATATATGAGCGCGGTGAAGCTGGTCGCCAAATCCAACGAGGCCGGATACCTGGTGGGCTCGCGAGGCTCCGTCGGCTCCTCGCTGGTGGCGTATATGTCCGGCATCACCGAGGTGAACGCCCTGCCCGCCCACTACCGCTGCCCCAAATGCCGCCACAGCGATTTTGACTCCGGCAAAGACTACGGCTGCGGTGCCGATATGCCCGACGCGGTCTGTCCCGTATGCGGCACGCCCTACGAAAAGGACGGGTACGATATACCCTTCGAGACCTTCCTCGGCTTCGGCGGCGACAAGGTGCCCGATATAGACCTCAATTTCTCCGGCGAATATCAGGCGCAGGCCCACCGCGACACCGTGGACCTTTTCGGAGCGGATCACGTTTTCCGCGCCGGCACCATAGGCACGATAGCCGAAAAGACCGCCTACGGCTACGTTAAAAAGTACCTTGAGGAGCGCGGCAGGCAGGTAACGAAGGTGGAGGAAAACCGTCTCGCCGCCGGCCTGACCGGGGTAAAGCGCACCACCGGCCAGCATCCCGGCGGTCTGGTCGTGATCCCGCAGGACAAGTCCATTTACGATTTCTGCCCCATCCAGCACCCCGCCGACGATCCCGACACCGACATAATCACCACTCATTTCGAATATCACTCCATGGAAAGCAACCTGCTCAAGCTCGACATGCTCGGCCACGACGACCCCACCATGATACATATGCTCCAGGCCCTCACCGGCCTGAGCCTGAGCGACATACGCCTCGACGACGAGCAGACCATGCTGCTCTTCCGTACGCCCGAGGTGCTCGGCATACCGGCGGACGATCCCATAATCGGCAAAACCGGCTCCATAGCGGTGCCCGAGTTCGGCACCAGGTTCACCCGCGAAATGCTCGTGGACACTCAGCCGAAAAAGATATCCACCCTGATCCGCCTTTCCGGATTTTCCCACGGCACCGACGTATGGACGGGCAACGCGAAGGACCTCGTGGAAAGCGGCACGGCCTCCGTCGACGAGGCCATAGGCTGCCGCGACGACATCATGCTTTTCCTCATCTCCAAGGGCGTGGACGCGAAGCGCGCCTTCAAGATAATGGAGACCGTGCGCAAGGGCCGCGGGCTCACCGAGGACATGGAGAGCGATATGCGCGCCGCCGGGGTGCCCGAATGGTATATCGAGTCCTGCAAAAAAATAAAGTATCTTTTCCCCAAGGCGCACGCGGTGGCCTACGTCATGATGGCGCTGCGGATAGCCTGGTTCAAGGTGCACAGACCGCTGGAATTCTACTGCGCCTACTTCACCGTGCGCAGCCCGGCCTTCGATCTCGAGATCATGACCGGCGGCATAGATAAGGTCCGCCAGAAGATAAACGAGCTCGGCCGCCGCAGCGACCTCAAGCAGGCGGACAAGGATCTCTTCACCGCGCTGGAGGTGTGCTACGAGTTTTATCTGCGCGGCTTCTCCTTCGCGCCCATCGACCTCAAAAAATCTCTCGCCCGCGAATTCTCGATAGCGGACGGCAGGCTCGTCCCTCCCTTCACGGCCATTTCCGGCCTCGGAACGGCGGCGGCGAACGACATTTACGAGCACCGCGGCGACGATTTCACCTCCATTGAGGAATTCGCGCTTGCCTGCCCCAAGGTGTCCAAGGCGCATATCGACCAGCTGCGGCAGGCCGGGGCCTTCGGCAGCATGCCCGAAACGGCGCAGCTCAGTTTTTTCTGATTGTTAAATAACAGTTCATCATTTGGACATAATATAATGATATTTTGTATACGCCTACGTAAAGGAGGGAAGTATATGAATTACGACTACGACAGATATGACCCGGCATATGACCGCGCGGAGCCTTCCCGCGGCGCGGGGAAACGGCGCCCCTTCAGGCTCTTTGTCCTCTGCCTTGTCTGCGTCCTCATCGCCGGCGCCGTCGGTCTCGGCGCGGGGCTTTCCGTAAACGGCTGGCGCGGAGCGGCTTTCGTAAAAAAGCCGGATACCGCGTCCCTCTCCGCCGCTTCCGATACCGCTCTGACCCGGGACGGCGCCCGGGCGGACAGGACGCTCCTGCCCGCCGACGGGGACGGTCTCAGCGCCTCGGAGATATACGCGGCCAACGTGGAGGCCTGCGTGGGCGTAACTACGGAGATAACCACCACGAACATTTTCGGACAGACTACCTCCGGCGCTATTTCCGGCTCCGGCTTCATAGTCAGCCGGGACGGTTATATAGTGACCAATTACCACGTTATCGAAACGGCGGCCCTGAACGGCTATAAGGTATCGGTCGTGATGTACGACGGCAGCAGGTATGACGCCGAGATCATCTGCGGCGAGGAAAAAAACGACGTCGCGATGCTCAGGATAGACGCGTCCGATCTTCCTTCGGTGACCATCGGCGATTTTGACTCCGTAAGAGTCGGCGAAACGGTATACACCATAGGCAATCCTCTCGGCGAGCTGACCCAGACCATGACCAAGGGCATAGTCAGCGCGTTGGAGCGGAACATTTCCGTCGAACCGAACACGGTGATAACCATGTTCCAGACGGACGCCGCCATCAACAGCGGCAATTCCGGCGGTCCCGTCTTCAATTCCCGCGGCGAGGTCATAGGGATAGTCTCCGCCAAGTACAGCAAGATCGGCGTGGAGGGACTCGGCTTCGCCATTCCCATCGACGACGCCATGAAGATCCTCGAGGATCTCAGACAGTACGGCTACGTACGCGGCCGGCCTCTGCTCGGCGTAACGGTGGCGAACGCCGACATCTACGTATCGCCCGATATTTTCGGCGCGTACGTCGACAGCGTTGAAGAAGGCAGCTGCGCCGAGGCGGCCGGGATACGGAAGGGCGACGTGATAGTGGGCTTCGGCGGCGTCGTGATAAGGAGCAAGGACGAGCTCATCCTCGTCAAGGACAGATATGAGGCCGGAGACACGGTGGCTGTCACCGTGCTGCGCGCCGGGAAGACGGTCGAGCTTACCGTGACGCTCGACGAGGCCGGAAGCGCGGCATATCTCAACCGCGAGCCGGACGAAGAGGAAGAGCGCGGCTACGAAAGCTTCGGCAATTGAATATCCGATACAAAACACGCCGGGGGCCCGGTCATTCGGACCGGGCCCCCGACGTGTTTTTCTGTTCTGCGATCACGAATGCTCCATGCCGCTTTCTCTTTCTCTGAACAGCAGGGATATGCACCACAGCCCCGCCAGTCCCACAAGAGTGAATATCACGCGGCTGACGGAAGACGTCTGTCCCCCGCAGAGATACGCGACGACGTCGAATTTGAATATTCCGACACAGCCCCAGTTGAGCGCGCCGATCACGGCGAGCAGCAGGGCGATCCTGTCAATGATCATCCGATCTTCCTACCTTTCTTGCTGTCGCTCGACTAATAAGATTTCCCGATATTCGCGCAATATACGTTCTTGCTCTTGTTTATCGCCGTTTCGGGTGTTATACTTCCGAAAAAAAGGAGTTGATCTTTTGAAATATGTTCTGATCATAGGCGACGGAATGGCCGACGACCCCACCGACGTGCTCGGCGGCATGACGCCCCTTGAAAAATGCCGCAAGCCGAATATCGACCGTCTTGCCCGCGAGGGCATACTCGGCAGCGTGCGCAACTGTCCCGAGGGCCTGCCCGCCGGCAGCGACACGGCGATACTGTCCATATTCGGCTGCGACCCCCGCAAATACTACACCGGCAGGGCTCCCCTTGAGGCGGCGGCCCAGGGTATCGCGCTCACCGACGGCGACCTCGCGTTCCGCTGCAACATGATCTCTCTCGAGCAGGGCGACATGCCCTTTGAAAAACGCAGGCTGATATCCCACAGCAGCGGCGGAATAGACGGCGCACTGTCCAGAGAGCTCGCCGAGTATCTTTTTTCGCATCCGGATTTTGTCCCCTTTGCGGAAAAAGCCGGCGTCAGCGTGCATACCACGCTGTCCTACCGCCATATCGTCATCCAGAGCCGCGGCGACGGCCGCGGGCTCGTCCTCACTCCGCCCCATGACCATCTCGGGGACGAGGCCGGCCTGCATCTGCCCCGGGGAAACGACAACGCCCGCGTTCTGACCGGGCTGATGAAGCTCTCGTTCGACATACTCAGCGCCCATCCCGCCAACGTACGGCGCGTCGAGGAGGGGCTGCTGCCCGCCAACTGCATATGGTTCTGGGCCGAGGGGACGGCAGTGTCTCTGCCCTCCTTCCCCGCCGCCTACGGCAAAAAGGGCGCCGTTATCAGCGCCGTTCCTCTCTGCCACGGCATCGCGGCCCTCACGGGCCTTAAAATGATCAGCGTGGAGGGCGCCACGGGAGAAAAGGACACCAATTACGAGGGCAAGGCGGCCGCGGCCGTAAAGGCGCTCACCGAAGACGGCATGGATTTCGTCGGCGTGCACGTGGAGGCTCCCGACGAATGCACCCACAACGGCGACACTCCGGGAAAGCTGCAGTCCATCGAGGATATCGACAGCCGCGTCGTCGCGCCCATACTGGAGGGCCTTAAGGGCACGGATTTCCGCATGCTCATACTCAGCGATCACAAGACGCTTACCGATACCCGCGGTCATGCCGGCGGCTACGTGCCGTTCATTCTCTACGACAGCCGCGGAGGCGTCGGCAGCGGGCTCGATTACAGCGAGAAAAACGGTCTCAAGGGGCCGATAGCCGAGGACGGCACGGCGCTTATGTCCATGCTCTTCGAGGTATGACGATACACGAGACGGCTTACGCCAAGCTCAATCTCAGCCTTGACGTAACGGGGCTCCTGGCGGACGGATACCACAGCGTGTCCACCGTCATGCAGAGCGTATCCCTGTGCGACGATATCGATATCAGTCCGTCGGGCAGGGGCTGGTTCGTGGAATGCGGCCTGCCCTACGTCCCCACCGGCGCGTCAAATCTTGCCGCCGAGGCCGCGGAGCTGTTCCGCTCCCGCTCGGGCGTCGGCCCGGAGGGCGGGCGCATAGATATACTGAAACGCATCCCCGTCCGCGGAGGCTTCGGAGGCGGCAGCAGCGACGCCGCGGCCGTCCTGCGCGCTCTTGACCGGGAATACGGCCGTCCTTTTGACCGCCCGGCTCTGGAAAAGCTGAGCGGGGAGCTCGGCTCCGACGTTCCGTTCTGCGTCTGCGGCGGCACCGCCCACGCGACGGGCAGGGGCGAAAGGCTCAGAGCTCTGCCCTTCCTTAAAGACTGTCATTTCATCATCTGCCGTCCTAACTTCTCCTGCTCCACCCCCGAGCTGTTCGCCGCGCTGGACCGCACGAGGCTGCGCATACACCCCGATATGCCGGGTATGCTCGACGCCGTTGAGGCGGGCGACATACAGGGCGTGGCGGTGCGCATGTTCAACGTATTCGAGGAGGTCCTTCCCCGGCGTCACGCCGAGACCGTCCGGCGCATAAAGGCCCTGCTGATCGACGCGGGAGCCCTGGGCGCCTGCATGACGGGCTCCGGCTCGGGCGTGTTCGGAGTGTTCGCGGACGAAAACAGCGCCCTGGAGGGGCTTGAACGCATGCGCGGCTCGGAATGCGAATGCTGCGCCGCGCGCACGGAGCCGCCGGCCGATATCTGACCGGCACGACCGCCCCCGCGGAAAACGACGTTTAAAAAAGCCGCCGCCGGTCAAAGATACGTTTAAGCATATCTTTGACCGGCGGTGATCTTTTATGAAAAAATGTTTTCCTCTGATTTTCTGTCTTACGCTTTTTCTGTCGCTGCTCCGCTGCGCCGATACCGAGCGCGTCGCCCGGAGCGTCTGCGCAAAAACGGTACGGCTCCACGTATGCGCCGACTCCGACGCCGACGAGGCTCAGCGGCTCAAGCTCGCCGTGCGCGACGCCGTTCTGAGCGAGCTTTCTCCCTTTCTGTCCGACTGTCCCGACGCGGACGCCGCGGCGGGACGCATAAGCGCGCTGCTGCCCCGCGCGGAAGCGGCGGCGCGGGCCTGTCTCGACGAAAACGGCTGCTCTCTGCCCGTAAGGGCGAGCCTGACGGAAGAACGCTTCCCCGCGCGCCGCTATGAGGGCTTTGTCCTGCCGGCCGGGGATTACCGCGCTCTGCGCGTCAGCATAGGCAGCGGAGAGGGCAAAAACTGGTGGTGCGTGGTATTTCCTCCCCTTTGCCTTCCCTCGCTGGAACAGGACGACGGTCTGTCGGTGTTTTCCCCGGAGGAACGACGGCTGGTAAGCGAGGACGGCTATGAGCTGCGCTTTCGCATATCGGAGCTTTTCTCGGAGCTGAAAAAAATATTCGGGGCAAAGTGACCGCTTTGCCCCGATTTCTTTCGTGTATTTATTGCTCGGGTCTGTCGCCGAGTCTGCCCGAGGAGGTAATGGCCTTGTCGCGCCAGTGTCCGAACAGGTAGAAGGGCACTATCAGCGCGACGCCCACTATCATGCCCAGGCCCCAGGTCTGAAACAGGCCGAAGTAATGCTCCATGCCCACGCCTGCCTTCTCGGCAAGCTCCCTCGTGGCATAAAGGCCCGCGTCGACCGCCGCACGGCAGTCGCGGTTGAGGGGCATTATCGAAAGCAGCCAGCCCAGAGGCACGCGGACAAGAGTGCCTACCACGGAGGTAACGGCCGAGGTTATGGCGTCTCCCGCTCCTCTCAGCGCGCCGGTGAGCACGCTCTGTATGGCCATGAACACATAGAAGAAGGCCACGAAGCGCAGTCCGCGAACGCCCATCAGCAGCACCTTTTCGGTCACGCCGAAGGCCATCATTATGTACTTTCCGAACAGCACCATCAGCACCGATACCGCCAGCGTGATGCATACGGAAAGGCTCAGCGTGGTCCTGATGCCTCTGTTCACGCGCTTCATGTTGCCCGCGCCTATGTTCTGTCCCACATAGGTGGTCATGGCGTTATTGAAGCCCATCATGGGCATGATGGCAAAGCCGTCCACCTTCATCATAATGGCGTTTGCCGCGATAAAATCGGAGCTGAAGCGGTTGGAGAAGCTCTGGTTTATCAGCATGCCTCCGGAGAACGCGAGGTTCTGCACGGCGGCGGGAGCTCCGAGACGGGCTATGAGCTTCGCTATCTCGCCGTCCACCCTCAGCTTGCGGAAATTGACCTTCGCGCCGTAGATCCCGCTCGTCTGTCTCCATACCAGCAGCATGCCGGAGATGAAATGCGCTATTATGGTGGCCCAGGCCACGCCCGCGACGTCCCAGTGGAAGAACATGACGAAAACGATATCGAGCACTATGTTCAGCGCGCTGGATACCAGCAGGGCGTACAGCGGCCATTTGGAGTCTCCCAGACCTCTGAGCATCCCGTTGAAGCCGTTGTACACCACGTTCCCGCAGGTGCCGATGAACACTATCCTCAGATATACCGCGGCGTCCTCGATGATGTTGTCGGGCGTATTCAGCGCCTCGAGTATGGGTCTTGCGAACAGCAGGCCGAGCACGGTTATCACCAGGCCCGCCAGCATGGACAGGACGAAGGTGGTGGTCATGGTGTCCTCAAGCCGACGGTGATCCTTTGCGCCCTTGTACTGCGCTATGATGATGTTGGAGCCCATGGATATGCCCATGTACAGGGCGTTGAACACCATCATAATGGGAAAGCTGGCGTTGACCGCCGCGAGACACTCCGTGCCGTTTGCGGCGAAATTGCCGACGACGATCGAGTCGACGACGTTATACAGCTGCTGCGCCAGATTGCCCGCTATGATCGGCAGGGAAAACAGCACCAGCTTCTTTGTTATCGAGCCGGTGGTAAGGTCGTTGCGTTCCCTCTCCCGGGCTATTTTTGCTTCTGAACTCATATTTATGAGCATTCCTTTCACTCGTTCAGCACGTTGCCTTCATTTTACTTATTTTTTTATACTAAACCATGACGCGCCCCGCGTCAACAAAAAATATGCAAAGTTATCTGATCCCGGCGGATATCCCGGGCGCGGGGAGAACGCGGGCCCGTCGGAGGCGGCGCCGGTCCGGACGCGGTCCACGCCTCCGTAATTTCCGGATGATGAATATTGAAAATCCGTTCCGTATGTATTATAGTTATCGTATGATACTCATCAATATTGTTCGTTCCGCCGCGCAAAGACAGCCGGCGGCTCGTGAACGGAGGGAATACGATGGAGGAAAAGCACTGTTTTCAGGCCGAGTTTTCGCCTGACCGCACGGTCGTGAAGGAAAGTTACCGGGTTACGATGATACGCTCCGCCGGTGGTATCATCAATATCGTGCTGGCGATACTGTGTCTGGGATTTGCCGTGTACCTGATATTGCCGGACCCGTGGTACATGTTGAAATACCACTCCTGGTATATCGCGTACTTCTTTTTTGTCGTCGGTTTCCTCATCGTGCGGCTGATCGTCTTGCCGGGGATATTCGCCCGCAGATATCTGCGTCGGCTGTCGGAAGTTTACGGTGACGCCCCGCAGAAGGCCGACTTCTTTTTCGACGACGACCTCATCCGCTGCCAGAGCGGCAACGGAGGGAAGCACGAAACCGCTTACGATCAGATCAGATCCGTGCATGAGACCGCCCATGCCGTCGTGCTGCGGCGAAGGCAGAACCTGTTTGAAATGCTGAACAAGGAAACCGTTCAGGGCGGGTCTGTCGAGGATCTTCTGACGTTTTTGGAAAAAAAGAACCCGAAAGCGAAGGTATACCGGAAACGCAGGACCCGCTGAACGCCGCGGAAAATAAAGTATGATCAAGGGCGCCGCAGATCGCGGCGCCCCGTTTCGTTATCCCGGTATTCAGCCTGCCTGTCTGTAAAGCTCCAGCAGCTTTTTGATCTTCTCGTGGGGATCGAGCAGCTTGCTGACGCTGATATCGTGGTTTATCGCCGCTATGATATACGCCGTGTACTTGCTGCAGTCCACCTCGAAGAACCACGGTCTCTGACGCAGCTCATCGCTGATATAGCTCATGTTCGTTCCGAAAACGCCGTCGATGAGCCCTTCCTCATAGGCCTTGTCGAACTGCCCCAGGCCGTTGGTGAACAGCACGTAGGTGGCCGTGGCGAAAAATCTGGCGGCCTTGTGGGCCTTCATGTATTCCGCAATGTCGAGCATGGACTCTCCGGAGGAAATGATATCGTCGGCGACGAGTATGTTCTTTCCCTCCACGTTCTCGCCCAGGTACTCATGGGCGATGATGGGATTGCGGCCGTTGACGACCCGGGAATAGTCCCTGCGCTTGTAGAACATGCCGAGGTTCACGCCCATCACGGAGGAGTAGTACATATTGCGGTTCAGCGCGCCCTCGTCGGGGCTGACCACCATGAAGCTGTCCTTATCGGTGTTTATATCCGGGAAGTTGCGGAACATGGTCTTCAGCACCTGATAGTGGGGCATGAGGTTGTCAAAGCCCATGAGCGGCACGGCGTTCTGCACGCGGGGATCGTGAGTATCGAAGGTAACGATATTCTTCACGCCCATTGCCTGCAGCTCCTGCAGCGCCACGGCGCAGTCAAGACTCTCGCGGGAATTCCTGCGGTGCTGCCTGGAGCCGTAAAGCTGGGGCATTATCACCGTTATGGAGCTGGCCTTTCCCCCCGCGGCCTGGATTATGCGCTTGAGGTCGGCAAAATGATCGTCCGGGCTCATATGGTTGGTATTCCCGAAAAACGGATAGGTACAGCTGTAATTGCCGACGTCTATGATTATGTAGAGGTCCATTCCCCTTATGCTTTCCTTGATCAGACCCTTTCCGTCGCCGGACTGGAAGCGGGGACACTCCGCGTCGACTATGAACGTATCTCTCGCCTCGGGGCCCATGGCCGCCCACTGCACGAGATAGCTGTCTATCTTGCGCGAAAAGGACTCCGTGCCCTTCATGGCGATCAGACCGAGCCTGGCAAAATGGCTGCCTGTGTGAAAAAGCTGTTCAGCATCCAATGGGAAGACCTGCCTTTCTTAAGCAGACGGAACCTATACGAACCCGGTTTTGACGGGCAGCTTTCCGCCTGCACTTCGTTAAAATACTCGACCATCCACAGAGGATGCTCTGCGTTTTTGCCTCGCGCAGACGCAAATCTGCTCCGGCAAAACTCCTTCGGACTTCAAACGGATGATATTTCAGGCGATTTTCGCCTCGACGATCGCAGGCGGGCTCGCGCCCGTCAAGATCGGAGGGGAGAAAAGCGCCGAAAGAGCGCCGTTTGAAGCGTGTTCTTATAGGTTACGTCTGCTTAAGCGTCTCCGTATGGGACAGACGCCGTCCCGCGCTCGAAAACACGCGGATTTTGACAAAAGAATAATAATGCATAATTATGTCAAAGTCAACTGTTTTGACAGCCCGTTCCCGACGTTTTGACAGCCCGTTTCCGAAGCTTTGAACGTATTGACAACACCGCGGCGGTATGATAGGCTATGTCGAAGAAAGCCGACGTTCTTTTACACCGTTCGCTTCTTCGGCTTGAAAAAAAGGTCAGTCATACGACGCGGAGAAGATGCTCTTTCTTTTCCGTATCCGGGAGAATTCTGCAATGAGGAAAAAAGTTTCGGTATACGAAAACGGCGGCTTCGCCGTCAGGGAATTCGAGCTTCCGAAGCGTTTCGTTCTTTCCGATAATTCAGTCGTTTTGCCGGGGCTTGCCGATGTGCACGTGCATTTTCGGGAGCCCGGCTTTTCTTATAAGGAAACCGTGCTCAGCGGCTGCGCCGCGGCTCTTGCCGGAGGTTATACCGCCGTGTGCACCATGCCCAATCTCTCCCCCGTGCCCGACTGCGCGGAAAACCTGCTCGCGCAGCTGCGGCTGATAAACGCCGTCGGGGGCCCGGTGCGGGTATATCCCTACGGCTCCGTTACCCGGGGCGAAAAGGGAGAGGAGCTGTCCGACATGGACGCTCTCGCGCCTTACGTCGTCGCCTTTTCCGACGACGGCCGCGGCGTTCAGAGCGAGGACGTCATGCTCGCCGCCCTGAAAAAGGCCCGCTCTCTGGGCCGGATCGTCGCCGCCCACTGCGAGGACGCTTCCCTGCTCGACGGCGGGTATATACACAAGGGCGCTTACGCCGCCGCCCACGGTCACCGCGGCATATCCTCCGAGAGCGAATGGCGCATGCTCGAAAGAGATCTGCGCCTGGTCCGCGCCACGGGCGCGGCGTACCATATGTGCCACGTCTCCACCCGCGAAAGCGTGGAGCTGATACGCCGGGCCAAGCGCGAGGGGCTGGACGTAAGCTGCGAGACCGCGCCGCACTACCTCGTCCTGGACGACTCCGCGCTGCGCGAGGACGGCCGCTTCAAGATGAATCCGCCGATACGCTCCGAAAGGGACCGCATGGCCCTGCTGGAGGGCGTCTGCGACGGCACCGTCGACATGATCGCCACCGACCACGCTCCGCACAGCGCGGAGGAAAAGGCCGGCGGGCTCGAAAAAAGCCTTATGGGCGTGGTCGGGCTGGAGACCGCCTTTCCGGTGCTTTACACACATCTGGTGAAAACGGGCATCGTTTCCCTTGAAAAGCTGGTCGCGCTGATGAGCGAAAACCCGCGCCGCCGCTTCGGCATACCGCCCTTCGGCGCGGCGCTGTTCGACCTTGACGCCGGGTACGTGATAGACCCTTCCCGCTTTCTTTCCCGGGGGCGCTCCACGCCCTTTGAGGGCATGAGCGTATACGGCAGGCACGTCCGCACCGCCGCCGATCCGGCGGCGCTGTTCGAAGACGAAGAAACGGAGGCGGGCAAATGAACCGAAGAAGCTTTGATATCGTTTCCAACGCTCCCGTCGCCGAGAACACATATAAAATGGTCCTGCGCGGAGACTGCTCCGGCTTCACCGCGCCGGGACAGTTCGTCAACATCCGCGTCGACGGCTTTTTCCTGCGCCGGCCGATCTCCGTATACGATCTCAGCGGGGACGAGCTGAGCCTGGTATACAAGACCGTGGGACGGGGCACCGAGGCGCTGGCGGGAATGAGCGGCGGCGCTCTCGACCTGCTGCTGCCCCTCGGCAACGGCTTCGACGTGACGAAGGCCGGCGGCCGCAGCCTGCTGCTGGGCGGAGGAGTCGGCTCCGCGCCGCTCCACGCTTTGGCAAAGGCCCTCGCCCGCGCGGGAAAGCGCGTCACCGCCGTCATGGGCTTCAACACCGCCGCTGAGGTCTTCGGCGCCGAGGAGCTCTCCCGGACCGGCGCGGAGGTGATAATATGCACCCTGGACGGCTCCCTCGGCGAAAAGGGCTACGTCACCGGCCCCATGAAAAGGCTCGAATACGACATGTTCTACGCCTGCGGCCCCGAGCCCATGCTCCGCGCCGTGGAGCAATGCGCCGTTTCGGACGGGCAGTTCAGCTTCGAGGAGCGCATGGGCTGCGGCTTCGGAGCCTGCATGGGCTGCAGCTGCAAAACCAAATACGGCTCAAAGCGCATCTGCCGCGACGGCCCGGTGCTGAACAGGGAGGAAATAATATGGTGAATACCGCCGTCGCCCTTTCCGGGCTCGTTCTCGACAATCCCGTCATAGCGGCCTCCGGCGTTTTCGGCTACGGCAGGGAATTTGCCGAGCTGTACGACATCAACGTTCTCGGCTCCTTCTCGATAAAGGGCACCACCCTCGCCCCCCGCTTCGGCAACCCCACTCCCCGCATAGCCGAAACCGCCGCGGGCATGATCAATTCCGTCGGTCTTCAAAATCCCGGCGCGGACAGAGTGCTGGAGGAAGAGCTGCCGAATATCGCGAAAATATTCCGCAAGCCGGTGATCGCCAACGTGGGCGGCTTCTCTCCGGAGGAGTACGCTCTCTGCGCCGAAAAGCTGGCCCGGGCGCCGAACGTGGGTCTCATAGAGCTGAATATCTCCTGTCCCAACGTCCACGGCGGCGGCATGGCCTTCGGCACTGATCCCGCCGCG
>JAEEGG010012148.1_pt1 | contig 18636 bp, 12 predicted proteins | sample 9134161 | NCBI WGS metagenome assembly JAEEGG01 (sample SAMN16246543, study PRJNA631951) | gut metagenome | biome: gut microbiome; feature: rumen; material: CR-attached | host: Bos | place: Iran: Karaj | collected 2018-10 | reverse complement strand
CACGCGCCATTGAAAACTTCCACATCAGTGGCAATTTGATGGTCAGTTACCCCAATTTCATCAAAGGTATGGCCATCACGAAGAAAGCCGCAGCTCTTGCCAACTATGAAGTGGGCATGATCACGGTCCAACAAGCCAACGCCATCTGCCAGGCTTGCGACGAACTGATTGCCGGACAGCACCACGACCAATTCCCGATCGACATGATCCAAGGTGGTGCCGGTACCTCAACCAATATGTGCGCCAATGAGGTGATTGCCAACCGCGCCCTTGAAATCATGGGATACCAACGCGGACAATACGAGTTCTGCTCGCCCAACGATGTGGTGAACGCCTCGCAATCCACCAACGACGCTTATCCTTGCGCCATCCACATGGCCATGTTCCTTGAACATGAGGAGTTTCTCCCCCATCTGACCCAGATGATCGACGCCTTGGAAAAGAAAGCCAAAGAATTTGCCGAAGTCATCAAGATGGGCCGCACCCAATTGCAGGATGCTGTCCCCATGACCTTGGGACAGACGTTCAGTGGCTTTGCCGCTTCACTTCGTGGTGAACTGCGCACTTTGAACAGCGCCGCCCGCGAGTTCCTCACCGTCAACATGGGTGCCACAGCCATCGGCACGGGCATCTGCTCCAAGCCGGGCTATAGCATGGCTTGCATCAAGGCCTTGCGCGAAATTACGGGATGGAGCATCCATTTGGCCGACAACCTCATCGAAGCCACCAGTGCAACAAGCTGCATGATCCAATACAGCGCAGCCATGAAGCGCCTCTGCATCAAGATCAATAAGATGTGCAACGACCTTCGTCTGATGAGTTCCGGCCCTCGCTGCGGCTTCAACGAGATCCATCTGCCCGAACGCCAGCCCGGTTCTTCCATCATGCCTGGTAAGGTCAACCCGGTCATCCCCGAAGTGATGAACCAAGTGTGCTATAAGGTGATCGGCAACGACATGACCATCACCTTCGCCTCCGACAACGGCCAGCTCGAACTGAACGTGATGGAACCCGTCATCGCCTACAGCCTCTTCGAGTCCATCCACCTGCTCACCAACGGCCTCGACACCCTGCGCAAGTACTGCATCGAAGGCATCGTTGCCAACGAAGAGCGTTGCCGCAAACTGGTCGAAGGCAGCATCGGCATCGTCACCATGCTCAACCCCATCATTGGCTATAAGCAATCCACCAAGATTGCCAAGGAAGCCAGCGAAACTGGTCGCGGCGTCTACGAGCTGGTCCTCGAGCACAACCTGCTCACCAAGGAACAACTCGACAAGATTCTCCGTCCCGAGAACATGCTTAAGCCCATCGACATTAAATTATAAGTAATAATAGACTAATTGCTTTGAATAACGGTGTCGCATCAAGCGGCGCCGTTATTTTTTTGAGTTTTTCGTTATTTAGAAAATAATTCATAAATTTGCAGTCCAATAGTAACGAAACACAAGATTTAAAACGATAAACAATGAAAGTAAGAGAATTAGTCGAAAAACTCAACCTGAAGGTCCTATCGGGTGAGAAAGGCCTTGACAGAGAGATAGATGGCTGCTACATCAGCGACCTTTTGAGCGACGTGATGGGCAACGCCATGGAAGGCAACATCTGGATTACCCTCCAAACCCACAAGAACGTTATGGCCGTGGCCTCGCTGAAGGAAATGTCGTGCATTATCCTCGTGAAAAACCTCATGCCCAACGATGAGACCATCGAGCAGAGCAATGATGAGGATTTGCCTATTTTGCAAACCAACCTTCCCACATACGAGATTGCTGGATTGGTTTATAACCTATTACACTAAACTCAGCCAAAAGGGCAATCCTTTCCTTTACCGTCATTGCGGGCTTGACCCGCAATCTCCTGAGCAAAAGTGTACTCCTTCGTGCTTTAGAGATGGCGGATGTTCCTCCGCCATGACGAAAAAGGCTTAAGAAAGTCGCAATAGAGAAAACATGGAATTAAACGCATATAGAGCCGACCTCCACATGCACACGGTGCTCTCACCGTGCGGTGACCTCTATATGAGTCCCTCCGCCATCGTCGAGCAGGCCAAGAAACTCCATTTGGATGTCATCGCCATCTGCGACCACAACACCACACGGCAGGTGAAGGTGACGCAAAAAATCGGGCGCGAAAACGGCATCCTCGTCATAGGCGGCGTCGAAATCACCACGCAGGAAGAAGCCCATGCCCTCGCCTATTTCGAGAACGACGAGCAATTGGACAAATTCCAAGAGTTCCTGGACGCCCACCTCCCCCACATCCCTCTTGATGAAGAGAAGTTTGGCTATCAGCTCATCGTTGATGAGAACGAGGAAGTGGTTGGAGAAGAGGAATGGCTGCTGTGGTCGGCGTTGGATGCCGATTTGGACCAACTCTATGATGTGGTGCATGAAATAGGCGGATTGTTTGTCCCTGCGCATGTCAACAAGCCGGCAAGCAGCTTGGTAAGTCAGTTAGGCTTCGTGCCGCCCGACATCAAAGCCGATGCCTTGGAGATCTCGAAGCACGTTACCAAGCCCGACTTTTTGAAGAAATACGCCTATCTGAAGAAGTTCAACTTCACCAAGAGCAGCGACGCGCACTTCCTACACATCATCGGCGAGGTGCATTGCGTGCTACACATGTACGACAAGACCTTCGACGAGTTCCGCAAGACCCTGCACGGCGAGGACGGACGCTACATCGACACTGAACCCAAGGAAAAACTACAACTCCTTTTTGGATAAGTAAATGAACAACATTAGTTTACACATTGGACGCGAGACTATGGGACGATGACTTGTGACTATGACAATGACCACTTTAGCCAAGGGCTGAAACTACTGCATTTCCGTGAGCGGTCATAGTCATGGTCAATGGTCATAGTCAAAAAGTCTCGAGTCCCGAAGTCAAAAAAATAGACTATGAAAGAACTATCAATGCATGTTTACGACCTGATGGAAAACTCGACGGCGGCCAACTCCACCCTCGTCGAACTGACCATCAAGGACAGCCTGAAAGACAACATATACGCCTTCACCATCAAGGACAACGGCAAGGGAATGTCGCCCGAGTTTTTGGCCAAGGTGACCGACCCATGGACTACTTCGCGCACCACGCGCAAGGTCGGTTTGGGATTGCCTTTAATCAAGATGAACACCGAGAACGCTGGCGGCGGCATGAAGATCGAGAGCGAGGTTGGGAAAGGCACCGTATTGAACTTCTGGTTCCAGCACGACCACTTAGACCGTCCCCCGATGGGCGACTTGGCGGGTTCGTTGGTGATGCTCTTTGCTGCCCACGAGGACATCCATTTCATCTACAAGCACATTACCGACGATGGTGAGTTCGTCTTTGACACCGACGAGATTAAGGAAGCCCTCGACGGCATGTCGATGAACGACGTCAACATCATGAAGTATTTGAAGGAGATGATCGAGGAGAATTTGAAGGAAATACATTATAATGATTGATAAATTTCGGGGGTAACTCGAATTTTACAAGAAAAAATTTCGGGGTCAGCTCGAATTTTTGAAGAAAAAATTTCGGGGTCAGCATAATTTTTGTATTTTTTTTTCGCTAAAAATCAATCTTTTACACGAAAAACCTGCAAGACGATGGAAACACCTTGTTGCTGCCGGTTTATATGACGATGATGGTGTGAGGATGTGTTTAGGAAATAAGTGAAAGAAAGGCGCGACAAGCTTGCCGCGCCTTCTAATAATCATCCTATTGCTTTACGACTTTCTTTTCCAAAACTCCTTTTTCCGTATGCAATTTGATTAGATAAATGCCTGACGGTAAGTTGGAGACATTGAGTTCTGCACAAGTGTTGTCAACGACAAGTTTTCCGACCAACTTCCCAGACAAGTCGTAAATACAAACCTCGTCAATGTTGACATCGCCGTCGATTTGGACATAATCGGATGTGGGATTTGGGCATAATGTGATTGTTTGGGTAAACTCCGAACCAACGCCATTAGGACCGTTCGGCCCGTAAACAGTATAAAAGCCCCACATCACACACATCGGGTTGTTGACCTCTTCGACTAATACGGAATAGGTACCAATAGGCAGGTTGTTTATAGTAGCTGTCGTTTCGCCATTATTCCATGTGTAATTGTATGGCGGATTGCCGTCCGTAACATGTACGGTGGCCGATCCTGTTCCGGAATAGATGGAATTGGTAGTCGAATTGGTTCCTGTAACATAAATGGAAAGGCGACAGCCTTCGGGCACAATGTTGCAAGTGCCAACCCTTTGGCAGTCATTCGCATCGGTGACCAAAACGCTATAGCGTCCTGGAACCAGGTTCTCAATGGTCGGCGTGGTTTCAAGCGTGTTCCATAAATATTGGTATGGTGGTGTGCCGCCCGTAGCGGTGACGGAAGCAGTGCCTTCCTCGGAGTTGGCCGTAACCGTGATGTTGAAATCGGCACACGAAGGCATGTTGAACACTATGGCATCAACATAAAACTCACTGCCAGCCACAGGAACCGGTAGACCCAATGAGCCAGGACTCGGCATCCATGGGAAAATGGCTGAATAGTCGGGTACAGAGCCGATGCTTGAGGTGATGAAGATGTTCATCTTTTCGGGTTGCAATTCAAAAGCATACACAAATGGGATATTGATGTTTGTCCATTCATCAACCGTTGCACTCGTTTCGAAGTAACATTCACCAACGATTTCATCTTCTTCCGTTTGGGAGTTGTAGCGGGTGAGTTCGACATAAAAGCCGCAAGCGTCATTGGGCATGGGGTTCGATTTATACATAAAATCGACCGAAATGGGACGTTTAGTGTAAGGAATGCCCTCGTCGCCGATTTCGCCCAATTCAACGAAACCGCCAATCGGGTCAGGGAACGGCAAAGTCATAAAGCCTAAGCCGAAATTGGGACATTCCGGGCAACTGCCTGTTACGAGCTTGAGCGAGGAATTTCCCTGTCCGGGATTGGATGTCTCCCTGAAAACGGTTTGGATGCCTCCGCCATCCATCGACAGTTCGTTGGATGTCGTCCAGCTTGCTGGGTCTGACCCATTCCAGTTTTCGAATCCAAGGTTTGTTTGTGCAGCCATTTGTAGGGAAAAAGCCATGCACGCTGCAAGTAAAGTACATTTTTTCATGTTTCTGACCCTAATTTGTGACGGGCGCAACTTTTAAAGATTGGTTTGAATGAAATGAATTAGATTCTTTAAAAAAGACAAATAATGTACCAATTATGTCCTTTGGTGCCATTTTGGACGGGTTTCACAAAAAGAAGCGTGGCACTGATATACCACTTCTTCTGTTAGAGGTTGTGAGAAAGACCTTGGTATGTAGAATGTAGTAAACAGTCCACGCTAATCCTGCGCGAACCATTATACTTTTCTTGCATACCTTAGAAGTTTCTCACATTTCTAACAGCAAGACGAGCATAACGCTTCGTGTTCCTTTATGTTGGCGGCGCAGATTCCGCCTAAGAACCGCCGCAAAGATACAAAGAAATCGGAAAAGCAAGCGGATTTGGAGATTTTTTCTGACAAAAGCCGGGATTTTTTTCCTTACTATCAAAAAAAGACCTATTTTTGTGCAATTAAACTGATTATCTGGACTTCTTTGCCGCGCATTGCTCGCGACTCCTCGCGGTGATAGAAAGCGGCCCTTCGACTGGCTCAGGGACCTTAGTCACGAGTCCCGCGTCCCGAAGTCACGAGTCAACAGTTCAACGATTAAACAACCAACAATTCAACATAGCAAAATGAAACTCAGAGAAATATCTGAACTTTTGAACGCCAAGGTGCGTTGCGGCGAAGACCGTTTGGACGAAGATCACGAAACCGCCTTCGCCTCCGACTTGATGAGCGATGTGCTCACCCTCGGCGACTACAATCCCGTGATTCTGACGGGATTATGCAATATGCAGACCATCCGCACCTGCGAGATGGGCAACCTCGACATCATCGTCTTGGTGAGGCGCAAGAAAGCCACCGAGGAGATGATCGAAGAGGCTGAGGACGAAGGCATGGTGGTCATGGAAAGCGACTTCTCCATGTTCAAGGCCTGCGGACTACTCTTCAAGGCGGGTATGCTACCCATTTTCTAACCGATGTCTAACTAAAACCGAACGTCATGCACTTAGAATACCAAGTATATGAAGCGGACTTCGTGAACGCGGGAGCCGCATCAAGCGCCATCAAGAAGACCTTGAAACAGCTCAACGTCAGCCCTCAGATTGTCAAGCGAGTGGTCGTTGCCCTGTATGAGGCTGAAGTGAACGCCATTGCTCATGCCTACGGCGGCATGATTTATGCCGACATCGAACCCGACAAGATTATCTTGAAGGTGGAAGACAAAGGTCCCGGCATCCCCGACATCGACTGGGCCATGCAGGAAGGCAACTCCACCGCCTCGCCCGAAGTGCGCAACATGGGCTTTGGTGCTGGTATGGGCTTGCCGAACATCCAGAAGAATGTCGACAAACTGAACGTGACCTCCACCGTGGGCGTTGGAACGACGGTCGAGATGGAGGTGAATTTTACTTAATAATACTGTTTATTGCCGCGCTTTGCGCCATTGCGAGCGGAACACAGTGGCGCGCAGCGATCCAGAAAAAAGCACCCTGGATTGCTTCGTTCCTCGCAAATCTCTGATTCGACGTAGTCAATGACGCGAAGCGACAACTGAACAACTGAACAACTAACAACTGAAAACTATGGAAAAGACTCCTTTCTTCCACGCCCTAAAGATAGATGAAGACACCTGTATAGGTTGTTCGCGCTGCATGAAAATCTGCCCCACAGAGGCATTGCGCGTGCGCGACGGCAAGGCCGTCCTGATGCCCGATCGTTGTGTCGACTGCGGCAACTGTTTCAAGGTGTGCCCCACCCGCTCCATCTACATCGAGCAAGACGACTTCGAGGACATCTTCAACTTCCCCATCCGAGTCGCCTTGGTGCCTGCCGTATTTATGGGCCAGTTCCCGAACGAAATCACCGTGTCGCGCATCTATGGCATCCTCAAGGATTTGGGATTCACCCACATCATCGAGGCGGAGTCGTCCATACCCGTATATACAGCGGCCAAAAAGAAATATGCCGCTGAAAATCCCGACATCAAACCGCTGATTTCGACTTTCTGTCCGGCCATCGTGCGCCTGATTCAGGTGAAATTCCCCGGCCTCACGGAAAACCTCATCCCATTGCGGGCTCCCATCGACATCACGGCTATGTATATCCGCCGCAAAATCAAGGAGGAAATGGAATTAAAGGATGACCAAATCGGCATTTTCTACATCACCCCTTGCGCAGCTAAAATTGCAGCTGTGAAAAGCCCCGTGGGCGAAGAAAAATCGTTGGTCGACGGTGTCATCAACATGGACTCGCTCTACAACCGCGTCTATCACGAAATCAAGAAACAAGGCCACGGCTACAAGGAACAGAAACTGCCCGTGTCGCAGCTCTCCGCCGATGGCGTACTGACTTCATTGACCAACGGCGAGCGTCGTCTCTCAGATGCCCATCACTCCTACTCCATTGATGAAATCCATAATGTCATTGAGTTTTTGGAAAAGGTCGAAAACGAAGAGATTGAAGACGTCGACTTCCTCGAATTGCGTGCCTGCGACCAAAGCTGTCCTGGAGGCATCCTGACCTGCGACAACCGTTTCCTCATCTGTGAGCGTGTGTTCGGTCGTGCCCGCAAGATCGCCGACCGCGAGCGCAAAGGCGAACAGACCAAAGACCACGAGTTGGAGGAAGAGCGCAACTACCTGATGCGCCACATGAAGGTCGGTGAAATCAATCCGCGTTCGATGCTCGTATTGGACGACAATATCGCCGTTGCCTTGGAGAAAATGAAGAAAATCGACGAATACCGTGCCCGTTTGCCCCAGACCGACTGCGGTATCTGTGGTGCGCCCACTTGCGACGCCTTGGCCCGCGACATCGTGTGCGACAACGCCGAACTCACCGACTGTGTCTTCATCCAGCGCAACCTTGAAGCCCGTGGCAACATGGATGTGCAGGAGTCGCTCAAGATCATGGAAGTGATTTGGGGCAAGGCTAAGATGAATGACTATGTGAAGAAGAAGTAACGACACGAAACGATACATAAAAAACGGCCGCCCTCAAACGAGAGCGGCCGTTGGGCTTTGCAGCAAAAGCCTGCATTAATACCAGTGCCTACTTCTTATTGTTCGTCGGGAAAACAAAAGTCTTGTTCCCTGCTGCTTTCGAATTGTAGATGTAGCCCTTTCCTGGTTCAAGAACGGTTAAACCACCAATCCACAAGCCCGCATTGCCGTTCCATGTGGCTTGGCCGCCGCCATTTGACTTGATGTTGTCCTGATTGTTAGGGAATCCAGCAAAGGCATCGGTCACGGTCATACTTTCGTTGAGCGGGAAGGCAATCCAGTTGACGCCGTTCTTGATCGTTACGGGATGATTGGCAGGATTGATGGCCATGCCTTGCAATGTAATTACAGCATTAGCAGGGACTTTGACCATGTACATCTGCGACAAATCCATCTCGGTCAGACCACCAATCCACCTTTGAGCCACATTGTTCCAAGAGGTCTGGCCATCGCCATTCGACTTGATCACCAAGACATTAGCACCTGCATTCGGGAAAGTGGTCAGCAAAGCCGCCTTGAGGTCGTCCAAGGTAATTTCCAAGTTGGCTGAGAACCAGTTCCAGCCCGAGGACAAGGTGATGGATTGCTGTACTGTACTAGGCTTTTCAATGCAATCTGACCAAACGACTTCTTGGACCTCCTCCACATAGGCACGGATCATCCAACCATAGCCAGGCAGCCCTGAATTGGCCAGGTCATACCAAGCACCGCCGTTAAAGCTCACCCAACGGTTGTTGGCATCACCCGTATCAGTGCAAGCACAGGCTGGATAAGTATCACCACTCTGATAGAAGGTAATCCATAAATTCTGAGTAGGATCGATAGTCACAGGACTGCTAAGTGTAATGACATGGAAAGTGCTACCACCCACAGGAGTGATATTCTGGGTATGAAGCAAGGTTCCAGGAGCCGTATTGCCACCAGAAAAGACGTTGAGAGTAATCACACTGCTATTATTGCTGTTTTCATAGAGGGCGACCTTGGTCAGTCTGTTCTCGGTCAACATGCTGGCAGGGAACATGGCACCCCAATAGAGGGTACCGCCACCGCCAACATTTGTGGCATAAGAACCATTGTCATAATAAAGCCAGCCATCGCGGTTATTCATCTGGGAAGATTCGGTACAAGTGCTGTTATCGACAACGGGATTCACTAAATCAACGGGATCAAGTGTATGGCAATTCAATGCTACTTGAGCGTCATTCCATTGGATTTCAGCGGCATCGCCTCTCCTATTCGCCACACTGACGCCATATTTATAACTACCTTCTGCCAAAGCCGACCATCCATTGTCAATATACTGGTTCCCGGTTACGTTTTCTGCAATCAGTTCTTCCCCGCTTCCATCGCAATGGGCGCGATAAACGCAATAAGTCGAGCGAGGATTGTCTTTCCCAGAGGCTGTTCCTGTCCAAAACACTCTTACATACTGGCTATTCGGATTGTTAGCATCTGGATAGTACGTAGCAAAGACATGCAAATCCGGTGAATTGAAATTCGCCACGTAGGTAGCATCCCCAGTAACCGTGAAACTGTATGAGGCATTGGTGGAGACCACTACACCGTTCTTAGTCCAATTCTCAAAGTAGTAACCATCGTTGGCTATGGCAGTAAGCGTACACGTCTGACCTGAAAGGTATGAGCCCACGCCTGTCACCCTGCCTCCTACGCTTGGACTGGCTGAAGCTGAAATGTTGTAGAGTGTGCCAGAACCAATTTGTACCGAAACCTGATTAGAGGCTTCTGTTTCACCGGCATAATAATTGGTTTTTACATAATAGTTATATACGCCTGTCGACAAATTATTGTTGTTATAACTCGTGCCGCTCACATTGCTGGCGATGCGTGAGCCATTTCTATAAATGTTATAGGTGTAGGTGCCATCGGAGACATAGGTACGGATAAGGAAAGCTGAATTACTCCAAGTGTACATCCATGAAGTAGGATTGGTTGAATAATAGTTGCCTTCACTACCTGAATAGGAGCAATACGCTGCAGGATAGCTTTTGGCTTCAGGGTCATAAATCAACACCCAAAGATCCTTGGAAGCATCAATTTGTATCGTGTTGGTCAGATCAATATCACACCAACCGGTAGCCCCAACTGAAAATGACTGTTGTTGGATCAAGGTCAGTGGACGGCCCGAAGTGGTTCCCTTAAACACATACACTTTATAAGAGCCAATTTCATTGGCATAAAACGAAACCTTATAGACCTTCATATTGTTATAACTGCTTAGATCTGAAGCAAGGTAACGATGCCCCCAATACATATTACTTGACCCATTGTACCCCATATAACCATTAAATTCACCGTTTCCGTATGTTAACGTTGTCGTTGGCGTTGCAGGATAGCACCAGTCGGGAGCCGACCAGGTAAGGTTGACATTATTGCCTGAAACGGTAGCAGCCAAATCGTCAACCACAGGTGTGGAATAGTCGACGGTGACTGTCACCGAATTCGACGACAAGGACAGTCTTCCTTGGGAGTCGACGCTCCTCACATAATAAGAGGAAGTACCAAAGGGTGCCAAATCCGTATAGGTCGTTGAAATGGCACTGCCAAGAAGACTATTGCCGCGATAGACTTTGTAGCTATAAGCCCCTGAGGCTGCCGACCATGAGAGCGTCACATTGCGCCCGTTTTGTGAATAAGTCAAATTAGCGGGAACGTTAGCCGAGCATTCTGCAGGGCGAATGCCTAAGACAGCGCCTTGGCCGTCGTTGTAGATGCCATAGGCACCTGAACCTGTTCCTCCAGGACCAGGATTTAGGTTGTTGATGGTATAATATTCATCACAGCTGCCTCCCCATCCCCAATTGACATGGAAATAATTGCTGCTGTTGTATCCATCGAACACAAAAGCGTGTCCTCCGCCAGAGCCTGTTCCACGATAAAAAACGGGACGGCTAAGGTTGAGGTCTGCTTTCAACATATTAATCCAAACATTGTCGCTATAACTCGCTCTTTCATAATAAGCCGTTTCCGTTGAATAGTTGAAATAGTTCTTTAAGGCCTCAGCCACGATAGCGGAACCCGCGCTACTGGCACTCGGCGAATAATTCATGTCAACCGACACACCACAATGGTACATCAGCGTGGCAACGGCCGTCTTTTGCGTAGAGGTGCTGGAGCCGTTATAGGTGTTGGTCATGTTGTTCCAATCATAATAGGTGGATTGGAAGTCGGCCGACAGTACACCATAGTCAGAATGGGTGTAGGAATGCGACCCGATGCCATGCGAAGGATAGTTCCAATATTTCATAATCTGGGCCATGGCCGTAGCGACACATCCTGTCACCGAGCCTCCTGGACACAACATGTTGTAGGGATAAGTTTGGTTCCATTGGGTTTGCAACAGTGGAGCCACAGCCGTGATCGCTCTGCCTGTGTCGGAATTGCCTTCGGCTAAATCCTGCCAAAGTTGCCTCACCTCCGTTGAAGCCCTCAATTGATTCTCACTGGCACGACGAATCTCATCACTATATCCTTGAATCCACGCCCTTTTGTTATCAGGCATATTCTCATAATCAAATCGGCCTGAAAGCGAATAGCCTAGAATAGGCTGCACACAATCGTCGGCCGCCACCAAAACGAAGCTGTTCTCCGTAGTGAACACATACACATCGGAAAAACCAGCAACCGACGACACTTCAGTCAGTTCAACGGACCGCACACCATTGTTATGCAAAAACGTTGTCGCAACTCGCTGTGCCATCACCCTATCCACAGGATTGGCTTCCACTCCCAAGGAGATAAAGAGTAACGACACGAGAAAGGCCAAAAACCTTCCTCCTTTTCCACTGATTTTGTTGAAGGCATTCTTCATGTTGCCACACAATAAAACACTGTTTCTCATAATAATAACTATTTATTTGTTAATTGATTTGTTTTATCCGATGCAGATTTACTTAGCGGCATTCGTCCCAAAAACAAAAGTCCTGCTTTCCTGGGCATTCGACTTGTAGATATAGCCCTTTCCTGGGTTAAGCGTATTTAATCCTCCTATCCACATGACACCATAAAAAGCGGCAGCTCCGTCCCCGTTCGATTTGATAATATCGCCATTGACGGGGAATCCGGCGAAAGCATTGTTAACAGACATGTTCTCCCTGAATGGGAAAGCAATCCAATTGTTGCCATTCACGATAGTAACGGGGTGATCGGCAGGATTGATGGGCACGCCTTGCAGTGTAATCACAGCGTTGGCAGGGACTTTGACCATGTACATCTGCGACAAATCCATTGTAGTAAGTCCTCCAATCCACCGGTGCGCAATGGGATTCCAAGCCGTATTACCATTGCTGTTTGATTTGATGACCAAGGCGTTGGCACCCACATTCGGGAATGCAGCCAACAAGGCTGCCTTGAGGTCGTCCAAAGTGATTTCGAGGTAGGTCGAGAACCAGTTCCAGCCCGATGTAAGTTGCTGCAATTGCAGCACATCAAAATTGGCTGTAAAGTTCATAGACTCTGTAACTATAAATGTGTAGGAAGGCTCCGTTGAGACCACCTCTCCGTCTAAAGTCCAGCAGTTGAAAGCATAGCCTTCGTTGGGGGTGGCAACGAGGGTGGCACTCGTCCCTGGTGCATAATCGCCTGTTCCTATGACTGTTCCAGCATCCTCAGGACTAGTAATAGCTGTAATAGAACATAAAAGTTCAAAATTGGCTATAATAATAACAGGTCTCGTGACAGTAAACGTGTAGGAAGGCTCAGTCGAGACAATTTCTCCATCTAAAGTCCAATAAACGAAAGCATAACCCGGGTTGGCTACGGCCATCACAGTGGCATTCGTGCCATGCATATATTCGCCTGCTCCAGTGACAGTTCCAGCATTCTCAAGATTGACATCGGTAATAATAGTAAACATACTGTCACTTACAAAAAATATCTCATAAGGGTCATCAACACCAACAAAGCCATTAACCTCAAACGGCAACTTATCAGAGCATGACAAGATTAATTCTTGATGAAGAGCATGGTCGTAAAGGCGAAATGAAATGCTATCACCATTATTACCTCCAATAGCCATAAAATACAGCCAATGGTCGCCATCATTAAAAGGAAGCTCCGTACCACGACACTCCCCATTGCAGAATGCAGCCAACTCAAGAGTAGGCATTGTTTGTTCAACGCCATCAATCTTTACCAATCCAACCATAAACATACTATTTTGGTAACTTTCCGCTGACCAATGATTTGTAAAGAAATTAGCTACCAAATTCCTGCTTTCTGTAACCGTAAAAGAATACTCTGAATCGGAGGAAACCACCACACCATTCTCAGTCCAATTTAGAAAAGAATACCCTGGATTTGCCGAAGCAGAAAGTGTACATATGGCACCTTCGTCGTATATGCCAGCACCTGATACTATACCACCTTCTGATGGATTAGCTGTTGCTGAAATTGAAATCGCACCAAATAATGCTTCCAAATCAAAAGTCAAACCTTGATAATAATTATCGTACGGATCAGAATCATCTCCCATAACATATGTACCTGTTGTTCCATCCATTTGACAAGCTATCACCAATTGGTTGTTTACGAGAGCTGCTTGAGGATAAACGCACTCCTTAGACTGGAAAGCAGAATTATTTGTAAGATGCACCATATTTCCCCAATGGTTTCCTCCATCGCTAGAATAAGCAGCGAAAAGCTTATAGTAGTAATTACTGCCATCTGTGTTATTTTCGTCCATAGCACACCAAACCGCCACCATGTCATCAGAGCCAGGCACCATGCAGAGAGTGGGGAAACCACATACGCTAGAGGCACTATGATAGTTTCCATGCATTGAACAGTTCATTATGTTAAATTGAGTAGCTTGATATGGGTCTTCCCAATCGCCATTATCGTCCAATGCTGGAAGATAACCTATGTATTCAGGCCACATCTCATGGGATGCATCTGACAAAAACCACCATGAAGAATATATGTCATTATACAAATAATCTTTGTCCATCACAAAAGGTTGACCAGGTATAAGATTATTTGGAATAGCACTTGGGGTGTTGCCATTTTCGTTGTAAGGCATTGTTTCATTCCAATAAGCCACGCCGCCAATGGATGGATAATAACTACCAGACCCAGGTTCACCAATGCAACCATTAAACTCATACAGTACGTGCAAATGATGCTGATTGTCCCACTGACAGGAAGTCCAACGAGGATAAAGGAACATATCATCGAAGGTACCGAACGGATTAGGATGCTTGTAGAACACTTTCCTTTCCCAAGTATCTCCATTGTCGAAACTATAGATGACCATGCCATCACTCCATGCATTGTTCACAACTAAAGCTAAGCAGTTGTCTTCGGTAGTCTCCATCCAATAGCACTTGTTAGAGCCCCAATTGATGCAATAATCAGGGCCCATATAAGGCAAAATAACATTCTCTCTATCCCAACTAAAACCACCATCCTGTGAACGAAAATAAACAATAGGTGTATTAACTCCTTCAGCTCCAGGAACACTGACATTTGAGCCGTCAGCACCATAAGCAGTGGCAACAACATGGATGATATCACGATTTTCACCGGAGGTCATCACATTTGGCCAACAAGGATCGTAGGTTGAGGGAAGATAGCTGTTAGGAGCAACGCTGTAGGAAGTAATGTTATCCTTGTCTTGAACAATGTAAACGCCGCATTGTACAGATGTATGGGCGGCAATCACAATTCCATTTTGTCCATAACGGGCAATGGATCCAAAGCCTGTTTTCTCGTATTCAACGCGACCATAACTCGGAATCCATTGATCATTTACAGCATCGTAGGTTCCAATACCCGTACCTCGGTCACTATAATTACTACTATTTGTAGCCATAGTGTATGCAAAATTAATTTTGCCATCAGGCCAAACAATAGTCCGAGTAATGGCGCCAGAATTAGACTGCCAATCATAAGTAGTGAAGTCTAGTTCACCATTGGAACGCATAGTTTTCGGCATACTGTTTACAATATGCATGGTATTGGAACTGTCATCACGACCAACCTCTTCGCGTTGAATAGACTGAATCAAAGATTTTTTTGAAACTTGTTTAAATTCTTGCGCCATCATTTTCGTCATCCCCACCAAACTAAGTAGCAGGACGAGCAGGGCGATATGCGAAGCCCTTTTTAGGTATAAAAATCTGTTCATCATATTTTGTATTTTTTTGGATTATTTTTTGTTATGAAAGTCGCGTCAAATTTAGGAATAATAATCCATGTTTTTGAAGTATAGACGAAAAAAAGTGCAACTACACAATATACTATTTGCGAGACAATGGACGCGAAATAAAGCAAAAAAAGGCCGCCCTCAAACGAGAGCGGCCGTCGGACTTTGCGGCAAAGGCTTGCATCAACACCAATGCCTACTTTTTACTATTCGTCGGGAAAACAAACGTCTTGTTCTCCGCTGCTTTCGAATTGTAGATGTAGCCCTTTCCTGGCTCAAGGATGGTGAGACCGCCTATCCATAAGCCCGCATTGCTGTTCCATGTGGCCTGGCCGCCGCCATTTGACTTGATATTATCCTGACTGGCAGGGAATCCCGCAAAGGCATTGGCCACGGTCATGCTCTCACTAAGCGGGAAGCCTATCCAGTTGACACCTTTCTTGATTGTTACGGGATGATCAGCAGGATTGATAGTCACGCCTTGTAGCGTAATCTCCGTGCCGGCAGGGACTTTAATCATGTACATCTGCGACAAATCTATTGCATTCAAATTTCCAATCCACCTATGCACCACGTTGTTCCAAGAGGTTTGGCCATCGCCATTCGACTTGATCACCAGAGCGTTGGCACCTGCATTCGGGAAAGCGGTCAGCAAGGCAGCCTTGAGGTCGTCCAAGGTGATTTCGAGGTAGCTCGAGAACCAGTTCCAACCTGCTGTTAGTGTGATGGTCTGTTGTACGGTGGAAGACGTGAATCCAAAGATAACCTGGTTCTTCAATGACACCAGTGAACCTGTGTAATTCGATGGATTGTGCGGATTGTAATTCAATTCATCGCCATAAACTTGAAGGGTTTGAGTGTCTTCAGCGACAAACACCCTACAATTCATGCCATAGGAATAATCACCAGTATTGTCGTCTACAACGAGTACAAGGTTAGATGTGCCGTTGTAAGCGAAAGGTACATCAAAATTGATGTATGTCCATTGTCCTTTAGCCAAAGTCACACTACCATAGTACACTTGGTCGCTATAGGCCACTGGAATCCAATCGTTGTTACTGTTGAATGCAGCTTTTTCGGTATGCTTCAAATAAATAGTGAAGTTACGTGTCTTGGTATTACCCGCATTGAAAAAGGCTATGCTTGAAATCTCATTGGCACCTCCTATTTCATCTGCTGTGTAAATTTGTTGGCTAAGGGTGTAATTGTAATAGGAACTGCTTGGTAAGTATGAATTTGTTCCAAACGCATCTCCTATGGCAACCCCATTGTAAACCTGTTCGAAGTTCGCCACATACTCAGCATCTTCTTCCGCAATGAAAGCATACGACGACAGGTAGGACACGACTTGACCATCCTTGGTCCAACTAACGAAGGCATAACCCTCATTGGCCGTTGCAGTCAGGCTGCAAGCATGTCCCGGGGCATACGAACCCGCCCCACTGACCGTACCGCCTACTTCGGGAGATGCCGAAGCGTTGACGACAACAGCTGTTCCGAAATGAGCCACCAGGTCACGGCTTCCCGTGACTTGGAAGGAATAGTCGGTATCCGTCGAAACCACCACGTCGTTTTCGGTCCAGTTGTAGAAGCAATATCCTTCGTTGGTCGTTGCGCTGACAGCACAAAGTTGACCGTAAGCAAACGTACCACCTCCCGTTACTGTACCTCCATAGCTCGGTTCTGACGAAACGGTCACCATGTAATCGGATGACGGGAAACCAAAGATGACTTGGTTCTTTGCCGAGAGGCGGTTGCCATAACTTGTCGGACTCAGAGGATCAATATTCGTCGAATAGCTGGAACAATACATAGACTGATACCCGTTAGCGGCGTATGTGCGGAACGGGACGCTGGTACCATAACTACCCGAATTGTCGTCCACAACCAAGGCAAGATTGGATGTACCATCATAATGGAATGGCGTGTCGAAGGTAAAGACGGTCCAAGCGCGGGACTGGATGGTGACCGTGCCACTGAAGACTTGGTTGTCCTCCGTAGCGGTAACCCAATCGTAGCTTCCCGTGAACGACGTCTTATCCGTTGGAATCAAATAGATGGCAAAGTTGCGGGTTGGAGTATAGGACGACGTATTGAAGAACGCCACGCTGGCAATGTCGCACTCCATGCCAATTTCATCTGCCGTATAGATCTGCTGCGAGAAATAATACGGATAATAGGTATAGCTTGGCAAACTATAGGAGGTTGACGCGGCATCACCCATAACGATGCCATCGGAAACCCTCTGGAAGTTAGCCACATACTCTTCCTCCTCAGTCACCGTAAAGCTATAGGTGGACAAGCAAGAGACCACCGTGCCGTTCTTCGACCAGTTGAGGAAGACGAACTTGCTGTTGGCCGAGGCAGTGAGCGTGCACGTATGGCCCAGCGCATAGCTGCCACCACCGCTAACGGTACCGCCTTCTTCAGGAGAAGCCGTAGCCGTAATGCTTATAGGCGTTCCGAAATTGGCCACTAGATGCATGTTGCCCATCACGGGGAAGGAATAGGTTTCGCTTGTGGAGACCACAGTGCCATCTATTGTCCAATTATAGAAGCAATAACCTGCATTAGCCGTGGCGGTGAGGGTACACGTTTGACCCAGATAGTAATAGCCGTCATATCCGCTCACTGTGCCGCCATCTGCCGGATTGGCTGTAACCGAAACTGTATACTCATAACTCGGCACACCCAAGATGATTTGATTCTTCAGCATCGGGAAACTACCCCAATAAACGGAAGGATTATAGGGATCGTAGTTGGTATCGTCGCTAAAAATGTACATCGACTGGGCGCTTTGGGTCGGATAAACCCGACACGACATGGGTGGATAAGTATAACTACCTGTGTTGTCATCGATGATAAGCGCAATATTTGAAGTTCCATCATAATTAAACGGCGTATTAAGATACACGGTACTCCAACTGCCCTGGGTAAATGTGACATTGCCACTAAACACCTGGTCGGCTTCCGATACGGTTATCCAGTCATAATTGTCATTGAAATACATCTTGTTGGTATTAACCATATAAACCGTATAGTTGCGAGTGCTGGTCTCATCCGTGTTGAAGAACGATATGCTGGAGATCTCACCAGATTCCATCCCAATCTCATCAGCCGTGTAGATTTGCTGCGAGAGCGTGTAGCAGTAATAAGAATAACTGGGAAGGTAGACATAGGACTCCGTGCCTTCGCCGATAAGTGTGCCGTCAAACTGTTCAAAGTTGGCCACATACTCACCCGACTCTGTAACGGACAAGATGAAAGTGGAAGTACACGACACCACTTCGCCGTCCTTTGTCCAGCTATTGAACACATAACCCTCGTTGGGCGTGGCTATGAGGGTGATGGGCTGACCATAGTAATAAGGTCCGCCAC
>JAEEGG010012144.1_pt1 | contig 18638 bp, 18 predicted proteins | sample 9134161 | NCBI WGS metagenome assembly JAEEGG01 (sample SAMN16246543, study PRJNA631951) | gut metagenome | biome: gut microbiome; feature: rumen; material: CR-attached | host: Bos | place: Iran: Karaj | collected 2018-10 | reverse complement strand
GGCATATATCCCGTTTCAGCAGGAGACAACTGAATATGACGTGGCGACAGCACTTAAAAAGGGAACGCTGTTTGTAGTTCTTGACAAACCCTTTATAGGGGTGAAGCTGAGATGAACAGAGATGAACTCTTGAAAAAGATTTCACAGTACGCTTTTGCTGCGTGGGAGCTTCACATTTATCTTGACACTCATCCCAGTGACATTGCGGCTATGATGCGGCTTAAGAATTATCAGAAAAAAGCCGAAGAATACAAGACTGAATATGAAAAGAAATACGGCCCTCTTAACGTAATAAGCGGCAGCGGCGAAACAAGGCTCAATGACCCGTGGCCTTGGGAAAGGAGGGCGAACTAATGTTTCAGTATGAAAAGAAACTTCAGTACCCCGTAAATATTAAAAACCCGAATCCTAAATATGCAAGCATCATTATTTCTCAGTACGGCGGACCCGACGGTGAACTCGGCGCGTCTCTTCGCTATCTTTCACAGCGTTTTGCAATGCCGTATCCCGAGCTTAAAGGATTGCTTACCGATATAGGCACAGACGAACTTTCGTTGGGATTTTTTTGACTATAAGCCTGAATTTCATTGCTTCCTGCAAGTATTCGTGCAGTCCATACGCTTGGAATTGACTTTAAGTGAATATCCATCTTTCTGCCCTTGTAAACCACTATTTTGTCAATCATTTCTCGCATGAAGGCTTCGTCTGTAACTGAGCCGTCCATAATCTGTCTGAGGTGCTTTTCTATATCCTTGAGTATTCTTCCCTTGTCCGCAATGTTCTGATTGTGGATTTTTTCTTTTTTAAGCCGTTCGGTCAAGGTTTCGTATTCTGCGTTCAGGCGTTCACAGCCCTTTTTGTATTCCTCGGTTTCGATATCACCCGACAGACACATATCAAGCAGCTTCTGCTTCTTCTTTTCGGTTTTGGCAAGCTCCTTTTCATAGTATGCTATGTTATCGTTGCTCGGCTCACTGTCAAGCACTGCTTTAACAGTTTTTAGCACTTTTTTAATGACTTTCTCTCTGCTTTTAAGTACATCGGTCATTATTCTGTTAAGTATATCCGTGATGTCCTTTTCGCTTATGGAGTTTGTAGTGCATCCGATTGTTTCGCCGTTTTTATCCTTGCGTTTTGAACCGTTCTTCTGCGATTCAATACATACCCATTTGTTAGTTTTCTTTCCGTTTTTCATATACTTTGTTGTCCTTGTGAAGGTTGAACCGCATTCGGCACATTTGATTTTGCCTGAGAGCATATATCTGTTTGCAAATCCTGCCTGATTGGGTGTGCTTTTCTTTCTGCGCCGTTCTATTTCAAGCTGAGTTGCTTCAAACATTTCTCTTGAAATAATCGGCTCGTGGTGATCTCTTATTACAACGAATTCGAGTTGCCCTTCGTTCTTCTTTTTTGAGTGGGAGAGGTAGTCAGGCGTGTAGGTCTTTTGCTGTATGAGATCTCCGCAGTATTTTTCGTTTTTCAGCACACGCAGAATTACCGTATATGACCATTTCTTCATATAGGTTGAGGTTCTTATGCCTTCTTCCTGAAGCTCCTTTGCAATCAGGTGAGTGCCTTTTCCTTCTACAAGGAATTTGTGGAAGATAAGCCTGACTGTTTTTGCGCCTTCTTCGTTAATAATAAGTTTTCCGTCACGAACATCATAGCCGAGCATATCTCTGCCGAACACCTTGCCTTGCTCCATCATTCTTCGTTGTCCCCATTTTACACGCTCACTTGTCTTTCGGCTTTCTTCCTGTGCTATTGAGGACATTATTGTTAAGCGTAATTCTGCATCGGGATCAAGCGTATTTATGTTATCGTTCATAAATATTACGCCTATGCCCAATCGCTTCAGCTCTCTGGTATAACCGATACTGTCAAGCGTGTTTCTTGCGAATCGGCTTATCTCCTTTGTGATTATGATATCGAAGTTACCCCGTTTGGCATCCTCAATCATTTGATTGAAGGCGTTTCGCTTTTTTGTGCTTGTTCCGCTGATGCCTTCATCAACATAGATTTTAGAAAGCTCCCACAGGGGATTACGCTTAATATAGTCATTGAAGTATCTCTGCTGACTTTCAAGCGAATTCGCCTGATCGAGACTGTCCGTTGATACACGGCAGTAAGCGGCTACCCGTTTAATATCGTTATCAAATTTATACATTTTTTCATCTCCTTGTTGTGTTCTTAAACACACATTATATTCAGAACTTTTAATAAGTCCAGCATTATTTTTCGGTGCGGCGAGGGGAGTCGCCGCACCTTTTTAATTATTGCTTTTCAATGTATCGCTCGTATTGATTCTGATTTATAAAACCGTTTTTCAAAAGTGAAATGAGCAACGCATTTTCAATCGTTTGTTCCAATAAGTCATTGTCAACATTCTCAGTATAATTTTCGTTTTCATTTTCAAAGATGATTTTGGTTTTCACTCCAATCGCCTCAACGAAAACTATGCTTTGTCAACTTGTACTTATGCTATCAACGCTCCTTTCATAATGAAACTTGATTTGCTAAAAAATATGGTTTTCATATTTCCTCCTTACATGCTCTGAACATATGAGCTTTCCTCATCTTCTTCTTTTTTCTTACGTTGGGCGTAATCAATCATTTCGGCGAATGTTCCAGCCAGATGTACAACAGCAGGAATAGTAAATTGATTATTGTCGGCACGGCGAACAGAAGAGCGATGAGCCTTCTTTTGAACTTTTTTGTTGTGCTGTCCAAGTCCGACATGAACGAAGTAAACTGTTCTCTCTGCTTCCCAGCCAGTTCGGACAGTTCCTTTTCCCGATCCAGCAGTTTCTTGTTCGTTTCCTCTGCTGCCGAGGTCAGAATCTTCCCGAGGAATGTTGCGTACTCCTCCCACAGCAGAGTCTGCTGGTATTTTATCGAGTCTGCTATCTGGTTCACTCTTTCGTCGTCCGGCGTAGCTTCCACGTCCTTCGCCAGAGCGTCCGTCGCCCGGTTCTGGAACTTCAGAACTTTGATCAGCTCTTCCCATTTGTCTTTGTCCACTATCGTCACCGACAGTGCTTCTTCCATGTTCGAGATGTAACCCGGCACCGGGTTGCATCTGTTCTCCGTGTTCCATATAAGATCGTCGTATTTCGAACTCATTAGATATATTCTCCTTTAAAAATTTTTCGTAATGCAGATTATCATCTCTGCATCTGTGTTTTGGATTGTCCGATTCAATGAAAGTAATATTCTTTCTTGAATCCGACCATTTGACTTCGTAACCTTTCCGTTTCATCTCTTTGATGAATTCTTCCTTTGTTCCGGATTTTTTCATCGCAGAGACAATGGCAATAATCATATTCCGTTTCCAGCTTGAACCGTTTCTTGCAGAATAATATTCACCGGCTTTTGTCGGTTTGATTTTTTCCTTCGGCTTCGCAGGACAGACAGGCAAACCGTATTTCATACATATCTCGTCATTGATACTTCTCATGCGCTTAATGTCATCGCCGTTTTGATGAATCTTTTTACCGTTCACGCAGTTTACGGAATTGATAACGATATGCGAATGTATGTTGTCGGTATCAAGATGAGTCGCAATGAAAATTTCGTGATCGGGATAGCAACGCTCTGCCCACTCTCTCGCTATCGAATGAGCGAGAACGGGATCGAGCTTCACTCCGTCACCGAAGGACTGTATTGCATAACAGAACTGTCTTCCGTCTGTTTTGTTAAAGCGTTCCTTTGTTGAAACGAAATCCTTTAACGCTGTTTCGGGCAAACAGTTAATTGCCGAAATCAATCTGCCGTTTTCATATGCGGTTTTCTTCTCCTGAGAGCAGTATGCAATCACGCTTCCGAGCGAACCGATATTCTTGCTGTCGCCTCTCTTGAGAAAGGTTATCGTTGCCATCTGGCTGACCTCTTGATGACAGATTCAAGCTGAGAGCCGATTGCCGAAAGCTCATTTGTGAATTCATCAAGACCGACAGTATCAATCTTTCCGAACTGCGCTAACATACGAAGCTGATTTATGTTGTTGCCGATGATTTTTACCTGTCTGACTAATTCGTCAAACGAATCCTTGTCACCGATAACAGTTATGTCCTTATCCAATGCGCAAGCAGTAAGATACGATGACATACTCATACCGTACTGCCTTGCTTTTGAGGTGATTGTCTGTTTATCCGAGGGAGTAAAGTGAATGGTAAATCTTTCGCTTTTTGTTTCCTTTGGCATAGTTATCACATCCTTATCCGTTATTGAAGTGGGTTCGGGCTTCTGCCCGTTCTTTCGGCTTGTCCGAAACAAGACGCCTACAGGCGATGCTTGGACTCTCTTAAAGAGAGTTATTACCGGAAGAGGTGAAATGAATGTAAATCTCCGGAGGCTTCGTGCTTTGCCGCACAGGCGGTTTTAAGGCGGTTAAAAGGCGTTTTCAGGTTCTTGGCGGTCAGTTTGCTGTCTTAATGTGAAACGGCGTAAAACTGCGGAAGGCTTTTATGATTGTTTGTGCCAGATTTCTTTACGGGAGGTTGTCAGATTTTCTGTACAGTGTACAGGTGCGAGAGCATATTACCGTTACTGCAGTCACGGCGGTGAGTGATCATAATATATCCGCTGTTCTCAAGATTCTTCAGAGCGATATCTACTGTCGGTAATGATATACAGCAGTTCTCGGATATGTTCTTTCTTGAGGGAAAGCACTGATATTTCTGATCGGCACAGCGTTTAAGATAACTGTAAACGATGAACTCTCTGGGCTTCATTTTCTCCTTGAATATGTTGTTCGGCAGGAGAAAATAGTTGCCGTTGAAATCAACATTTTTGTACATAGTTTCTCCTTTCTTAAGAATAAAGACTTGCGCTCCGCTGACAGTAATACTCATCAAGGTCATGGCAATTCCTCTCGGTAACCGGACCGAAATTTATCGCTCCGGATGTTCTCCGTTATGGCGCTTTCGTCCGTGTCGCTCGCTTGGCTTTTTAGTCTGCAACGGTTATTCAGTTGTCGGTTAAATCTTATCGGCATCACTCCTTTCAAGTGATAAGTTTTATATAAATGCTTTCACTATCTCTATTAGGACAATTCTTAAATTTTAACCGAAATATTTTTTATACTCTCACTATTTCTATTAGGACAATTTTTGAATTTTGCACCAAAATTTTTAAATTTCTTCTCACCTAACGGACAAAAAATTGCCGTTTTACATGGTTTTTGACGCAAAAAAATAAGTCGGTTACATATAGACAACTCGAAATAATACGGGCTTCCCCATATTGTTTTCTCTAGAGTTGTGTTCTATATGTAACCGACCTATCGCCGAAAACATATGCAGTAATACTGCGACATCGAATAGACTGTTTGCAGTCCTAACCTTCGAATTATTCAATTTTCGTGCCTATTGTAACAGATGGGAAACTGCTTGTCAATAGTTTTTAGAACATTTGTTTGATTATGTTAGTAATTTTTCGCATTTTCTCATATTGAAACTAACAGTTTGTGGCAACTGTGTTGCTACATTTTGTTGACAAAATTGTTTCATAATGATATATTTATAGCAGATAATAATTATGAGTTACGGAGGTTTTATTATGGAAAACAATGTTGTTTCATCTGCAAAGACCGATATGTTCCGTTTCAGAATAAATCCCGATGTGCGCAAACAGGTCGAGGATATTTATGCGAAAACCGGTCTTTCTCTTACTCAGGCAATTAACATATTCATTCAGCAATCCATCAATGCCGGCGGTCTGCCGTTTCAAGCAACGGAGGATAATGCCGAGCTGCTTAGAGCAAAATCAATGGAGCGTCTTATGAAGGAACTTGACGCAGGTAAGAAGTCGGGCGAGCCGATATCGGAAGATGACGTTTACAAAAAGCTTGGAGTCAGTATGGTATGAAAATAGTTTACAGACCGTTGGCGGTTGAGGATATTGTTTCGACTGCCGACTATATAAAGGACAAGCTTAAAAACCCGCAAGTTGCAGAGCATTTCAAAGAGAGAATTCTTAGCGCTATATCTCTTCTGAAGGATAATCCGAACATGGGAGCGGAACTCGCAAAGAAATACGATACGATTAGCAATAATTACCGTTATATGATTGTCAATAATCAGATTGTTTTTTACGAGGTTAACGATGAAGTAATTGAAATTGTCCGTGTGCTTGACGGCAGAACAGATTATCTTAAATACCTGTTATGACAAATATACCTTTTACAGCATTACTTCTGTTACAAATAATTGTTGTATTACTTCATTAAATATGGTAAATGATAATCATAAGGAAGTGAGTATATGTCTCCCGTTGAAGAAAAGAGAATATCTGCCGTTAAGGTTGCTGACACACTAAATAATATAGAGGGTGTTCCTGTAACTGCATATGCTAAAGAACTGTCAGCTAAATGGGCGAGAGGCGAAATTACAGGCGAGGAAATGAAACAGGCACTCATCAAAAAGTATAAGACGATTAATAATCTTGAATGACAACGAATAATTAAAAGCAGAGCGTGGAGTTTATCTCCACGCTCTTTTACTGTATTTCTATCATTATTTTCATCGCAAGTGAGAAGGCTTCTTTGAAGATTGTTTCCTCGGTTATAATTGATAATTCATCGGTATTGATAATGTAGTTTTCAAGTAATACTTTCTGTTCATCGTTAAGCGTGTCAGTCAGCTTTTTTTTCTTGCTCTGCATACAAGTTCAAGTGATTTTGTGTATTCGGGATTGTTTTTCAACTTTTCCGTATCACTCGGATTTATATTACCTTTGTATAGGTTTTCAAGAATGGTCATGGAATCACTCCTTCGCAACACAAAGCAATACCACAAACTAACTCAAAAGTCCAGAACTTTTTCTGAAGGTTTTTTATCATTGTGAATGTGATTCTTTTTAACAGGGGGTAGGCAGTCTTTTCACGCCACTTATTACTTGTTTTGCGTGGTAAACTGTGATAGAATAAAAGTTAATAATATGCAAGGAGTAGTACTTATGCGGATTACAGCAGTAAAAGAAAACAGCAAACTTACTGTTACAGTTTCGGGAAGAATTGACACCGCCACTGTTCCCGAACTGAAAGAGGATGAAGGCAAAAACGGCGGCATACCTATAGAGGAAGCGCTATGATTCTTGCGTATTTTACTGCCAATTTTATAACGCTGATGATTATCAGTGCGCTGATTGTGATGATGGCGGTCAACAGAAAACTGAAAATCCCCGCAACCCAGTATTTTTATGTTATGATTGCGGTGATATTGCTGCTGACCGTTCTGGATTTTCTCAACGATTTTCTTGCAGGCGCGTTGGAACGAAAGCCTGACTTTAACCCCGTTCGGCTGCGTGCCGTTGTTGACGCCGTCAATTATATGCTCCGACCGGTTGTCATTATGGTGGAAGTTTTGGTTGTCCAGCCAAAACAAAAAAACAAATGGCTTTTTGTTATCCCAACTGTTGTGAATACCGTTTGGTATGCAACCGCCCTGTTTGGCAGCAAGCTGGCTTTTTATATTACTGAGAAGAACAGCTGGCAAGGCGGGTTGCTGCCCATACAGCTTGTTTATCTGGTGCAGTTCGTGTATCTTATTTTGCTCACAGTGTATTCCGTGTACTATTTCGGACGGGGTAATCGCAAGACGGGAACGATAATAATTATAATCGTTTTCGCGGCGCTGCTGACAACATTCCTGGAACACCGGAACATTTTAACGGGCTATGCAACTACTGTCGCTGCACTTTGCGTGATGCTGTATTATATCTATCTTGCCTCCGTGTATCAGCAGGAAATCAGCGAGCTGTTTGAAGAAAAGGAGCTGCATATTGCCAGGCAGGAATTACTGCTGTTGCGCGGTCAGATTCACTCGGATTTCATTTTTGATTCGCTGAGCGTGATTCGTTCGCTTGCAAAGACGGACAAAAAAGCCTCCGCCGCGGCGATTGACAGTTTTTCCGCTTATCTGCGGGCGCACCTTTACGCGCTGCGGGATGATAAACCGGCTGCGTTTCAATGGGATTTGGATTGCCTGAAGGCTTATCTTGCCCTGATGAAAATCACGAACAATATCGATTTGAAACTGCAATGCGACCTGGCGTGTACCGCCTTTGAAGTGCCGCTGCTGCTTTTGGAATCCGTGGCGGATTATTTTGTTTGGCAGAATGACCCAAACGGTGAAACGCTGTATCTCAGCACCGCCGATGAAGGGGATACCGTCAAGGTGCTTTTATGCACGGACAAAACGCCTGATGAGGGCGTCTCCGCTTCGGCTTCAAAACAGTTGGAAGCAACGCGCCGCAGACTGGAAATGCAGTGCGGCGGCATCTTGAAAGCCGACGGGGCAACGGTTATTATTACCCTTCCGAAAAGAATAACAGTATAATAAAAAACACGCTGCGAGGTAGTCGCAGCGTGTTTTTATCTTGTCAGTTCGTCAAGGCTGACGCCGAGAATCTGCGCAATTTTCATCAGCGTGGGAATATCGGGAATGCGCGTGCCGCTTTCCCAGCGGTATACCGTCTGCAGCGCACAGCCGAGCCTTTCCGCCAGTTGGTTGGCAGTGATTCCGCGCTCCTCGCGGATACGGTGAAGCTTCAGCCCCAACTTGACACCGCTTTGCGACATTTCCGCAATATCCTTGTCCTTGATATCGGACACGGGATAGCGCAGGCTTTGCAGCGCGTCCTTCAGCATTTCGGTGCCGACGGGCTTCATTAGAAACGTGCTGGCTTTGGTGCGGTAGCTGTCAAGCGCGTATTCGGGATAGGAGGTAACATAGATGATATTCGTATGCGGATATTTGGCTAAAATCTGTTTGGCAAGGTCAATGCCGTTAGCATAGTCAAGGTCAATATCCATAAAAATGACGTCAAAATGGTGCTTATCCACAAGGCTCGGGATGGCGCTCGGGTCGTTTGTGCCGATACACTGCGCTTCGGGAACAAGGTCGCCCAGTTCATCTAAAATATCGTCTACAATGAGCTGGTGGTCGTCTGCAACAAGTATTTTCATGCGTTTACCTCTCTTGGAATGGTGATGGTAACGAACATTCCGCTGTCCGTCTGCTCGGTTTCCAGCGTTCCGCCGCATTGCAGGGAAAGGCGCTGCCGGGTGTTGGAAAGTCCGATGCCGGTGCTTTTTATCGTTTTGCTTTGTTCGGGGTTGCCGGTACCGTTATCCGACACGCAAATTCTGACAGCGCCTTCCGCTTCCTGCGTGGAAATGGTGATTACTCCGTTATCCTTACCCGTTCCGTATTTTACGGCGTTTTCAATAATCGGCTCCAGCGACAGCGGCGGCAGCATAAAATCCGTCACCTGTAAATCATATCGGATATCAATCTGGCGTGAGCGGTCCGCCTGAACAAGGGAAAGATAGGCGTTTACGTGGCGCAATTCCTGTTCAAAATCAATCAGCTCATCTGTCTGAATGGCGCGGATATGCACTTTAAGATAGTCTGAAAAGGCGTCGATGCCCTGAACGGCTCTTTGCGTGTCACGCCTTACAAGAGAACGGATAATGCTCAGCGCGTTGATGATAAAATGCGGGTGCATCTGTGTTCTCAGAAGCGCCAATTTGTGTTTCGTAATGGTCAGCTCTTTCTGCGCAATCGCCTCGTTTATTTCGTACTGATAAACAACCGAAAGATAGAAGTAATACTCCAGCATACCCATCGCGAAAATGACATTGGTATAGCCGCGGATGATGCCGAAGCCGTCCAGTACGGCGGCGAGGATAAACTGAAGCACAATCATCAGTACGATAACGCTTCTTTTCAGCTCATCCCATTTGAAATAGATAATCGAGAACAGCATCAGCAAAAAGAGATAGAAGATTTCCGTATAATAAACCGTCATGCCGATAACGCTTCTGTGCCAGCGGCTGCCGGCATCGATGAGCTCCGCCGCCGTGCTGCCGAAACAGGCATAGATATAAACAGCGGCATTCAGTACCGCAGGAATAGCATACAGCGGGAGAGATTTTTTGTTCGGTATGACAATAAAGGACAGAATCATAATCACAAGCGGACGGAGAATATATTGCAGTGCCGTCATGATGACGCACAGTTGATACTGCCTGCTTGAATCTGACAGGAATAATATGCCTTGCTCAAGATGAAAGCCGACGGTGTCAACAATGGTAATCAGAAGAAGGGTGACAATTCCTGCGGCAAAATAACCGGTTGCGGGAACGGCAAGGCGCTTGTTTACAAAGATGGTAACACCTAAAGATATCAGAATCATCAGCGTGATAAAATTATGCGTTAAAAAATCAAGCAGCAGTGCCACCGTCTCACCTCCGTTTCGTATGCTGTCTTTAGGTGAATATTATATCACATTTTTATGCTGTTGTCACTCACCGTTGTGGCTAAATGTTTCAAATAAAAAATCTTAAAATTAACCATATCGGTGAATGACATCTATTTTTACTTATGATATAATTCAAAATAGAGATTTTATACCAATAGATATTTTCAGCAAAACTAATTTTTAGGAAGGGGTTTTGTAAATGTATTTATCATTATCAATTGCATTGACCGTTTGCGCCGCTATCGGCTTCGGCTACGGAATATTTCGTTTTTTCCGTAGCAAATCGGCACTTTATATCCGTATGATTGTTTTCGCCGTAGGCTGCGCAATGCTCGGAAGATTGTTTGAAACGCTGCTCCTGCTTGTGAGCGGGCAGATTGGCAGCGGCTTCCATGTCGGTATGCTCGGCGTTGCGGGAAGCTTTCTGTTTCTGTTCAGTGCAAACTTCGGTCAGATGGACTCCCTTGTTGACGATGGCTCAAAGCAGTTCCTCAAAACAAGAATCATTGCTTTGGCGGCACCCGTTGCTATACTTGCCGTATGGTGCTTTTTGGTGAAAGAAAACGGCTTTTCGCAAGCAACGATTGCGCAGGGTGCTGAAAGCATTCTGATTGCGCAGGCAGCTTATTTCCATCTGAAACATTTAATCATCAATGATGTTGATTACGGCTTGATTCGGTCAATAAGAAGCTATAATCTTGTTGCGCTTATCTACGCTTTCCTTTGTATGACAGAAATGGCGATTAAGAGTTTTAACCTTCCTTCCGTTTTCCCGATAATTATTTGCGTACTGCAATGCATTGTAATGCTTGCGCTTATTCCTGTGCTTGAAAGGGGCGTGAAAAAATGGACAATTTAAGTTATATTGCTTTTATCTGTCTGACCGTATCCATCGGCCTGATGCTTCCGCTGATGGAAAAGAAAACCCGAAGAGTTATGAGCTTTATGCTCGTCGGTATTTTTGCCTGTATGTTTGTGTCGGAACTCAACGGTATACTGCTGCGCCACTTCCATAACGATTCGTTCTATGTAACTACAACGCTTACCCCCGTAACGGAGGAAATCGTCAAGGCATTGCCGATTCTTTACTACGCTATTGTTGTTTCGGATGACCGTAGGAAGCTTACTATGAACGCCTATGCGGTAGGCGTCGGCTTTGCCGTATTGGAAAATATTGTCATCCTTACGCAGAATATTGAAAATGTGACGATTCTCTGGGCGCTCGCAAGAGGCTTCGGCGCAGGACTTGTTCACGGTATCTGCACGGTTGCGGTAGGCATGGGTATTTCCTATATTAAAAAGCGCCGCAAGCTTTTCTATTGCGGAACCTTTGCGCTGCTTTCCATAGCGATTATCTATCATTCGATATTCAATCTGCTGGTGCAGTCAAGCATCCAGTATGTAGGCATCCTTATGCCGATTGTAACCTATATTCCTATCGTACTTCTTTTAAGAAAACGCATGGCGAAAAAATCTTAACTCTGAGGTATTTCCTATGAAAATGAAAACTTTATTGCAGCGTACGGCTTGTGTGCTGACGGCGGCAGTCATAGCGGTTATGATGCTTTTACCGTTTGCAACGCCTGTTCTTGCGGCGAATACGCAATTCATTACCGATATCCGCCTTGAAGCAGGCGCCGACGCAGTTGATAAGCTTGAAAAAGACGGCTACTCCGTTATGCTGACGGGGCTGAATATGACCTATGACCCCGAAAAGCAGGTTTATTTAGGCTATAAAATGAACGACGGCGACCCGATTACCAATATTATTGTTGCAGCGGATGACGGCGAATCTCTGAATGACGGGAACGACATTTCTTATTCACGAGCAAGTGAAATTGATGTGGATGAAGGCATTGGCGGCGGCTCGGGCTGTCTGTATTTTACGCATGATGAAAAAGCGGGCAGTCCTCTGGTAGGACTGGATGTTCTGCGCAGTAAGGAAGAGGCGATTTATCCTATCACCAACGACGGTGCGGAAATTGTGCGCACGGCAAACGGAACGCCTGCGGATTTGGAGAGCGCAAGCGAAAATGCAATCGTTTATCTGGCGCAAATCCGAGATAATATTGTTCGCCCCTATATCAGCGAAATCGGCGTTGTAACCGATACGGATAAATGGAACACTGTCTATACAGCATGCGAGCGCGGTTATAATTATTATGTTGAGGGCGATATAGACGATTCAAAAGAAACATATACCATTCTGGTGTATAAGCGCACCGCAAATGTAAGCGATGCAGTGACCAATATTGCCGCCGTTTCCGCCGAAACCGTTGAGGCGATGGAACAGGAGCAGATTGTTGACGCGTCAGCAAATACGGTTGAAAATCTCACGGGCGCGGCAATCGGCATTTCGGGAATTGAATATGTAAGAGTTTCAAGTAAGCCGATTGAAGGAGAAGCGCCTTATTATTTGTATCAGACGAAGAATAAAGCGGCAGGCAATCCTGTTTCCATGCTTTATGCGGAGAAAGCAGAGGAAGAACAGAATTCCCTTTTCGGGACCTGGGTAAACGGTTATTTCTCGACAGAGAGTAAAACCTCGGCATATACATACAGCGTAAATGAAGACGCTTTTGCGGCGCTTCGAGAGGACCTTACCGTTATGACAAAGCTCCCCGTGCAACTTTTTGAAACAGCACTGTCTGCAGAACCGGAAACAATTACCGAAACAACAGAATTGACTACTCAGCTAACAACAGAAATGATTACTCAGACATCAACAGAAGTAACTTCTGAAGAGGAAACCGAGCCTGCTGACGGGGCGGAAGTACCGGGCAGTGAGGATGCTTCAGAAGCAATAACTGAAGCGTCAACAACCGAAACGGTTACTGAAACGACGACGGAAATAGAAACAACCACCGAGGTGACTACACAAGCCCAAACGGAAAACAAGTTTGTAAAAATTGCTATGCTTACTCCTCGTGACGGCTTACCCGAAAGCGCAGCGGAGCTTATGGGACTCCGAAATAACCTTGAGGAAGCTCCCGTTATTGAACGAAATGAGCGCTCTGAGCGCACCAATAAATTTTCCGCTTCCGTGTTCGGAAAGCACGGCTGGGTAGCATTACTTTTGGGTGGCGTTGTTATCGTTGCAGCCGCTACAGCAACGGTCATTATCCGTAAAAAGAAACAAGAAAAAGAGAGGTGAACGGCATGAAAAAATCTTTAACAGCGATCCTGTTAGCGCTGGTTATGGCTGTGAGCTGTGTGCCGTTTACCGCTTTTGCAGCACCGAGCGGGACAGCGCTTGATATAGCCGCTGATTCGGGAAGAAAATTCTTTATCTCACCCGAACTCGTTCAGGGAAGCTGTATCAATATTTCCTCCGAGGGGCTCTCTGAACTCAGGACGATAAAAGCTGGCGAAACCAACAGTTTTAATATTTGCAAAAGCGGCGATTATTACTATTTTAAGGATTCCCGCAGTGATAAGGTGCTTGAGGTTCAAAACGGTAAGACGGAAATCAGAACCCGTTTTGTTCTTGCAGATTATGACGGCTCGGATAAACAACTTTGGAAGCTGACTGACGCAGGTAACGGGCTATACAATATTGCCTCTAAAATGAATGAAAAGTTCGTTGTTGATAATGCAGGCGGCGGAACCGACGACGGCAACCGCATTTCGCTCTGGTATTCCAACGGCACAGCAAATCAGCGGTATAGTTTTATTGAGGATACGCTTTATTCGCTTGACGAGGCAGTCAAATCGGATATGTATTTCTTTTTGACGCTGGGTCAAGTGCCGACAAGTGCGCTTGATATATCTGATGAGGGCTATGCGCAGCTTTGGGAAGTCACGCCGGGCAAAACGCACAGTTTCAGGATTCACAAAAAGGGCGGATACTATTATTTTGAGGATTACGAAACGGAGCAGGTGCTTGAGGTTGAAAACGGTAATGCTGCAAAGCTCTCAAAAATTGTGCTTGCCGATTATGACGGATCTGACAAGCAGCTCTGGTCTCTCAATAATAACGGGGAAAACTACTATGAAATATGCAGTAAGCTGAACAGCGGACTCGCCATCAACAACTACTACGCACGCAAAAATAACGGCAATACCTTTGTTTTGCATCCGCATAATTTCGGCTCGAATGAGATATTCGCGTTTGTGGCGGATACCTCTGTAACGGAAGAGAAATACGACAGCGCAGATACGGATACAGCTGAAACAACCGCCTTTGAAAACGATCTGGAGCGCTACGGGACGGATGAAGAATACAGCATCGTGCCGTGCTGCGCCGGCGGCGCAAGTATTGACAGAGATGTTTCTACTAATTGCGTTCAGATTTATAAAACGCATCGCCGTAATAACCAGCTTTGGACGCTTGGCAAGGTCGGAGATTATTATTATATAAAATCCAAATATGACGGCAAGGTTGTTGAAGTGCCCGGCGGCAACGCCGCTTCGGGAGTGGTACTGTACTGCGCCGATTACAACGGCTCGGATAAGCAGCTCTGGACGCTTGAAGATATGAACGATGGCACCTTTGCCCTTCACAGTAAGCTGAATAATGGTCTTGTGTGGGATGTGGAGAATAATACCGCTGCCAATGGTTCAAAAATCTTGTTATATCGTCAGCACAGGTATAGCAATCAGCGCTTTCGTTTCGTTCATATCTCCACCGTTGAGCCCGTATCCGAATGGGGCTCAAAAATCCACGACTGCGAGGGCACGAATTGGGATATATGGGATGGATCTTACACCTACGATTGGTATTACGACCATCAGAATGATAACGATTTCTATTTGAACAGCGCGTCTGACCTCGCAGGTCTTACTTCCCTTGTGCAAAACGGAAAGGGTTTTGGCTATAAAACCGTTCACCTGATGTGTGATATTAATCTTGCCAATATCAACTGGACGCCTATCGGCTTTAACGACCATTGGTTTTACGGCTCCTTTAACGGTCACGGCCATTCCGTTATCGGTTTAAGGCGTGATGATAAAACGAATAACAACGGTTTGTTCGGGCAGTTTTACGGCGGCACACTTTGCAATCTTGCCGTGAAAGGAACGATGTACGGCGATTATAACACGGGCGGCGTTGTAGGCAATCTTGAAAGGGGCTGTCTTTATAATATTTACAGCGAGGTAACCATCAGAAATGCGGCGGACGATTTCGCCGGCGGAATCGTCGGAAAATGCGGCTATGCGGGATATATTGAGCACTGCACACAGAATGCAAAGGTGAATTCAAACGACAAGGATAATCACAGGGGCGGCATTGTCGGTTACACTGACGGTAATGTACGCTACTGTGTTAATAACGCGCGGGTTTACTGCAACTGGAACTGCGTCGGCGGCATTGCAGGCACTCTTTCGGGCGGAAAAATTGAGCACTGCGCCAATCACGGCACCGTCGGCGGCGGCGACGATGCCGAGCGAATCGGCGGTATTGTCGGCGAAACAAAAGGCAGGGGCTTAACCTTTGGCTGTTACAATGACGGCACGGTATACAGCGACGATGATGATTATATCGGCGGTATTGTCGGCAGATGTGACGGCTGGTTTGTGTCCTACTCCATCAATCTCGGCAGAGTTTACGGAGATGACCAGGTCGGCGGTATCAGCGGCTGGGGCAGAGCAGTAAACTGCTTTAATGCAGGAATCGTTACGGGCGATGATGAAGTAGGCGCTATTTCAGGCGCTGACCACTGCAACGGATGTTACGCTCTTTCGTGGAGTGCGGCTTACATTTCGGGAGATCACGGCGAGGTAAACAGCGCCTGGGCAATTACCGAGGACATACTCAGCGGTAAAATATGCCGCAAATTAAATAACGACGGCAACACGCTTTGGAATGAGGACTACTATTATTCAGGTCTGAAAAATATATTCTCTCAGAATATCGGCAGCGACGCCTATCCCACTTTCGGCACTTCCGAGGTAACGGAAAGTGGCGGTAAATACATAAACAGCGAATACTGCGTTAGCGTAGATTATGAGCGCGATTACGGCACGGTAACGGGCGCGGGCGTTTATAAATCAGGCGCCGTTAAGCTGAAGGCTGTTCCTGCCGATGGCTGCGTGTTTGACCATTTTGAAGTTAAAAGCGCAAAAAGCGGCGGAAAGATGATCGCGTGGAACGGCAGTGAGCATACATGCCCTACCGTAGATATTAAGACGTATACAAGCAAAACAGTCACCATTACAAAAAATATTGCGCAGAGCTATTCCGTTCGCGCGGTGTTCAAAATCTTTGACGAAGTACCCGAGGATATGAGGGTTACGGTAAAGCTCGAGCTGGAATGCGTTGACGACGCGGAGGGCTGGAACAGCTCCGGAATTCCGGTTACGCTTGTGGATACCGCTGGTGTTGAACACACCTGGGAGGCCAGCCGTTATGACCTTGACGCTGTTGGCGAAAAGCAGGAACATACCTTTGATCTGGGCGCAGCAAATCCCGTTGCGGTTTATGCCACTCCCGATTTCGGCGGCGGCTTAACCTTCCGTTCCTACGGTCTGAAGGCGCGTATGTGGATTAACGGCAGCGGTCAGGCAATTGAAAGCGGAAACATCGTTATCCGTTCGTGGCCCTTTATCTCCTCAAAATGGGGCGATGATTATATGCACATCACCTTCGGCGATTCAGGCAATTCAAAAGTAGGTTTTGACTATGAAGACCAAGAGGATAACTGGCTTGAATCTTTTACAAGCTGTAAGCAAGCCTGGGAAAAAGGAAAGAGCAACGGCGAATATACCATCCGCCTTGAAAGCGCATGGTTGCTTGACGGTCCGTTGACGCTTGAAGGAAACAAGAAAGTAAGGATTGACTTAAACGGCTATCCGATTATCCGCAGCATGAAAAAGACGGACGACAACGGCGAGGTCTTTAAGATAGACAGCGGCGCAACGCTGACGATTGTCGACTCCAATCCTTCACGCCCCGGTAACGGAAACTTCACGGGCGGCTCCATTCAGGGCGGACGAAGTGACGACACCGCGGGTCTTATCGAAGTGAACGGTACGCTGATTATGACGGGCGGCACGCTCTATAACGGCGGCACAACCGATAAGGGCGGCGCTATCAAGCTCAACGATAACGGCTCGGCAGAGCTTACAAATGTTCTGATTTCAAATTGCTGGTCGAATAAGGCGGTTTTCTATCAGAACGAGGGCGGCGCTATTTATATGAGGGATAACGCAAAGGTAACGCTCAGAAACTGTACCATCCGCAACTGTAAAGCGCTGGATTACGGCGGCGGTATCTATCTTGAGGATGACGGCAACGAGCTGAACTGTGAGAATGTAAACATTGTTTCCTGCGAGGCGATTGAAAACTTCGGCGGTGCTGTTCATCAGGACCGCGGCAAAACCGAATGGGTCGGCGGTACTATCAAAAACTGTGTCGCCAGTGATGATGACGGCGGCGCGTTCTATCAGGACGACGGCGAGGTTTATATGCAGGATGTCCGCTTTGAAAGGAACGAAACCTGCGACGACGGCGGCGCGTTTTACAGCAATACGGACGATAAAACATGGTTTGTTGGCTGTACATTTAATAAAAACGTTGCCAGAAACGGCAACGGCGGCGCCGTATATCTTGATAATAACTACTTATATTTTGAGGATTGCTCTGTTACCGCAAATTCCGCCAGGCTTTACGGCGGAGGTCTGTATATTGACAGCGCAGGCTCGATTGATGTTGCGGGCGTTATGGTGATTAGGAATAACGACGGCGAAGGCTCGTTTGATAATCTTGTGCTCGAGGACGGCGCATATATTTATGACCACGGACTTGACTTGGGCTCGGATGTTCACCTTCGCAGTAAGGAAAGCGGTAATGTGACTCTCGGCAACAACCTGACAAGCCCGCATCAGCTTGAGCATTATTTCCATGCCGATTACGGCAAGCTGACGCTGACGGATACAGAAAATGTGGATACACAGCTCAAGGCTTCTGTATTCACTGAGGGCAGCGCATTCCTTATTGTAGGAATCATTACTATTCTTTTTGTTTTAGCAGGAACACTGCTTTATGTAAAAAAACAGCGGAAGGGAGGAGCACCGACAGATGAGAAGTAAAACGATTGCACGAATCATATCGGCTTTTATGGTTGCTTGTATGCTGTTTAGTGCGCAACCGTGGACATTTGCGATAGCAAATGAAAAGCAGGACGCTGAATATGCCAAAACCTATTTATGCGAAGTGAAAATGTTCTACGGAACAACTGAAGATAATGCACGCAAAGCCTGTGAAGGCGAAGGCTATATCTTCTCAAACACTAACTTTAACGAAGGTGCTCCGAAAAGCAATGGCGAATCGCCGATGAAAATCTATCTGGGTTATAAAACGACCACTGACCCGGCGCTGGCTATTACCGACCTTACTCTGCTCGATATGAAAAACACCCATTTCGAGGAAA
>JAEEGG010012139.1_pt1 | contig 18641 bp, 15 predicted proteins | sample 9134161 | NCBI WGS metagenome assembly JAEEGG01 (sample SAMN16246543, study PRJNA631951) | gut metagenome | biome: gut microbiome; feature: rumen; material: CR-attached | host: Bos | place: Iran: Karaj | collected 2018-10 | reverse complement strand
TGAAACTTCTTCGCCCACACTCTTCGCTGACAGGATATTACTGATATTACAGACCCCACCCCTAACCCCTCCCCTTGAAGGGAGGGGATGGCTGCGCATGAATAGGTCAACTGCTATATCATTGCCATTGTTTTTCTTGTTTTTATTTGTATTTATTGGTTTTTTCTCAGGCCGCTTCGCGGTATCAACTCACATAGTTTGCGACGAATGTATGTCATTTATTCAACTTTCGCAAGTTTTGGAGTTAAAGGAGTTAAGGGAGTCTCCCTTAACTCCTTTAACTCCAAAACTTGAGCGAATGCGAAACTTGAATCATTTATAGAATAACAGCCAACCAGCCCCTCAGATTTTTTTTCGTTTTCCTTCTTAAACCATTTGGCTTTTATTGCGTCAGAGTAATAGTTGCAACACAAAAAAACTTTTATTTATAAACAAAACAAAACGAAAAACAGCTATGATGAAGAAAGCAATGATGGCCCTCGTGGCCGCAGTGATGATGAGTGCCAACGTAGTCGCTCAGAGTGAAACACAAACCCAGGCACCGCAGCAGCCGGTGATGGACAAGGCTGAGATGGTCAAGCAGCGCACAGACCAGATGGTGAAGGAATATGCCCTCAACGATGAGCAGGCCGCACAGCTGCTGACGCTGAACACCGATTTCTTTGACAAGATGCCCATGATGATGGGTCCCGGTATGCGCGACGGCCAGCGTCCGCAGCGTGGCGAGATGCGCCGTCCCCGTGGCGAGCGTCCCCAGAATGGTGAGGCCCGTACGCAGATGCCTCCCCGCACACAGATACCCGACTCCATGCGCCAAGGTCGTCGTGGCATGGGAGACCGTCAGGGATTCAACCGCGAAGAGATGCGTAAGGTGATGGAAGACTACAATGAGGGCCTCAAGAAAATCCTCACCGAGGATCAGTTCAAGAAGTATGAGGAGAGCATGAACAATCGTCGCATGCAGATGCGCCGCGGTCCTCGTGGCATGCGTCCTCAGCCTTCACAGCAGTAGCAGACGCGGCCGGTGACTTTGGAACAGACTGTTTGAGATAGCGCTCCACGTCGCCTTGCAGCCTCACAAACAATGGGCACTGCTGATAGCCCGTATTTTTCTTAAGCATGGTTTTGATGTCCTGCCGCGTGTTTTCGTAGCAGGACATCTCATTTTTCTTCTGGGTGCGATGGGCCTGAGCATGGAATATCTCCGCCTGACGCTCCTGCCTGAGCTGATTGCACACCTTCGCCAGGATGGGTGCCACGACGGTGTCGAACAGATGATGCCCTTGTATATATAAATAGGTGGTAGACGGCGTCACGCCCAGGCGGCGCACATCATCTTTGGTGCGCAGATACTCGTCCTTGGCATCGGGGAACTGCCGCTGCAAGTCACGTATCTTCACTCCCACCTTGCGCTTCACGTTGTTGAGCGAGGCTTCCGGGTTCTGCACGGAGAAGCCGCCGGGGTCGGCAATGCGGTTGAAGTCGCTGATGGAGAATCGCGGGTAGTTGCCGTTGCGGTAGAGCATGATGCTCCACACGAAGAGCGGGAAGATGGCCTCTGAGAATCGCTGGAAGTATTCGCGGAAGTCGAAGATGCGATGGTCGTTGAGCGTCACCGACACGCATACGTCGTGCAGCGACGGGGCGTAGCACTGGAAGTTCTCTATGGCGTAGACGTAGGTGTGGAAGACGTAAGGATTGCACAGCACCTTCTTCGACTGGTCGGTAGCGCCCTGTATCAGGTAGTCGTAGTCGGCGTCGACGCAGGCTATCATGGTGTCGCCAAGTGGTGAGACCTGTGTGCTGCCGCCTTCTGCCTCAGCCTTCTCCCCGCCGATGAAATTCATCAGCACCGACTTCTTGCCGCGCAGAAGGTTGGCCTTCGAGGGCAGCATCACCTCGAAATAGCGATGGTCGTCCTCAAAGCGTGACAATACTGTGCGCCAGAAGTAGATGTCGTCGTAGCTCTCCACATAGGCCACGATGCGGCGCCGTGCCTTCTTGCTGCGAAGAGCGTTGGCGGCACTCACCCACTGGCTGTTGATGTTGTCTTTCAGTCGGCTGCCCATACTCCTTACTCCTTTACTCCTTTACTCCTTACTCCTTTACTCCTTACTCCTTTACTCCTTTACTCCTTTACTCCTTTACTCCTTACTCCTTACTCCTTACTCCTTTACTCCTTTACTCCTAACTTGTAATGTCGCTCACCTCTGTGACGGCATCCACCCAGCCGTTCATCACTACGGCAGGCGAGTGGGTGGTGAGGATAATCTGTACGTTGGGGTTCAGCTCGAGGATGAGGTCTATGAGGCGCTTTTGCCACTCTATGTGCAGGCTCACCTCCGGCTCGTCCATGAAGAGGACATAGTGTTGGTCGTCCTCCACCAGCACGGTAAGGAGGATGACGAGCATCTGCTTCTCGCCGCTGCTCAGCATGTAGGGTGTGAGTATCTCTCCAATCTGCGTGAAGCGTATCTCGTTCTCAGTGCGCACGATGTGCTTGCCCGTGTCCTGGAAGAGGTCGTCGACCATGTCCTGGAAGCGCGTCTTCTTCTGGCTCAGCCGCTGTGCGGCCTCGGCGTTGCCCTGCTGCAGCTCGGCGATGATGCGGTTGCCGATGTTCACCTGATAGTCCAGGTACTTGCGCTGCAGTTGGTAGAGCTGGAAGTCAAGCAGGCTGCCGCCTCCGCCCTTGATGACGGGCAGCACCTGGCGCAGCACACCATCCTCGTCGGCAAAGACCTGCGAAAGACTGCTGTCCAAGGAGCGAATCATGTCGTAGCGAATCCACTTCGCATCCTCAGGCACCACGTCGAGGCGCACACCCTTCAGCATGTGACTGGGAAACTCGCCGCCCTGCGCCAGACCTTTCACCACCTTGTTCAGGATAGTGCTCTTGCCCTGGCCATTGATGCCGCTGAGAATGTTTACACGGGGGTCAAGCTCCCACAAAATGTGTTTCTTCCCGCTCCAAAGCGAGTCAATCTCTATCTTGCTAATGTAGTCGGCAAACTTTTGCATAGCGTTTTAGGTTTTATTTGCGGCAAATATACGAAGAAATTCTGAAATGGAGAAAGAAAAATTGTTTTTTTTTCGTTTTTCTTCACCTTTCTTTGTACATTTGCAGCGTATTTCACCATTAAAACTTTGTATCATGAAAAAACTATTATTCGTAGCAATGGCCGCACTGGCCTTGATGACAACCGCTTGCGGTGGTAACAAATCACAGAAGGAAGGCGACGCTGAGGGCGAGCAGGCCAAGAAGGAAATGGCTTGGCAGACCTACACCAACGACAACTACGGCTACTCCATAGAGGTGCCCGGTGACATGACGAAGCGTGAGACGCTGATAGAAGAGAACGGCACCATCTTCTCGCTCGATGGCGATGAAGGCGTCACGTTCAATCGCATCGACATCACTGGCGGCAAGGATATGTTCGACGAGGAGTACACGCCGGAGCGTATCAAGGCCTACTATGAGGATGACATCGCCAACAAGGACGTGACCTCCAGCGAGTGTGGCGACAACTACTACACCTTCTCCATCCTGGGCGGAGAGTATTGCGACCAGATCAATTACAACATCTACAACGGCAGCCGCTATGTGACCGTCGTCGTGTGCTATGAGCCTGGCTTCGAAGACAAGTTAGGCGGCGACGTGGCCAAGCGCGTGTTTGAATCTATCAAGTTCAAGTAATTGAAGAAATCAGTGATGAGTGAAAAATGACAAGTGGCTATGAGAAAAGAAACAATAAACGGAGTGAGAACCATGCGGATAGGGTGGGCGCTGCTGGCACTTGTGACTTGCCACTTATCACACGTCACTTCATCAGCGCAGACCGTGGAGCTGAAAATCATTGAGACCAGCGACGTGCACGGCTATTTCTTACCCTATGACTTTGTCAACGCACGTCCGCTGAACGGAACGCTGGCTCGAGCCAATACTTACATCAAGCAGCAGCGGCAGCAATTTGGCGACCGCCTGCTGCTGCTTGACAACGGTGATATCCTGCAGGGACAGCCTTGCACCTACTGGTCGAATTATGTCAATACCGATGAGGAGAACCTCGCCGCGCAGGTCGTCAACTATATGGGCTACGATGCCGAGGCGGTGGGCAATCATGACGTGGAGACCGGCCATTGTGTCTACGACAAGTGGATCAGCGAGGTGCAGTGTCCTGTGCTTGGTGCCAACATCATCGACCGCGAGACAGAGCTGCCCTACGTCTGCCCCTATACGATAAAGACTTTCCCCCTCTCGCCCTCCGCTGAGCCTGCTGTGTCTGGCAAACCATCGGGGAGAGCCGGCGAGGCCAAGATTGCCATCCTCGGCATGATTACGCCCACCATCGGCGCTTGGCTGAACGAGAGCCTGTGGCAGGGGCTGCGGTTTGAGGACATGGTGACATGTGCCAAGCGTTGGGTGAAGTACATCAGGCAGGTGGAAAAGCCCGACCTCATCATCGGCCTCTTCCATAGCGGACTGAACGGCGGCATTACCATGGACGACGGCCTGGAGGAGGATGCCGTGCAGCTGGTGGCACAGCAGGTGGAAGGCTTCGACATCATCTTCTTCGGGCACGACCATCAGGTGCACAACGAGATGCTGAAGAGTCCGTCGGGACATGACGTGCTCTGCCTCGACCCCTCGTGCTTTGCCCGCAACGTGGCTGAGGCCACTGTCACCTTGACCTACGACCATGGCCGGCTGGTGGATAAGGCTGTAAAAGGAAGTATTGTCGATATCCGCAACATGGATGTTGACGAGCAGATGGTGGCACACTTCCAGCCCACCATCGACCGCATCAAGGACTTTGTGGGAAGACGCATCGGCACTTTTGCCAATGGCTGCTCTACCCGCGACTCCTACTTCGGCCCCTCAGCTTTCACCGACTTCCTGCATCAGATGCAGCTGCAACTCACAGGTGCCGACATCTCGTTCAATGCACCGCTGTCGTTTGACACCAGTATCGGCAAGGGCCCCGTCACCGTGGCTGACATGTTCAAGCTGTACCGCTATGAGAACCAGCTCTACGTCGTCAACATGACGGGACGCGAGATTCGCCGGCACTTGGAGATGAGCTACGACCAGTGGGTAAACACCATGACGAGTGCCGACGACCATCTGCTGCTGCTCAACGATGCCAGCAGCGGCGACCAACAGCGTATGGGCTTCAAGAACTACACGTTCAACTTCGACTCGGCTTCAGGCATCGACTACGAGGTGGACGTCACCAAGCCCGACGGCCAGAAGGTCAACATCCTGCGGATGACCAGTGGTGAACCCTTCGACGAGAACAAGATGTACAAGGTGGCGATGAACAGCTATCGTGCCAACGGTGGCGGCGACCTCATCACGCGCGGCGCCGGCATTCCCCGCGACTCGCTGCAGGGCCGCATCATCTATCAGAGCGAGCTTGACCTGCGCTACTACCTCATGGAGGAGATAGAACGCAGGGGCACCGTGAGCCCTAAAGCCGCCAAGAACTGGAAGTTTGTGCCAGAGAAATGGACAAAGCCGGCCGCACGACGCGACCGTCAGCTACTCTTCGGAAAATAAGCGGGCGTCGCGACGGGCCAGGCGGATGGCATAGCGATAGATGAGACTGGCGAGAATGAAGTAGGCCAGGGCCTGCAACCACAGCACACGATATTCGGGCAGCACGTCACTCAGCGTGCTGCCCATTTCATTGATGCGGATGAAGCCGCGCACGCCGAAGGTGGAGGGGAACAGCCACGAGATGCCCTGCCAGAAACCCGAGATGCTGCTCTGAGGCCAGCTGATGCCAGTGAGGAAGAGCAGCGGGATGGTGATGAACACCATGAGCAGCATCACGTTCTCACGGTAGCGCACTAAGCACGATACGACCATACCGAAGAAGATGCAGTCGAGCAGGTAGGGTAGGAGGAACATGGCCAAATAATCCCAGCGACCTATGCTGGTGAAGCCAAAGAGCCTCGGCACGACGAGCACGAGGTAGGCGGCCATCACGAGATATATCATGAAGTAACACAGCGCCTTGCCGCCCACTATGCGGAACATGCCGCTGTAGTGGGGCGAGAGGGGAATCAGGTGGTGGTTGCGGTTGCGCTCGCGTGCCGTGCCGGCGCTCAGACCGATGCCCAAGACCAGCGTCTGCTGGATGATGAGCATCAGCACGGCGGGGATGATGAACGAGCCATAGCCCCCCGTGGGATTATAGATGGCCACCTCCTCGGCCTGCAGCGGCTGCACAGCTATCTGCTCCTCGCGGGTGGTGAAGTGCTGTCCCAGCCGCTTCTGAATCTCAGCCCCCATCTGCATGCTCACGGCCTGTGCCGTCTGGAACACAGCCTTGTAGGCCAGCATCAGGCTCATGTCGCAATAGACACTGACGGTGGCCTGCTCCATGCGGTTGATGCGCGTCTCAAAGTCGGAGGGGAAGTAGTAGATGCCGCGTGCCACCTGACGGCTGAGCAGCGACTGCGCCTCGTCCATATCGGCGGCATAACTGAGAATCTTTACATCGGGTGAAGCGTCGCACTGTCGCGCAAACTGGCGTGACAGCGGTGTGTGGCAGTCGTCGACCACCACGACGGGCACCTCGCGCACCACCTCATTATTATATATCCAAGAGTAGAGCAGCGGATAGAGCAGCGGCACGAGGATGAAGAAGATGAGTACGCCCTCGTCCTTCACTACCTGCCTCATCTCGTCCCACCAGATGTAGCAGGTGTCCTTGATAGCTTCTTTGATATTGGTCATTTATGGTATATACACGTAGGTGAGCATGGCGTTTTTGATTTTCTTCTGCACCAGCCAGGGCAGCATGGCAAAGCCTACAAGGGCGGCCAAGTGGAACCACGCCTCAAGCAGCGGATAGCCGTTGAAGACGCAAATCTGGTAGAGCATATAATAATGTCGCAGCGGGAAGAGCCAGCTGGCGGCCTGCAGCGGGCCGTCCATGCCGATGATGGGAAAGGCGGAGCCGGCCATCGAGAAACTGAGCACGGCCCACAGCGAGCAGATGCTCATCGACATGCGCAGCGACGGCATCAGGCCGAAGGCGAAAATACCGAATCCTTGCGCTGCCAGCACATGGAGCACGGCCAGGAGTGTCATCATGACCACGCCGCCAGGGTGGGGGAAACGCAGGATGCCGAAGACGTAGAACTCGTAGAGGAAGGTGATGAACAGGAAAATGAGTGTCTGAGGCAGCAGCTTGCCCACCAAGGCAATGAAGATGTTGTTGTTGGCCGACTGTATCCACTCCTTTGATGTGTTGAACTTCAGCTCGGTGCCTATCGAATAAGCCGTGATGAGAAACATGAAAAGCATCATCAAGCCGGGGATAAGCATGGTGGAGAGATAGACGTTGTAGTTTGTCTGCGGGTTGCTGATCTGATGCAGGTCGATGCGGATGGGCTGCAGAAACGTTTGTATCTGCCCATCGGTGAAGCCCTTGGCACGCATGGTGGCCTGTCCCACGGCTGCCGAGCCTAAGGTGGAGATGGTCTTCATGTCCTTGAACACTAACGAGCCGGCCGTGATGCTGGTCAACGTGTAGTAATAGGAAATCTTGGGCTGCCGGCTGGCCAACAGGTTGTCAGTAGTGCCTTTGGGGATAAACAGGAAACCGTAAATCTCGTTCTGCTGGATGGCGCGCTGGGCTTCGCTGAATGTGGCATAGTGTGCCACCACCTTCGAGTTCTGGAAGGCATCTAAGCGTTGCGCCAGGGCTCGCGTGGTTGACGTGTTGTCCTCATCGACGATACCCACAGGCATGTCCTGCGGCTGCCCTTCACTCATCAGCGACGTGAAGAAGAACACCACCAAGAGTGGAAACACCACCATGCAGAAACCGTAGATGGGATTCTGCCACAGGCGGCGGCACTCGCGTAATGCTATTTGCAGTATGCGCCTCATCCTCCTACTTTATCACCAGGCTCATGCCAGGCCGCAGGCCCTCGAGGGGCTCCACGGGACGGGCCTTCACCTCAAAGGTCTTCAAGTCGTACTCGCCGCTGGCCTTCGTAGCCTTCCACACGGCGTAGGTGCCTTGGTCTTTCATAAAATAGACCTTCATTTTGATGTCTTTGCCAAAGGCGGGGACGAAGCAACTGAACTCTTTGCCCATCTCCATGCCCTTCAGCTGGTCCTCGCGCACGTTGAACGTACCCCACATGTCGTCCATCATCGAGATGGTCATGATAGGACTGCCCGTGCCTACGAGCTCGCCCACCTTCGGGTAGATGTTGCTCACCTCGCCGTCCATCTGGGCTATCTGCATGGTCTCGCCGATATAGGCGTTCACCTCCTGCACAGCACCTTTGGCGCGGTTCACCTGTGCCTGCGCGGCCAGTCTTTCCTCTTGGCGTGCGCCGTTCACAGCCATGTCATACTGGCTCTGAGCTGCCTTCACCTGTGCCTGTGACGACTTGTAGAGGGCCTCGGCCTCGTCGCGCTTCTGCGCACTGATGACACCCTCGTCGAAAAGATTCTGAGCGCGGTGGTAGGACTTCTCGTGAATCTCCAGACCGGCCTTCGCCTGCTGCAACAGCTGGTAGGCACCTTCTATCTGCTCTTTGCGGGCACCGTTGCGAGCCATCTGCTCCAAGGCGGCGGCGGCATCCTCGGCACTCTGTGCCTGCTGCATCTTTGCCATCACCTCGGGGGCTTCGAGGATGGCCAGCGTGTCGCCGGCATGGACGAAGTCGCCTTCCCTGACACGTATCTCCTTGATGCGTCCAGGTACCTTGCTCGACACGCGGTATTCCGACACCTCCACCTGCCCCTGTATGATTTCCGGGTCGCGGTCGAAGGTGAAATAACCGATGATGGCCACAATGCTGACAACAATGAGGAAGCCGGCGATGGCCAACAATATATTATTGTGCTGTTTCTTTGCTTGTTCCTTTTCCATAACTTTTTATAGGGCTTATATGACTTATGGGACTTATATGACTTATACGACTTATGGCTCCAAAACACCGAGCGCTTTCTGCAAATCTACCTGCGAGAGGCGCACGTCAATCTGTGCGTCGATGAGCTGTGAGCGGGCCTGCAGCCAAGCCGTCTGTGCCTCCATGACGGTGGTGGGGGTGATGACACCCTCTTGGAATCCCACATTGGCCACACGCAGGTTCTCCTCGGCGCGCTCGATGCTGGCCTGTGCCATGGTGAGACGTTTGTGGGCCTCTTCCACATGCAGCGTCGACTGGTTGACTTGCAGTTCGATGAGGTCACGCGCCTCGTCTAATTCCAGGTTGGCGATGGCTGTGGCGCCTTTTGAGGCGCGCACCTTGTAGGCCACGTCGCCCCAGTTCCAGATGGGGATGCGGACAAGGACACCGACGTTCCAGAAACCGCCGAACTTCTTCTCGAAACCGTTCAGCACGTTAGGGTTGCTGATGGCGTAGCCGCCGGTCAGCGCCACTTGAGGCAGGTTGGCAGCACGCAGCAGGTTGGTGGCTTCGTGGCTGAGGTCGACGGCGCTGCTCAGCATCTTCAGCTCGGGACGTAGAGTGCCACCTTCACCTCCCGAAGGGGGAGTGATGGCCTGCAAGTCTATCTCTCCAAGGTTTTCAGTGTTTTCGTCGGCAAGGACGACGGGGGAGTCCAACGGAAGACCCACTTTCTGGCAGAGCAACATTCGTGAGAGCGCCAGACCGTCGTTCACCTTCTGCAGGGTCATCTCGGCTTCGTTCACCTTCACGCTGACGCTCAGTCCCTCGCTGCGCGTGGCCACGCCTTCGGCTATCATCTTCTGCACGTCGCTGTCGAGCTTCTTCACCACGTCGAGATAGCTCTGTGCCAGCTCTTGCTTGTGCTTCAGCGAGACAACCTGCCAGTAGGCTTGGTCCACACCGTAGAGCACAGCCTGGCGGCGCACGTCGGCCGAGTGCTGCATCATGTCTTCGTTGATGTCGGCCATGCGGTTGAGGGCCATGATAGCACCGCCCATGAATACGGGCTGAGTCACTAAGACGCTGCCAGCAAAGATGTTGCGTGTGTCGGTGCGGAAGGCGTCCACAATCTTCTGCCCCTCAGTGTTCAGCAGACCAGCCGTGTTCGTCAGCGTCTGGCCCATCTGCTGCTGCATCTGCCCGGCCATCTGTTGGAAGGCCTCCATAGGCACGCCCAACTGTCCCAGCATCTGTCCTAATTGTCCCAGGTGCTGCTGCACGCCGCCGGCCAGACCTTGCAAGTTGCCAGCCACCGTGGTGCCGATGTTGCTGAGGCTCTGCTTCTGATGGTCGTTGAGCAGCGAGATTTCCTCGCTGGTGTACTGATAGGTACCTATGGCCGACACGTGCGGCAGGTACTTTGTGCGTGCTGAGCGCCGCAGGTTTTTGGCCACGTCCTGTTTCATTTCGGCCACGCCTATCTGCTTGCTGTTGCGAAGGGCCATGGCTCTGCAACTGTCAAGACTAAGCAGCGTTTGCCCTGATGATGTGATGAACGATAATGGACAAGTGATGAGTGCCAACAGCACTCTGCGTGTGCAAATCGCTCTCACTGCAAATAAATGTTTACTTCTCATATCACTTAGCACTTCTCACTTCTCATATCACTTAGCCTTTCTTACTTTTCATAGCTGAATGACTTGTCGCCTATCATGTTGCCGTCGGCGAAGATACTGACGTGATAGTCGCCCGCCATCAGTGCCTCCTCCACGTTCCAATAGACCACTACGGGTGTCTCCTCACCTGAGTATTCTATGACCTTCTTCATCGAGTATTCTATCTGGCGGTTCTCGTAACTGAAGTGGCCTCCGCCATTGAGCACGCTGCCCGTAGGTGTCATGATGCGCACGTAGATGGTGCGCTGTCCGTTTTCGGCCGTGACATTGCGGGAGATGTTGAAGTTGACCTGCAGGGTTTTCGTGTCGCTCATCTTTTTTGCTGCCTTCTTCTTACCCAGACGCGTCATGCTGATGGCGGTGGCATTCAGCTGGGCGGCAATGGTGACACGCTCGGTCAGCTGCTGGCGCTCCACCTGCAGGTTCTGGTTTTGGCGCGTCCGCTCCTCTAATTGCCCGGTCAGCTGTGTGTTCTCGTTACGCAGGTGCTGATTCACTTGGTTGAGCGAGTCCACCTGGCGGATATAGTCGCGAAGCACGGCGCGCACACTGTTCAGTTCACGCTTCAGTCGGGCTATCTCGGCAGCGTTGTCGGCCTTCACCTGACGCAACTCTTCCAGCAGCTGCTGGGCACGCAGTTGCTCGCGGGTGAGCTGCGCAATGAGCGAATCGTTGGTAATCTGCAGCATCATCTCACCATATTGCTGGTCTAACTGAGCATACTCGCTCTCCATCTCTTCCTTCTCCAGCTCTGCCAGTTCCTGTACGGCAGACACTTTCTGTTGCAACTGCTCGTTGTCGTCTTGCTGGGGCTTGATGACGAAAAACCATAAAGCGGCAGCAACAGCAAGTGCCAAAAGCAATGCTGCTGCCACTGAAACGATGACTGTCTTCTTCATCTTCTGTTCTTTCTTTTATTCTGTCAATGTTTATTCTGCTCTGTTGTCTTAAGAACGTGCAAAATTACGAGTTTTCACTGATATGGCAAAATAAAAGTCTTCCTTTTGCGTCGATGTTATCATTTTTTATGAATGATTATGCACAATCGCAGCAAGTCAGTGTTCGTGGGAGTATGTTTTTTTTCGGTACTTCCGCTCTTTCAGTTGGTAGGGCGTGTATCATTTTCAAATTTCCGCTCCCCCCTCCCATCAATCCCTTTACAAGTGCGGAGGGAGCGGCGAAGACCCTGCGCATCATGGTTGGCGCAGCAAAAGTCCCGAAGGGACGACAGAAGACGATGGTGAGCACCATCGGACGATTGGTACTCACCATCGGACGATTGGTACTCACCATCGGACGATTGGTACTCACCATCGTCTTCCTCCGCCCCTTTGGGGCTACTTTCCCCGAGATGTGTATAAAGGGTAGTACAGGGGCGGGAGGAATCGCGGCTGGCTCAGCGGATGATGACCTTGCGGCCGCGGTGGATGTAGATGCCGGGGGCGTCGGGCTTGGCGTTGAGGTGTCGGCCGTCGAGGGCGTACCAGTCGGCGTTGCTTCCCTCCCTTGCTTTTCGTAGTAGCTTTCTCCTAAATAAACATTGGTGGCAAGTCGGTGCCAATCGCTGATGGAGGCGATGAGGTAAGGCGACTGCTTGGTGCCCTCGCCATTGGTGAGGGGACGAGGAGTCATGATGGGCAGCTCCTGACCGGCGAAGACCTCCCATGCTATGCCGAGCTTCATGCAGAGTGTCTCGTTGTCCATGTCGCGGGCTTTTGTGGAACCCTGGGCATCCGTCAGCAAGTGCTTATAGTAGCAGTTGGTGAGATGAATGTCGTCGCCGCGGGCGAAAGGCTTGTTGCCTTCGTCGTTGACGTCAACATAAGCCGGACTGAACAGGCAGTTGGTGATGTAGGCATCGGGCTGGTCTTCAACCCAACCGATGAAACCGCCCCAATGATTGGAATTTGTGCCCTCAAGCCTGCCATCGAAGAAGCAGTTGTCGATGTAGGTGTCATCAGGGTCGTTGCTGGTGCCGAGTTCGCCGATAAAGCCACCGCTGGAGCAGTCGCCATCGTGGCAAACGATTCTGACGCTCGAGTGACAGTTGCTGATGTGACAGTTGCCGTAAGCCATGCCGACGAGGCCGCCGGCAAACAGTTTCTGGCTCTTGGTGATTTTTCCCGCCACATGCAGGTTGCGGATGGTGGCGTTCCTGATAAAACGGAACGGGGCGCAAGCGTTTTCGTTGTTGTTGTCCACATAGTTGACCGTCAGCGTGTGACCGCCTCCGTCGAAGGTGCCGCGGAAGTTCACGTTCTCCCCACGGCCTACCATCTTCGTGGGGCTCAGGTGAATTCTTCTGACACCGTGATGTCGGCCATCAGTTTGAAGAACTTGTCGCTGTAGTTTTTTGAGTTGTTGTTCACGTTGGTGCACAGCGTGATCCAGTCGGCTTCTGAATTGATTAGATACGGGCTGTCCTCTGTGCCGCTTCCGCCACTGTACTGTGCCCATGCCCCCGTTGCGGAACCGAGCAGGGCAACAAGCAGCGTCATGGCTGCCCGAGTCAGAAATTGTTTGTTCATTGCTGAATTCGGTTTAGTTTATATTGTTGATGTTTATTTAAATGAGGTTTCTTTGCACATTTCGCGCGCAAAGGTAGGGAAAAAAGTGATACTGCCATCGCTCTTTATTAAAATAATGCGACATAGTGGGAATAGAGGATGCCAAAAGGGCTGTACGGCCCACAGCAACCTCATTTCCATTGGTTTTGACTTGGCATTTTAGCCTGATAATAAGTGTCAAATAACTTTTTTCTAAAAAAAATGCCCAAATGTTTGGCGGTATGGAAGAAAATGTATACCTTTGCACCCGCAATTTAGATGGTGCCCGTAGTTCAGTTGGTTAGAGCGTCAGATTGTGGTTCTGAATGTCGACGGTTCGAGTCCGTCCGGGCACCCAAAGAAAAATGATGCTTGTGCTGGATTTCAGTGCTTTTGTGTCTGGCCAAGCAATCATAGTTGCAATTATCAACGCAAAGGGAAGGTTGGCAGAGTGAACGATCGCGCTGGACTCGAAATCCGGTATACCCTTTCGGGTATCGGGGGTTTGAATCCCTCACCTTCCGCCAAAGGAGCCTCACTCTCCGCAAAACTGAAAGGAAACCGTTAAAGCGGCTTCCTTTTTTTTGTTGCTGAAAATCAGCCATTTATTATTTTAGCTCTTGTAAGTGCCTCTGTTTCAACCCTTATAAGGGGATAGAAACCTCTCGAAAAATCCATGTGATAACGTGAGATAACATGAGAAGACGTGAACGAAATGTTTTACCACATGTTTTACCACCCTACTTCGGATGTTTTACCACTTGGATAAAAATGAACTAAAAAAATGCAAGAGCAACAAATTTAACTATTTTTAATATGATTGTACCAATTTTGGTCTTTGTATATGACCGCAAAAAGAAAGCAACTCCAAAGAAGTCTGTTTCTGTGGAGTTAAGAATCACACTTGAAAGGAAATCCAAGTATGTCTCAACGGGAATTCGTCTGTTTCCCAAAGAATGGCATAGAGGAACAGTTGTCAACCGCCCTGATTCAGCAGAACTAAATGAATTACTCGGCTCTATTATGGTGCGCGCACGAAAAGTAGTCAATGCGATGGTTGAATCAGGGAACCTGAACCTTGACGAGATTCCGCGCCGTATGGAAGAACTGACAACAGACAAGCGTCTGTTCTATGACTTCTGTGTTGAACGTACAAAAGTACGTATATATGGAAAAAGCAAAGACACTGCAGAGAGGTATGACAGATTCCTTAAATGGCTCAAAGACTGGGGGAAGATTATCTATTTCTCCGATGTCACAGACAAGAAAATCATCAGCATGGACGAAGAACTGGCTAAAACAGGTATGAAGCCCTATTCGAAGTGGAACAATTACCATCGTTTCCTTAACTCTTTCATTCTTGATGCCATTGAAGAAGGCTGCCTGAAAAGAAATCCATATAAATGGATTCAAATAAATAAAGAGAAGAACAATGGACTGAAGAAGCATCTTACACCAGAGGAATTCAATAGATTGAGGAAGGCAGAAATGCCAACCCAATCATTGGAACGTGTCCGAGACCTGTTCGTATTCCAGACATATACATGCCTAAGTTACGTAGATCTTGAATCATTCGATACCAGCCAGATAAACAAGACGGGAGTATACACCGCGAAGCGAGGCAAAACAGGTGTGGAGTTCACCTTTTATGTCATGAAGCCAGCAAGAGACATTTTAATCAAATATGACGGCAAACTGCCGCTTATCTCCAATGAGAAATACAATGATTATCTAAAGTTGGTCGCACAGGCTGCCAAAATTGACAAGCCTGTGACAAGCCATTGGGCCAGACATACAGGTGCTACGCTATTATTAAATGATGGCGGAGTCGATATGGAAATCATAGCGCGTATCTTAGGACATACAAGTACTCGTCAAACCCGTGATACATACGCTAAGTTGCTCGATACGACTGTCGCAACTGCTATGAAGGGCTTGGAGAAAAGAATTTGTAAAACAAGCAAAACAAAGACATAAGAAGCCTGATTCTTCCCTGCTAAGCCTCCTTATGCCGATGGTGGTGCTCTCTGTTTCGGGTAGAGCATCACCTTTTTCCTTCCATTAAATATTGGCTCTTCTTTGACAGACACGTGAGGCCTTACCTATAATTATAATGTATATGCTTGACACCTATGTCAGCCATTTCGCTTTACATAACTACTATGAATCAACGGCCCTCAACAATTCGTATTCTATATGACCGTTCATTTCAACGCCTAATTTATTCTTGTATAATAAACTCTTCCTGTCGCCCTCCTATTAGCTCATCTCCTGGCAGGGCCAATAATCGTACATTCATCCCGTGTGGTTTACTGAAAATAGCACCTGACAGATGACCATCATCTTCCTTACATTTTGGTGGTTTTGCCGGACACATTTTCAGCCGGTGTTATTACTAATTTTCCTTTGCAAATTTAGCGCAAGCGGCATTCGGCAAGTACCAGTCACAGGTTCCTTATTCCCGCACAAAATTTCGACACGCTTTCCGCATTTTCTTCTTGACGCCAAGTAGTGGCTAAAGAAAATGTGGTTTTTCAAAATTTTCCTTGTAATTCCTTGACCTTTTCATGCCTTCCTCTTGCCTGCTCCATATTGCACGTAAAATTTATTTAATAACCCCTAAAAATTAAAGTCTTATGCAAAACAACAACAATTTCCAGATTTCAGGTTTCATCGCCCAGGACGCTCAGATTCGTCAGTTCACAACCGCTTCAGTGGCACGCTTCCCACTGGCAGTAGCCCGCACAGAGAAGCAGGAGGGCGAGGAGAAGAGAGTGTCAGCCATTATGAGAATCGAGTGCTGGCGTAAGAACGAGTCCACTGCAGACTTCGAGCTGCTGGCCAAGGGTAACAGAGTCGCTATCGACGGCTTCTTCAAGCCCGAGGAGTGGACTGACAAGGACGGTGTCAAGCACAACCACGTCATTCTGGTAGCCAAGTCTGTCGCTCCGGTCGAAGAAAAGCCGGAAGAGAAAAATGCAGGGAAGGAGGGCAAGTAGCCTCCTTCACTCTTCTCCATCGTTACTTAGTTTGGAGTCTGGCAGAAGTCAGGCTCCAAATGTTTTGTCTATAAAAAAGTTTGCCCAAACTTATAGTAAAAAATACCATATTTTTGCCCGAACTTTTGGTTTTGGGTGGTATTTTGGATTATTTTTTCGGTTTTTTGCCCTGACTTTTGGATATTTTTCGTACCTTTGCCCCGTTTTTGAACTAAAACGGAGAAGAATATGGCATATTATAAGAGACATATAGACGAACAGTTGATTGCGTGGAAAGAATCGCCACGCCGTAAACCGCTTCTGATTCGCGGTGCCCGACAGGTGGGCAAGTCAACAGCTGTCAGGGAACTTGGCAAACAGTTCCGATACTTCGTGGAGATCAATCTGGAGAAGCAGCCCGACTTGCTCCAGATGTTTCCAGAGAACATTGACGTGAAAAAGACGTGTGAGAAGCTGAGCGGTACGCTGGGCATTCCCATCGTGCCAGGCGAGACACTCCTGTTCATCGATGAGATACAGGTTTCGAAGGAGGCCATTATGTCACTGCGATACTTCAAGGAGGACTACCCCGAGCTGCACGTCATAGCAGCCGGTTCCCTGCTGGAGTTTGCGCTCGAACAGCTGCCATCCTTCGGCGTAGGCAGAATACGGTCACTCTATATGTACCCGTTCTCATTCGACGAATTTCTGATGGCACAAGGGCTTGACCTGACCGTCAGCTACAAGAAGAATGCCACCAGCGAGGAGCCGTTGCCTACGAAGGCTCATAAAGACCTGACCGACCAGCTGCGCACATTCTATCTGGTTGGCGGTCTGCCCGCTGCCGTGACAGAATGGGTAGAGTCGCACAGCTATATCGAGGTGTCGCATGTCCACACGGACATCATACAGACCTACGAGGACGACTTCAACAAATACAAGAAGCGTGTGTCTCCCGTCCTGCTCCGTCAGGTACTCCGTTCGGTGGCTCTTCAGGTCGGCAATAAGTTTGTCTATGCTGAAGCCGCAAGGGATGTACACTCTTCTGTCGTGAGAGAGGCACTGCACCTGCTGACACTGGCGGGGCTGATAACACCTGTGAAACATACGGACGGCACAGGCGTACCCCTCGGAGCTGAGGAGAACAACAGCTATGTGAAGTACCTGTTCTTCGACCTGGGCGTGATGCTGACCATGCTCGACATTCCTGCAGCAGACATCCTGACGGCATCCGATGTGGATTTGGTGAACAAGGGCGGCACGTCGGAGATGTTTGCTGGACTGGAGATGAAGAAATACCGCGACTGTTTCCAGAAGCCAGAGATGCACTACTGGCAGAACACGGCCAAGGGGAGCAATGCAGAAGTGGACTATCTAAGGGTTCGTGACGGGAAGGTCCTGCCTGTTGAAGTGAAAGCCAACACGCAGGGCAGCATGCAGAGCCTCTGGATCTTCATGAGAAAGCGCAGACTGCACGAAGCCATCAGAACCTCATTAGAGAACTTCGACCATTTCGACCGCTATGACCCAGACGATAATTTCGAGCAGCGGCATGTGGACATCGTTCCTCTCTATGCGCTGAGCAATTTAGAGATTTAACAGGCTGAGAAATAGCCACAGCACCCGCCACCTCCCTCATGTCATCAAAATGTTGTTCTCCCAACATTTTAGGAACATATTCTCGGTCGTATGTTTCTACCTTTCTTGTTCCGAAGAGTCGGCGTCAGGCTTGTGCCGGGAATGTCGTTGTCTCAAAAGGGCAAGTGCCAGGGCACACACCCTTTTGGGGGCTTCCTGATTCTGTCAGCGCACCGCCAACAATATTCTCGGCCCGACACTTCTTCCACAAGTTTTCCCGAAACATATCTGACCTCAAAAGTAATTCCGGGGTGCTGCACACCCGATGACATGGGTATCACCGGCCACACTTCTCCAACTAACTAAATTGCACCCGCCAAGAGACATTGCCAGCCTATGTCACAGCCTTGTTTTCCACGAGTCACCATAAAGGATGACTGGCTTTGGAACACCAGGCATTGACACAGGCGATATGGATGATGACCATTGGGCCATTTCACTGTAAAGTACCGAGGGCGCAAGCGATCCCTCTTCATACTTGTACGGTGAAATGGCTCAACCGTCATCCTGCTATCCATATTCATGGCAATAGTCTCTTAACCCTCCCGTTCATCATCCACATTTTACTTTCCATTTCCATTATCCCCGCCTTTCCTCGCTCTTGCTGCCATCCATTGCTGATGTCGCCACAGGAACGTCTTTTTACCTTGCAAAGGTAGGGCAACCCGGAGGAACACCAAGAACCATTGCACGATTCCATGACTCTTTTCGCGGCAGCCTTCCACAGATTCCTTGCGCAATCTGGGTATTCCACGAAAACAGCGATGGAATTTCTTGGCTTATCCTCCTGTCGGTCGCTCCATGATACATGCAAGTAAAAAGGCTCTATGACGACGGATTAGTCGATGACAATAAAAAAAAGCTCGGACTCACACAATGGAAAATTTTCCTTCAAGTAAAAAGGATATGAGTCAGGA
>JAEEGG010012138.1_pt1 | contig 18642 bp, 20 predicted proteins | sample 9134161 | NCBI WGS metagenome assembly JAEEGG01 (sample SAMN16246543, study PRJNA631951) | gut metagenome | biome: gut microbiome; feature: rumen; material: CR-attached | host: Bos | place: Iran: Karaj | collected 2018-10 | reverse complement strand
GCTTTTCATCACTTCATGGCAGATCTGGCCCAAGAAGATCCAAGTAGAGATGAAAGTTAAGAAGGTCGAGGACAAGAAGGCCAAGGAGCAGGAAAAGAAGATCGCTTCCACCGGAGACCCCGAGATCGATAAGATGATCGAGGACAAGACACTCGCACTTCTTGAAATGAAGAGACTTGATGCCAACATCATCAATGAGAAGATATCAAACCAGATAGTTCATCTTCAGGATGTGACCGATAAGATAGTTGCAAGAGTAGTTGAGAATCCTTCGAAAAAGAAACAGGTAAGAAGATTTTTCAATTATTATCTTCCCACCACGATCAAGCTTTTGAACGCTTATGATCGAATGGATGAGGCAGGAATCTCGGGTATCAACATCGACGGCACAAAAGGCAAGATCGAAGAGATGATGGAGACGGCCGTAGATGCTTACGATAAGCAGCTCGACTATCTTTACAAAGATGAAGCACTTGATATTTCCACAGATATAACGGTTATGGAAAACCTCATGAAGGCTGAAGGTCTTAAGGAGTAATAAAGGAGAAAGAAAATGGCAGACAACAATATTCCTACATTAACACTCGATCCTAACGGAGCATCAACGGCTGCGCCCACGATGCCTTCTTTTTCAACAGGCGGCGCAGTGGCTATGGCTCAGGCTCAGATGGATGAGTCGGGAATGGCTACCGCTCAGAAAAAAGAGGTCGAACCCGTTGTTGTAGACGAAAATATGCTTAACGACGAAGAAAAAGCGATCGTTAACGATTTTGCAAGCAAGATCGATATCACGAACACCAATCAGGTTCTTATGTACGGTTCTTCCGCACAAAAGAATATCGCCGATTTCTCCGAAGGCGCACTCAATGCGGTACGTACTCAGGATCTTGGCGAGATAGGTGAGACGCTCGCTAACCTTGTAGTTCAGATAAAGACCTGCCAGGAACCCGAAAAGAAGGGTATAGGCGGATTTTTCCAGAAGAAGAAAAACGAATTCGAAGCCTTGAAAGCCAACTATTCAAAGGCTGAGACGAATGTAGACAAGATCGCAGAAGTACTCGAGAAACATCAGGTTGTTCTTATGAAGGACGCCGCTTTGTACGATGAGATGTACAAGTTAAATCTTAATTACTACAAAGAACTTACGATGTACATCATTGCAGGTAAGAAAGCACTTGAAAATGCAAAGACCGTAAAACTTGAGGAACTTCGTAAGAAAGCCGAAGAGACCGGTGCTCAGGAAGATGCGCAGGCATACAACGATTATGCAAATCTTATCGAGAGATTCGAGAAGAGACTTCACGATCTTGAACTTACAAGAATGATCTCCATTCAGATGGGTCCTCAGACCAGACTTCTTCAGAACAACGATACTTTGATGATCGAGAAGATCCAGACTTCTCTTACGAGCACCATCCCGCTTTGGAAGAGTCAGATGGTTCTTGCGATGGGTATCGAGCACGGACGTCAGGCGACCGCAGCACAGAGCGCAGTTACCGAGATGACGAATGAGCTTTTAAAGAAGAACGCCGATCAGCTTAAGATGGCAACGGTTGAGACCGCAAAAGAAGCCGAGAGATCGATAGTTGATATAGAAACACTTAAACATACAAACGAACAGCTCATCACCACACTTGATGAAGTTATGAAGATCCAGACCGAAGGCGCTCAGAAGCGTAAAGAAGCTGAGGTTGAACTCGGAAGGATCGAAGGTGAGCTTAAGCAGAAGTTGATGGAACTCAAAGGAGTATAATCATGGAAGCTTTAAAAAAGACAAGCGTTGCGGCAATGATAATGGTCATCTGTATCGTCATGGCAGTATTGCTTGGCGAGATGAGATCCGATACATACAAGCAGGTTGAACAGACCGGTGTTGTCACAGAGCAAAAAGACAATCCCATAAGCGAAGTGATGTATGGCTGGTCCACATACGGAACCATTCAAAAACAGATCGAAAAGGGAACAAATCTTGTTTTTGATGTGGATGAAGATAAACCCGAAACCAGAAAACTCCATGTGGGAAAGGTCATTCTTATTCTGATTATAATAGGAATCGTTTCCGGAGCATTCAAGAAAAAGAGATAATCGATCACGAATCGCCATGTGGGTAAAACCACATGGCGATTTTTAATTATCATGTAACGCTCATTCATTATTATGTATAAACGAAACGTTTTTAATCTTTGAAGAGGCTCAAATGAGAAGAATAAAGATAAATCAAATTCATAAGATGCTCCAGGAGATAGCGACCGGGTACAGAAACAGAGTAAACAAGATCATAAAGTGGTATGAGTACAGATTTACGCCTCCCGTGATACAGCAGCCGGAGCCCATCCCTCAACCCGAGCCTGAACCCGAACCCGCTCCGGAAACCGAATGTGCGACAACAGCAAATTCTGATGAAGAAGTCGATCTTGCAGCTACAGGCCTCAGTGAAGACGATCAGGCTTTGGTAGCCGATATCATGGCAAGATTTAAAGAGGCTAAGTCGTTAAACGTAGACAGTATAGTCGCATCCGCGACCGAAGAAATGAATGCTGCCAATGCCGCAGATACAAGCGATATGTCGCAGGACGAACTTATCGCAGCAATCTGTGCTCCCAAGCAGACGGTTGTGGACGGATTGGTAATACAGGCCAATCAGGAACTTGAAACATAAAAGAAAATGCGGAAGATCAAGGTCTTCCGCATTGTTTTTATTCGTTATCTTTTTCTTTTTCAGCTTTCTTCTTTTCTTTTTTCTCTTTAGCGGTTGCTTCTGCTGCAAGAGCGCAGGTGATGACCGCAAAGAAGAGTGTGGATGAAGTCCAGTCGATGGAAATACCTTTTACGAAGTACTGAACAATGCTGATTGCCAATCCTACGATACCGAAGAGGACTAAAGAGTAGAGAAATATACGTGTTGACTTTTTCATTTTATGTACCTTCCTTATCTGTTTGTTTTGTTGAGTACATACTATCAACTGAGAAGATCCGATTCAATTGTATACTCTTACAAATTTCTTTCATTTTTGTAAGAAATCAAATAAAATGTGAATAGAATCAAAATACGTATTCGAAAGAGATTATTATGAGCATACATTCACTTTTCAATGATAGCTGGCAGTTCGCCAAATTTCCTCTTAACACACCGTATGAAACAATGAGCGAGGCTGTTTCTTTTAACCCGGTTGCCATACCTCACGACTGGCAGATATGGGATACCTCAGATCTTTACGAGAACAGTATCGGCTTTTACAAAAAGGTGTTTACTCTCAAAAAGGAAAACTTCCATACATATATCATCCGTTTCGATGCGGTATATATGGATTCTTCTGTCTACTTAAATCACGAAAAGATATTTGAGTGGAAGTACGGTTATTCCGCGTTTGATGTGGATATAACAAAGTATGTCAAAGATGGGGAAAATCTGATAGAAGTATCGGCAAACTACCAAAGTCCCAATACAAGGTGGTACTCGGGAGCGGGTATCTTCAGAAATGTGCATTTCTTTGATAAAGATTCGGCATATATCCCTTTGGACGGTTTATATGTTTCAACAAGGGCCAAAGAAAACGGATCGTTCGATCTGATGCTTGACTGCGACGTAAATGTGACAACCCCCGCAAAGATCACCTTAAGACATACCCTTACGGATGCAACGGGCGAAGTGATCGCTTCTTTTTCCAAAGACGAGATATTAAGCCAAAAGCCTGTTACCGTAAAGGCAAAGCTTTTAGCAGAAAACCCGAGAAGATGGGATATAGACGATCCTTATCTTTATAATTTGAAGACCGATCTTATCAAAAACAAAGAGATCGTCGACAGTGTGATCACAAATGTCGGCTTCAGGACTATCCGCTTTGACAGCGATAAAGGTTTCTTTTTAAACGAGCGGAGTGTAAAGATCAACGGTGCCTGCATGCATCACGATCTTGGAAGTCTGGGTGCGGCTCTTAACAAGACTGCGCTCAGAAGGCAGTTTGCAAAATTAAAGGAGATGGGAATCAATTCTGTTCGTACCAGCCACAATATGCCTGCTCCCGAACTTCTTGATCTGGCCGACGAGATGGGAATTCTCATCAATACCGAAGCCTTTGATATGTGGGAGAACAAAAAGACTGAGTACGACTATGCGAGATTTTTCCCGGACTGGTATAAAAAGGATGTTCGATCCTGGGTGCTTCAGGACAGAAATCACCCTTCGGTCATCATTTTCAGCATAGGAAACGAGATATACGATTGTCATCTAGAGAGCGGAAGAAAGTGGAACGCTCTGTTAAGAGACGAAGTAAGAAAATATGATTACAATCACAATGCTTATATAGGAAGCGGATCGAACTACATGGAATGGGAAAATGCTCAGAAGTGCGCGGACGATCTGGAGATCGCCGGATATAATTACGGTGAAAAACTCTACGATGCTCATCACGAAAAGAATCCTTCCCGATGCATTTTCGGAAGCGAGACCGCATCGACCGTTCAAAGCCGCGGAATATATCATTTCCCGCTTTCGAAAAGACTTCTTACATATGAGGACGGACAGTGTTCGAGCCTTGGTAACTGCTCCACAAACTGGGGCGCTCCCAATACGGATTTTGTGATCCATGAGCACAAAAAAAGAGATTTCGCGGCAGGTCAGTATATCTGGACAGGCTGGGACTATATCGGTGAGCCCACACCGTACTTTACCAAAAACTCATATTTTGGGCAGATAGATACGGCCGGATTCGAAAAGGATTCTTTCTACCAGTATAAAGCTGAGTGGACCGACTTTAAGAAAGATCCGATGGTCCATGTGCTTCCTTACTGGGATTTCAACGACGGACAAACTATTGACGTGGTGGTTTATTCAAATGCACCGAGCGTCGCTCTTTTCTTAAATGATGAACTCATAGGGGAAAAAGCGATCGATCACAACGGTCCCGAGCTTAAGGCGGTGTTCACTCTTCCTTATAAAAAAGGATCGATCAAAGCCGTCGCTTACGATGAAAACGGAAAAGAGGCAGCGACCGATATTAAAGAATCTTTCGGCGATCCGAAGAAAATAGTTCTTAAGGCTGATAAATCGATACTTAAAGCCGATACGGAAGACCTCATCTTTGTTGAGATAAGTACTGTGGACAAAGACGGGAAAACTGTGGAAAACGCGAGAAACCGCATAAATCTTTCCGTAACGGGTGCAGGAAGACTGGTGGGTACAGACAACGGAGACTCTACCGATTACGAACAATACAAAGGAACTTCAAGAAAACTGTTCTCGGGAAAACTCATAGCGATAATAGCGTCCGATTCAACGATCGGAACCATAGAGTTAAAGGCCGAATCGCCCGAACTTGAAAGCGCGAGCATTACGTTAAACGCCGTTTCTGCGGATGTTTTAAAGGGCGCTTCTTTCATGGATGCAAATTATGAATCCGAAGCAAAGAATGACATTCCCATAAGAAAGCTGGAGCTTATCAACGAAGGAACCAACAGTTTAACGGCGGAATGCCCCTCTGTAACATTGTCTTATAAGATTTATCCCGAAAATGCCACTTTCGACGACATTTCGGTAAGCGCTCTTACGATAGACGCCGTTGAAGCCAACTTTGCAAAGGCTTTAATAGACAAAGAAAACAAAACAATCACTGTGACCGGGTTGGGTGACGGAGATTTCAGACTGACTGTAAAAGCCGGGAACGGTTCGGGTCTTTCCGAGATCATTTCGGTGCTTGAGTTTAACGTAAGTGGCATGGGAAGCGTTACTCTTAATCCTTACGAATTTGTACCGGGCATACAATACGCATACTGTTCCGAAGAAAAAGCGGAAGTGTCTTTTGAAGGCGGAGTATTCATTCCCGCCTACGAAAAGTCGTATATAACATATGAAAATGTTGATTTCGGTGAGATAGGTTCGGATGAGATATCGGTTCCGATCTTCATATTTGAAAACGAGCTTCCTCTTTCAATATATGAAGGAACCCCCGAAAACGGAGAGTGTCTCGGAAGTTTTACGTACAAAGCGATATCGAACTACAACCATTATCAGGCAAATACTTTTAAACTATCAAGACGCATCAAAGGCATAAAACCGGTGTCATTTGTTTTCGAGACCACTAACAGGATCTCTCTTAAGGGCTTCTCTTTCAAAAAGTACGGAAAAGCTTACGAAACGAATTGGGCCGTTAACAACAACTTTATAACCGGCGACACATATACCGTGACAGGCGATTCGATTGAGCATATCGGAAACAACGTTTGCATAGAGTTTGACGATATGGACTTTTATGACGGAATATCTGCGATAACGGTTTGCGGGCGGTCGAACAATTCGCTCACTTCGATGCATATTCTTTTTACCGATGAGTCGGGTCAGAAAAACCGGCTTGCCGAAATTGAGTACTCAGAGGAGTACGGAGAATACCGCATTCCTTTACAATCACCGGTATTTAATGGTAAAGTTAGTTTTGTGTTCCTCCCCGGAACGGATTTTGATTTCAAATGGTTCAGATTCGAGAAATAGGAAGAGATTTTGTAATGAAGAAATTGTTTTGTGTGATTGTTTTTCTGTTGGCGCCGATTTTTCTTTTTACCGCTATGTCACTTGATCTTAAGGCAGAGGGGGAAGAAGAAAACGTTACCGTAAAAGTCGTTTACGATCTTGGTGGAGGTTTCTTTAATGACGACGTTAAGGAGATTACAGAGTACACTTTCGGTGACGAAATGCACGTGATTCCCGATCCTTCTCTTCCCGGATATACATTTGACGGATGGTACGCAAACAGAATAGCGACGGAGCAGATCAAAGATCTTAACGATCTTTTGGTGCTCTATCCCGAAGATGATGAACCCTACGTAAGACTTTATGCAAGGTGGACGAAGATCGAACTTGAAGTTCCGCAGCTTTACAGAATAAAGAATCTTCTTAAAGGTGTGCTGACCGTAAGTTTTCTTCCTCCCGAAACGGATCTGGGAGCGGACGGATATGAACTTTTGTATGCTTACGATCCCACATTTACTGACAGACCCAAAACTATAGATTTAAAAACCATCAATACAGCGGCATATTTGAAAAATAAAATAGGAGAGCGTACCTACTATTTGAAAGCACGTTCATACAGGATTGATTCAACAGGCGAAAAATATTATTCCGATTACGGTCGTTCAAGATCCATCTATCTTGCTAACGGTGCAGATGAGGTCGATCCTTCACCCGACAGCGGAACCATCAAATCTGCAAGGATCGAGGGCGGATCGGTGGTAGTGACGGCAGAGATTCCCGAAAGGATCGCAGGTTACGACGATTTCTATTACCTTGTAAAACTCGATCCCATGTCAAACGCAGTTATCGGAGCGCTTTCTTCATTTGAAAAAGACGAAGACATCGTGACATCTTTCTCGGTATCGGGCAACCTCATGGCGAAGTTTGCTTTGGCTGTCAAAGAAACCGAGAACACTTACTACGTTATGTCCAAGCCGACATATATAGACAATCCCGAAGCGCTTGCTTCGTACACCGCTCCTTACCCGACTCCCGCTTCTAAGAAGGGACGGCAGGGAACATACGATACGGGAATAGGCGACAAGCATTACTTCCACAATCTGTATCTGGAAGAGCTTATCGGAACGGCCGGATCGCACGATGTAGCATACAACTATAACGGAAAGACTTACTACTTCTACAATCCGACGCATCATATCGATTACAACTCCGACATAATGGCGGCGAACGCAAACGGCGGAACCGTTACCATGCAGGTAATGATAAGATGGGGCGGTAATTCGACCGATATGATCACTCCTACCGGAAGAACGCCCGGGTATAACTTCTATGCATTTAACATGGAAGAACCCGCAGCCAGAGAAAAGGTAGAAGCGGCGTTCATGTTCCTTACGGAATACTGGAGCAAGAGCAACCGTCATGTCGACAACTGGATACTCGGTAACGAGGTCAACACGTTCCTTAATACCACCGGTCGCTGGTACTGGGCAGGCAACATCTCAAGAGATGCGTTCATGACCAACTACTCAAACACTTTCCGCTGTCTGTACTATGCTGCAAAGAGTCATTACGCAAACTGCAGAGTATTTACATGTACGGACCATACATGGAACGACCGTGACAGAGACTGGGGAACAAGAGGATTTATAACGGCACTCGACAGTTACTTAAATGAGATGAATCCGAACATCAAATGGAACCTTGCTAACCACGCATACACCGCGGTGCTTACCAACGCCGATCCCTGGAACGACGGAAAGGTACGTATCTACAGTGTTGCTCACGGTATAGGAGCAAGCTTCGTATCTCCTTACAACCTTGAAGTGCTTACAAATTACTGTGCTTCAAATTTCGGAAGCGATTGCAGGATCATCCTTTCGGAGGTCGGATTCTCATCAACAAACGGTGTAAATCCTACTCTTAACGGAGGACGCCAGGCAGGTGCCGACGTACAGGCAGCCGCCACCGCATATCTTTTCTTCAAAGCACAGTTTACGGGAAACATAGACGCATGTATCTTCCACACCGGAGATGAGGGCGAACCCGGAAAGAACTTCGGAATTCTCGGAAAGCCCGCCGGCGATGTTTACAGATATATGGATACTCCTTCATATGCGGAGCATTGTAACGGCTACCTCGGACTCATCGACGGAGCCACCAGCTGGGAACAGATCATTCCCGGATTCAACGGAGCGACACTGAGAAGTATGCCTTCGAGATAGTATAAAGAAACCGCAAGGGACAGGCAATCGCCTGTCCCTTTATATTTGCATGGCAAATCCGGGATTTAAGCCGTATTTTAAAAACCATTTAGCAGGAAATATATGGAAAATGAAAGAAAGATAGTGTTATAAAAACCAGAACATGATATAATACATAAAGAAAACTGCAGAGTCAATGGCGGGTACATATGATCAGTTTAAAGAATTTCGAAAAGAAATATGGGAACAGGAGCATCATTAAGTGTGAGGATGTACAGTTTGAAAGTGGTAAGATATCTTTCTTAATGGCTCCAAACGGAGCAGGTAAAACGACGCTTATAAAGTGTATTACCGCTCTTGAAGAGTATGACGGGGAGATACTTATAAATGATAAAAAGAACACTGATGCTTTGGGAGAATGTTTGGCCATTTGGGACGATTGTCCGTTTTACAATTCTCTTTCAGGCTTAAAGAATCTGCTCATTTTATCTGAAGGAAAGATGGAGAAGGCGGATATAAAGGAGGTCGCACTCACTTATATTGACGAGGAACTTCTTAAAAGACGTGTGAGAACTTATTCATATGGGCAGAAAAAGAAACTTGCTCTTGCTTTGGCAAAAATACTTGATCCCGAAGTACTTATTATGGATGAGATCTCAAACGGTCTTGATTATGATACTATGCTGGAACTTCAACAGAGACTTAAATTATTGTCGAAGGGACGTACGATCATACTTACCGGTCATCAATTTGCTTTTTACGAAAAGCTGTACGACGATCTGTTTCTTATAAAAGAAGGTAAGCTTTTAAAGGCAGAAATTGCAGATAAGAAATCGCTTGAGGAGGTCTATTGTGAAGAACTCCATTAATGTCGATTTAAAAACCTGGGTTTATTCCGGTCGGGTATTGATCATGCTCTTACTGTTTGTATTTGTTTTTGCTTTATCCGTCAGAGGTTCATACACAACTTTTATGCTCCATAATTCTTTTTTCATTGGGGAAGAAAAACAATCGGCTAAAGAGGATACTTATGACGAATATATTATGACATTGACAGATCCGGATGCAGAAACACTATATAACAAAGAAATGCTTGTTTTGAATCTTAAAACTGCAGAATCAAATCTTCATGCGTTACAGCCGGAACATGCTCTTTCTTACTGTATTGAAATAGGTTATTTCTATTTCCCAATTCTGCTGGTTATTTTCGGTGCATTTACGATCAAATCCGATATGAGTAGCAATATTATGCGCTATAGAGTCGCAAGAGAAGGCCGTTGGAATTACTTTTTCGGAAAGCAGATAGTTCTATTTGGAGTGACGTTAGTTTGCTTTGCCTTTGGCGTGTTAATTGATTGTATAGTTTCGTATATAACTTTTGAATATGTCAAAAAGAAACCGATTTTTTATCTTATAGATGTAACGGGTAGCGAGTATCCCAATATGGGAAACAGCTTTGTTTCAATAGTTTCCTTTATTTTTTTTGTACTGCTTTTCCTGGAAATGGGATTTTGTATCGCGCTTATCACAAAATCGGTCATTATTCCTACAGGGATAGCATTGGTTATGTTTTATATATTACCGGCATACAAATATAGTCCTTTGTATGCTTTGATAAATGTTTATACGAAATTGAGCGATTTTCAAGGAATCGTAAAATATACGGGGGTAGAGACAAACTCTGTAGCAGCTTGGTTGATAATTTCCATGTTGTTAGTTATTCCTTATACCGTGGCTGTAATCGTATATAAATATCGCAGCGCATATAAATAGAATCTGTTTAGAGGGGTGTATGGTTACTTCGATTAAGACCGAATTGAAAACTTGGTTTTTGACCGGAAGGGCAATTCTATTGCTCGTTTTTGTGCTGATCACTTATATCGGTTTTTCGTTAAGCAGTCTAACCTCATTAATAATTGTATTCGGAGGATTTTCTTATACAGAATATCGTATTTCGGATGATAAGATGATGGAGGAAAAACTTCAAGAACCGCTATTTGACAGTAACGGTGATATCAATACCCTTCTTCAAAACAAACTTATGATGGAGGAGATTCTCTTTACTTTATCTTCCGATAATGCATTTGTAATGTGTGAAGAAGTCGGTTTGTACTTATTACCTCTGATCCTTTCTATCATAGGTGCCTTGACTGTATGCAAAGATCAATCCTCAAATGTAATGAGAATAAGGGTCTCCAGGGAAGGTAAATGGCGGTACCTTTTGGCAAAGCAGCTTGCAATGATCTTAATATCTGTCGGTTTGATCTTTTTAGCGATCCTACTGTACAAAGGAATCTCGAAGTCCATTTTTGATCATGCGGCGAGTTTTGTTACCTCAAAATACATAGATACATCTGGAACCGGCTCTTTTGACTTTACTAATGGGCCTCTTCGGATAGCGTTCTTTATACTGTTTATTATCCTTTTTCTGGAAATCGGATTTTGTCTTGGTTACATTTCCAAAACTCCGATAGTACCGATTGTGATCGTCGGCTTTTTCTGGTATTTCAACTTATTGCCTACATTTTATGAACCAAGAAACGCTCTATATAATCTGGCAATGAGATTGTTTGTCTTTGTCGGAAAGATTCCTAACGGAATCACATCGGAAATATCCTTATTCTCAGCAATTTTGATCGTTTCGTTAATGCAGTTCATACCATTTGGCGGCATGCTTTACTTCTGGAACAAAAGGAGTGCATATAAATAGGATTAAGGGTTACTAGATGGAAATGTATGAATAACAATAAAAAGTGCTATCAGTATATGACAGCACTTTTTGTATATATTAGATTGGTAAGACTAGATTATTCGATTTTGCCGGATGCCGAACATGTAATTGTAACGGATTCGGTCATGGAGTAACCAAAAAGGCCGTTGCGTTTGGCAGTTGCAATTGCAGTAGCTGAATTGCCGCTATAACCGGAGGATGAGTTCTGTATTGTCCACCCACTGCCTGCTGAAGCCTGATGAGAACAGGAAGTGCACCAGGCGGTGTTTCCATCATATGAAAATGTTCCGGTCACAGACAATGACCAAAGAATAACACCATTCGAATCTTTTATAGTTGATGTTTTGGTCGCAGTTTTACTATTGGCAGTGACTTGTCTAAAAGCTTTGAGAAAAGTTGCATTCTCTGATATGGTTGTTTCAATAAAATAAGGCTGACCGTTAATAATTCTTTTCTCTGTATTCGAATAGGAAGCAGCATTCGTTTCCAAAGAAAAAACCATTAGTATAAAGACAGCTGCTATAAATGTTGAGATAATTCTTTTCATTGATCTTCCTCACTTTCAATAATAACTATTTCAGTAGTGGTGTAAGCGGGTAATGTTTCCATGACATTCAAGTGTACTCTGATAAGAAGGACACTGAATAATATTGCCAAAGAACACATTATTCCAAATAAAGAGAAAAGCATTGTCTTTTTGATTTTTTTGAGTTTAAGAATATTTTGAAATGTATCTTTATCCATTTCAGAAAGATATTGATGAACTATTTCATAAGGTTCGCCAAACAAAGAATAGAAATCTTCAATCTTTTCCGGAGGAGGTACTGCTTCGTCCGAAAGAGTATCATCGATGATTTCTTTCATTTTTTTAAGATAGGTTTTTTCCTGTTTCGAAACTAAAGGGAAAAGCGCTGAGATTTCATTGATGTATTTTTTTTCTAACTTTTCACTCGTCGTTTTCTTCATTGTTTTCGATATCCCCAATCTTTTTACTTAAAATATTCTCCATTCCCGAAAAAGTCATATGATAAAACTTTCTTAATTCAGCCAAATATTCTCTTCCTGCGGGTTCGATCTTATAGTAAATCCTTTGACGCTTTCTTCCGACAGTTACAGAGTATTCGGTTATCATATTTTCTTTTTCCAATTTGTATGTTGCAGTGTAAATCGTGTTTTGCGAGATAGTGAGCAACCCTTCCGATAAGTCGGTGACAGCTTTGGAGATCTCATAAACATAGCAGTCTTTTTGCTCTAAAAAATGCAACACGATTAAATCGGTCATACCACCGATAAGAGTATTTTTGACAGTCATTCTTTTTCCACATGGTTTATTGCATATATGCTATTTATGGCAATGAAATCAGTAATTTCTTTAGCCACATATATTTCATACTATAGTTAATTGATATCGTCAATATTACGGAGAGGAAAATATATTGACAAGACAGTAATGCGCGAATACAATTGAATTCAGGTGTATATATGTATAATTAACCTTGGAATAGTTTGTTTCTTATAAAGAGTTTACAAAGATGGTGTGCCTATGAAAGAAAGAATAATTGGTATAATGTGTTTAAGTTTACTGTTCTTAGCTGGATGTTCATCAAAAAAAGCGATAAACGGTGATAAACTGTTTCCGGAAAATTACTTCGATAACGTTAAATATATACAATATTATGCACCCGATGAAACGATTACCATAGTTGATGAGCCGAAAGTGCTAAAGCAGATTTGGGATGCGCTTCGAGATAACAGTTATGAGGAGTATGAAGGGGAAGCGCTCATCGGTGGATATGACTTCAGACTCATTTACGCAGATAAGGTTACTTATATCGTGCTGGATAACTCCCATTTTTCAATCGATGGAAAATGGTACAACAGTAAGAAACCGCTGGCTGATTTAATATTTGAATATTCAGGAATTAAGTAAATCGAACAGAATGAGAAAAAGGCGAAAAGAGGTTGAAATGTGATCGATCACGGGCCGATGTGCTGTCTGGCGCACCGGCCCAAAGTGGTAAAAGTATATGGCGAGTAGAATGATAAAAAAATTAATGGCTGTAAGTCTTTGTTTTATTATGCTTTTGGGCGGATGCGGATCAAAAAGTAATAATGAAACAAACTTGTCAGGGCCAACAGGAAGGCCTTGGCTCCCGGGGATGGTAACTGTATATCCTACTGTTTTGGTTAACGGGATATATTATAAGTGGGATTCAACTGACGAATCCGACTTTACCGGCTTGGATTATTACGGTAAGCTTAACCATATTTACGCTGACTGTCCGATAGAAGACTGTGACCTGGCATCCGTGTTTGAAATTGATGGCGATATATATACAATACCAAATGATGACAGATGTGTATGCTTAAATATTTCGACGGAGTGGTTTACTGATACAAAAGTATATTTTAAAAAAGCGGAAGATCAGAAAACGCTTAAAAATACCAAAAAGCATTCTTTTGGTTTTGAAGAAATATATCCGGCGATCATGCTCAACGGAGAAATATATGAATGGCATCGTGGCGTAGGTATTGTCGGATATGGTGAAGATAAAGTAAATTCACTTAAGCTTAAAGAAAATATAGTGGATTACGGAAAAATAAACCATACGACCGATAAAAAGCCTAAAAATGAGTTGGATTTTTCTTCTGTTTTTGATGTGGACGGAGAAATCTATATAATTCCCGGCAACGATGAGTATATATATGTTTATATGTCATCATATTGGATAGAAGATGCGGTAATACGGTTTGATAGTGTTTCTGACAGCAGTAGAGAGTAGACGATTTGAAAAAGAACATATTGTTATTGATTCCATTATTATTAATGACCGTGATTGGCGGATGCAGTGATTCAAAAGTAGAATCTAAAAGCTGGCAATCGTTTTCACCTGTTCCTTTTTCGGGATATGTATGCGGATTTGAGAATTCAAAACCTTTGTTTCAGTTACCGGTCTTTCTTAAAGATGATGATTCGCTTAGCGAAGAAGATATTTCCCGAGTAATTATTTGTTCCGAAGATGTTGAAATAGAGTGTGAAGATGTCAGTATGCTTAGCGTAAAGGAAAGTAGCAAGCAGGGATATCTGATGTCAACGTTGTTATTCAGGCCCGCTTTTCCAAGTGAAGGCAAATATGATGTCGATACTATAAAAATATACCTTCATGATGGAAGAACAATAGAAAAAAAGCTTGGTTCGATTGCGTTAGAGGTAATTAAGGAAAATTCTTGGGACGACATGCTTCTTTTTGCATCTGATTTTATGCTTAATCAATCAAACACTGCTGTGATCAAGGTTACTTACATTAACAAATACGATTCGGATGTGAAGCTGGAAAGGTTTATAGATACATCTGTTGATTATAAAATTCAAATGTATGCGGATATGGAATGTAAAATAGAAGAGGATGATACTACGATTCCTTCCGGTGAGAAAAGGACATTTGTTTTTTCAGCCGACAACTCTGATGAGTCAATTGGTAAAGATGATCAATATCTTTTCTTTTTACCTTTTGTTGAGTTTTCATCCGATCAGTTTAGCGGTTTAATACCTATGCAAAGTCAGCCGTTGATTATTCAACCCCCATTTACCGATGAATATGTTGCAAAAGTAGTGGGAAAACAATAGAAAGTGATATTAATATATGACAGCTTTATTTGTATACATTAGATAGGTAGAACTAAATTATTCAATCTTACAGGGAAAGTGAATTATAAAAATTGTCTGCAATTTAAAGGGGTTGAGATGGACAACAAAAAATTCGGCGAATACATAGTATTGCTGAGAAATGAAAAAGGATTGGAACAACAAGAATTGGCGAAAATGTTGCGCGTTACTAAAAAAGCGGTCTCCAAATGGGAAAGGGGACAGCGTTTTCCTGACATTCAATTGGTTGAGTCATTAGCTTCTGCATTGGGAGTAAGCATTATAGAAATAATGAAATCTGAGAAAATTGATGATCAAAATATTCTTTCTCAGGATGTTTCTGAAGCAATTACTGACATTATCGATGTAGCATCATTACAAAAACAAAAAGAGATTAGAAACGTTCTAATTAGTTCGATTTTGGTGTCGGTTGCAATCATGTCTGTTTTGTTGATAGGTCTTGTTCCAATAGAAGCATTTTTGCTTATGTGTATGCCGATAATAATGTTTGGGGTAGGAGTATATTTGATAATAATCAGCATACAGAGGAAAAGGCGGAAGCAAAAGTTCCTTGCTATATTGGTGTTGGGATTATTAGCTTTGTTATATCCGATCTTAGCGTTTTTGTTCATGGCTTTTGCTATGGCAATCGGAGGACCGATTCCGACATAAATGTACTATTTGAATTGAGAAATGGAATGAGTATAACTATGGGAAAAAGAAACCTTTTCAAATTCATAAAACAGTATAAGGTCCAATTCATAGGTGCTTTTATCAATTCACTTGCTCCGGTTTTGGGTTATACGAGTTGTAAGTTTGCTTTTGTGATAAACAGATTAAAGTTCGATCTGTATCCGGAGTTACCGTGGGAAGAAAGAGCTCCATTAATTGAGCAGGCAAGATCGGAACAGATCGTTAAAATGATAATTGTTTCTTTTGTCATTATTGCAGTTGTGTATTTCCCGTTGCTTTTACTACGCTTTAAGATCGATCTTAAAGAAAGCTTTTTCGATGTCTATTTAAAGTATAAAGAAGAAAAAGCAGATAAATGATCATTTAAGGGCTGATGTACGATCGTGTGCATCAGCCCGAAGTATGTCTTGGCAGGGCGCCTCAGTGTTAATGAAATCTTAAAGAAACTTAATAAGGTTTTCGGTTGTGTTTTTTTTGTGTTTTGTTATCATTTGTAAAAGAGGGGTTTGGCTATTGTTTGCATGAAGTCTAGAAAGAAAAATCAGATTAAAAAAAGAACACGAATGACCAAGGTAAGTGCGGCAATGTTCTTATCACCGAGTGTGATAGGAGTTCTTTTGTTCTTCGTACTTCCTTTTTTTGTTGTCATATATTACTCGATGATCGACAATCCTATTTCAGGCAAGTTTGTGTGGTTTAAAAACTTCGGAAACGTTTTTGCCAACGAAGCTTTCAGACTGGCCGGCGGAAATACGCTTAAGTTTTCGTTGGTTGCGATGCCGCTTTCGGTTGTTTTGGGATTGTTGCTGGCAATATTGCTCGATAGGGACATTCCCTTAAGAAGTCAGTTCAGGACATGCTTTTTGACACCCATGATGGTGCCGGTTGCCTCCGTTGTATTGATCGTTCAGGTAATGTTCCATTATAACGGTGCGGTTAACCAGTTCTTTTCCCGTTTCGGCGCCGATAAGGTCGATTGGTTAAAGTCTCCCCATGCGCAGGTAGTTATCATATTCCTGTTCTTGTGGAAGAACTTGGGATACAACATGATCCTGTTTTTATCTGCGCTTGAGTCGATACCGAGAGATATTCTGGAAGTTGCGACACTTGACAGTGCCAATCCGTTCCAGATCTTTTTTAAGATAAAGATCAGGTACCTTACTTCAACAATATTGTTTGTTACGATATTTTCTCTTATCAATTCATTTAAGGTATTCAGAGAGATATATCTTCTTACGGGAAAATATCCGTACACTCCCATATATATGCTGCAGCATTTTATGAACAACACCTTTGCCGATCTTGATTATCAGAAGCTTTCCGCTGCAGCTATAATAATGTCTCTTGTTATGGTTGTCATCATTGGAATTCTTTTCATTGCTGAAAACCATTTCGGAAAGGATGTGGAAGAATGAAAAAGTTCAGTTCCCTTTCCGCCAAGAGGAAAAAACGTATCGTCGGAGTCAGTGTTGCGGTGCTTTTGGCACTTGTGTTTTCATTGATATTCCTTACACCGATCGTACTTACGATCACAAACTCGTTCATGTCCCAAAGTGAGATCAATGCGAACTACGGATCGATCTTCGCCAAGACCGAACGAGGCAGTAAAGTTTTCATATCGGACATTGTTAACCTTAAGTTCATACCCGATATGGTATCTTTTACTCAGTATTATACGGTGCTCTTTAAGAGTCCCAACTATCTGTTTAAGTTTTGGAATTCGGTAATACTCGTGGTTCCCATCGTTGTGTTCCAGCTTTTGGTCGCAATGTTTGCTTCCTACGGCTTTACCAGAGCAAGAGGAAAGCTCAAAGAGATCATTTTCTTCTTGTACATAATACTTATGCTGATGCCTTATCAGGTAACTCTCGTTCCCAACTATCTTGTATCGACCTGGTTTCACATAGTTGATACGCGCTGGGCAATATGGCTTCCGGGCATCGCTTCACCTTTTGCGGTTTATCTTCTGACAAAGTTTATGAGAAGGATCCCTTCTTCTTATATAGAAGCGGCACAGATAGACGGCGCGGGTGAATTCCAGATATTCAGAAAGATATGCGCACCGCTTTGCAAAGGATGTTTGTATTCCATAGCGATCTTAGTTTTCATCGACTATTGGAATATGGTTGAGCAGCCAATCGTACTTTTGTCGGATACCGAGATGCATCCCCTTTCCGTATTTTTGTCGCAGATAAACAGCGGCGAGACGGGACTGGCGTTTGCGGTGGCAACGATATATATGATACCGGGTATACTGATCTTCCTTTACGGAGAAGATTATCTTGTAGAAGGAATCATGTACCAGGGCGGAGTTAAGGGTTAAAGAAAGGATATTCGAGGCGCTTTTGCGACCTTTGGAGGAGAAGAAATGGAAAATCTGAAAAAAAGAGAATGGATAAAGAATGCGATCATCATCTTCCTTGTAGTGATGCTGATACTGACACTTTTCTCAAACACGATAATGAACTACTCCCTTCCGGAGGTATCGGCGCAATATACTTCCTCGGGACAGATCACCAATAAAGTCAGAGGAACCGGCGTAGTTGAAACGGCAGATCCCTACAAAGTAGAAGTTAAAGAGGCCAGAAAAATAGCTGCGGTAAAAGTAAGACCCGGTGATGTTGTTGAGATCGGTGACGTCATCTACGAGCTGGAAGACGGCGAGAGTGAAGAGCTAAAAGAAGCTTTGGATGAACTTAAAAAGCTCGAAGATGCATACGAGAACAAGATCATTACAAGTGAGATAGAAAGAAAAACAACGGCAGCCGTAGCTACCGGCAGCATCGGAACTCTCGAGAGCAACCAGGCAAAACTTGAGGCAGCGAAGAATCTCGTTGAAAGCTGGGAAAAGAGGATCGCTGAAATTGAGAAGGCTCAGACAAAGTATGAGCACGAGGCTGAAGGCTTC
>JAEEGG010012137.1_pt1 | contig 18642 bp, 17 predicted proteins | sample 9134161 | NCBI WGS metagenome assembly JAEEGG01 (sample SAMN16246543, study PRJNA631951) | gut metagenome | biome: gut microbiome; feature: rumen; material: CR-attached | host: Bos | place: Iran: Karaj | collected 2018-10 | reverse complement strand
AATCTTTTTTAGAACCATAATCCTGGCACCCCTTTGGGCGCAGCCTTTATCATTTGTCATTTATCATTTGTCGTTTAGGGCGCAGCCCGCTACAGCTTTCCTAATATCCTGTCGAGCACCCAGTTGGTGGGGGTGGCCGATACACTGGTGCAAGCGCACAGGCCAAAGCCCTGCAGGTGCTCGATGACGCTCTTGATGATAGGGAACTGTACGTAGGGCGGATTGGGCACCTCGATGAGTTCGGTGCCATGACTGGTGTGCAACTCGATGGGGGCGTAGTTGAACACCGAGAAGGCCATCGACCCTTGTGTGCCCACAATGAGGATGCGGTCGGTGCGTGCGCTCTCGTGGGCCACAAAGCTCCACGAGCCGCTGCCCGGCACACCATTCTCGAACTGGAAGACGGCGCTCACCGAGTCCTCGGCCGTGTAGAGGTGTCCACGGTTGGTGCAGATGCCGTGTGCATCGAGGATGATGCCGAAGATGTGTTGCAGCAGGTCGAGCTGATGGGGGGCCAGGTCGTAGAAGTAGCCGCCGCCGCTGATGGCGGGCTGCAGTCGCCAGGGCAGCGTCTCGGGGTGGGCATAGTCGAGCTGTCGTGGTGGCACGGCAAAGCGCACCTGCACGTTCACCGTCTGACCAATGACGCCCTGGTCGATGATGTCCTTCACGCGCTGGAAGTAGGGCAGATAGCGGCGGTAGTAGGCCACGAAGCAGGGCTGCCCCGTCTGCTCGCTCACATAGTTGATGCGGGCGCAGTCGTCGTAGGTCGAGGCCAGTGGCTTCTCCACATATACTGGCTTGCCCGCCCTCATGGCCATGATGGCAAAGGTGGCGTGGCTCGAAGGTGGCGTGGCCACGTAGACGGCGTTCACCTCAGGGTCGAGGATGAGCTGCTGGGCATCGGTGTACCATCGTGGCACCCCATGGCGCTCGGCATACGAGCGGGCTTTCTGCTCGGTGCGGCTCATCACGGCCACCACGCTGCTGCCTTCCACCTCGCTGAAGGCGGGGCCGCTCTTCAGCTCGCACACCTCGCCGCAGCCGATGAATCCCCATTTCAGAAGCTTCATGATTTCCGTTTTTCGATTTTCGCGTGCAAAGGTACGAAAAAAAGTTAGGAGTAGGGAGTTACTCCTAACTTTTTTTCGTACCTTTGCACGCAAATTACAGTTGTTATGGAAAAGAAGAACGAACTCTCAGCACACCGTGCACGTAGTATTCAGGCTGTCTTAGGCGACGGCTTTCGGCTCTACATACAGAACTTTTGGCGACTGGTGCGCTCGTCGTGGATGCAGGCCATCATCTACGCCCTTGTGTTTGGCGCTGCCTACACCTGCTTCTTCATGCTTCTGCTGCCCCGTCTGCTGGGGTCGGAGGTCAGCGGTCTGTCGTCGGTTGTCGGTTGGCCATTGGCCATTGTCAGTTGTCTGTTGGCGGTCATCGTCTTTGCCTTTGCCGGTGGCTTCTCTCCCCTGAAGGAGCACTGGCTGACGGGTGCCATCACTCGGCCCGCCCATTGGTGGGGGCGCTGGCCGTGGCGGCTCACCGTCAGAGGTCTGGCTCGGTTGCCCCACATGTTCTGGACCGTCATACGTGGCAAGCAGTTGGGAAGCCTCGTCACTGTGTCGCTGGTCATGTTTCTGGTGGTGCTGGTGCTCACAGTCATTTTGCAGTTGCCCGCCGTCATCTTAGGTATGGCCAATGTTGAGGCCCAGGTGGGGCTGGCCGCTGGCGATGCCGTCGATATGCCCGAGAACCTCTGGCTGATTAACGTCGCCACCTTCTCCGCCTGCTCGTTGTTGCAGGCCTATATCCACCTCGGCACCCTCTTCCCCCTCTACTACATCTGGCGCAATGCCATTTTTGGTCTAAAGGACAAAGGAGCAGGAGGAGAGGGCTCACAAAACTCCTAAACTCCATAGAATATAATATAAAATGATTATCCGCAATCGAGTGACTAAGACGCTGAAAGGCTTCGGGTAGGCGAGTGTAGTCTTTCGGCGTCCTTGTCAGCCGATTGCAGATAATCTTTAAATCTAAAACCTCCTAAGAAAGAACAAACGATGAAACAGCGCATACTTTTTATCGACCGCGACGGTACATTGGTGGAAGAACCTCACGACGAGCAGGTGGATGCCATCGAGAAGATTCGTTTCAAGCCCGGTGTGTTCCGTTGGCTGGGACTCATTGCCGAGCGCACCGACTATCGGCTGGTGATGGTGAGCAACCAAGACGGGCTGGGCACTGACTCTTTTCCCGAGGACACCTTCTGGCCTGCCCACAACTTCATCCTCGACGCCCTGCGCGGCGAGGGCATCGTGTTCGACGACATCCTCGTCGACCCCCATTTTCCCGAAGACAACGCCCCCACGCGCAAGCCCGGCACGGGGCTGGTGCAGAAGTATATCGACGATGTGGAGCACTACGACATCGCCGGCAGCTATGTCATCGGCGACCGTGAAACCGACCGCCTCTTCGCACAGAACATCGGATGCAAAGCCCTTATCTTAGACCAGCATACGGCATGGCAACAGGTGGCAGAGACCGTCATTGATGGTGAGCGGCGGGCCAGCGTGCGACGCACCACCAAGGAGACCGACATCTACGTGGAGCTGGCTCTCGACGGACAGGGCACCTGCCACATCGACACGGGGCTGGGATTCTTCGACCACATGCTGGAGCAGATAGGCCGTCATGGCGGCATCGACCTCGACATCCATGTGAAGGGTGATTTGAACGTTGACGAGCACCACACCATCGAGGACACCGCCCTCGCCTTGGGCGACTGTCTGCGCCAGGCCTTGGGCAGCAAGCGTGGCATTGAGCGCTATGGATTCTCGTTGCCCATGGACGACTGCCAGGCCACTGTCAGCCTCGACTTCGGAGGCCGTCCGTGGCTCGTCTGGCAGACCGAGTTCCACCGTGAACGCATTGGCGATGTGCCAACCGAGATGTTCCTGCATTTCTTCAAGAGTCTCAGCGATGCCGCCCTGATGAACCTCTATGTTCATGCCGAGGGGCAGAATGAGCATCACAAGATTGAGGCTATCTTCAAGGCCTTGGCGCGCAGCCTGCGCCAGGCTGTCCGTCGCGATGTCTTCCGCTATCAGCTGCCCAGCACCAAGGGAGTGCTTTAGAGTTAGGAGTTAGAAGTTAGGAGTTAGAAGTTAGGAGTTAGAAGTTAGGAGTTAGAAGTTGGGAGTTGGGAGGTCTCTCGCAGTTTTTAACTCCTAACTCCTAACTCCTAACTCTTAACTCCTAACTCTATTCGTGGTGATACGGTTCGCCCTTGATGATGGTGCAGGCGCGGTAGAGCTGTTCTACGAAAACCAGTCGGACCATTTGGTGCGAGAATGTCAGGCGCGACAACGACAACTGTTCGTTGGCTCGCGCATATACTTGGGGCGAAAAACCGTATGGGCCACCGATGACGAACACTAAGCGTCGGGCTGTGGCCTGTTTGCGTTGTAGCCATGCCGCCAGCTCCAAGCTCCGCATCTCGCTCCCGTGCTCGTCGAGCAGCACCACCACGTCGCTGGGCTGCAGTTGGTGCATAATCAGCTCGCCCTCGGCTTGCTTCTGTTGGTCTTCCGATAAATTTTTCGTGTTTTTCAGTTCGGGAATCACAATCATCCCGAAGGGCATGTAGTGGCCTATGCGCTCGGCATAGTCGTTGATGCCCGCCACGAAATGTTTATTGGCCGTGCGGCCCACCATCAACAGCTCAGTCTTCATCGTTGTTCTTGGATATTTAGCTATGAACGGTGTAACCTCTCACCTCTCACCACTCACCTCTCACCTCTTACTATACGCCAGTGCGGCACCGATGGCTGTGCAATACTCCGAGAACTTGGGGATGTGGAAGCGAACGCCGTAGAGCCGCTCCAGTGCGGGGAACACCTCTTTGCACTGGGGCAACAGCGATAGGTTGCCAATGAGCACCATGTCGCGACAGCCGGTGCCCTGTGCTGCCAGCACGGCCGCCGAGCCGATGCTCTGCAGCACCATCGAGATGATGCCGCATGCGATGTCCTCTCTGGAGGCGTCGTTTTGTGCACGGGCGAAGATGCTGGCCGTGGCCTCCATGGGCAGTCCGGGCAACGGCTGTGCCGAGATGTCGCCGATGAGCAGGTTCACGTGCCTGATGTCGCCCTGCATGGCCAGTGCCGACACCTGCTTGATGTCGCTCGTGTTCAGCATGATGCGCGACAGGCCCTGTAGCGTTCCACCGCCGATGCCGATGCCGCCGATGTGGCGGATGTCGTTGCCGCCCTGGCACATCACGAACGAGGTGCCCGTGCCCATCGACACCACGATGGCGTGGTCAAGGTGGCTCTCGTAGATGGCACCCAGCGCGTCGGCCACAAACTCGTCGCAGCGGCTTGTGGCCACGCCATACACATCGTTCTTCACATAGGCCGCACCGACGCCCGTCAGCATCACATGCTCCACGTTGCCCAGCTCAATGTTGTTGTCGTGCAGATACTTGCCAAAGGCCCCATAGAGCGAGGTGATGGGGTCGGCGGCACTGATGCGCAGTGGGGCCGACGGTTTGCCGTCGACCAAGCCTACAATCTTCGTGGTGGAGATACCCACGTCTATTCCAATGATGATTCCCATTTTATTTGAGTTAGGAGTTAGAAATTAGGAGTTATGAGTTAGGAGTTCTTGCTACTTCTCACTTCTCACTTATCTTACGGTGATGTGGAAACAGGGTTGGTGCACCTCATATTTGATGTAGCAGCGCCCCTGTTGCCGCATGTCGCGCAGCACTTCGCTGAGCACATATTTCAGCTTGTCGTCGGTCGTGGTGTGGCTGGACACGACGGGCGTGTACTGGTTGTAGTTGATGTCGAAGGTGGTGCCATAGAGGTGACACGAGCGCTCGGTGGCGTTTTTGTTCGATTGCTTCAGCTTTCTCACGTCGGCCTCGGTGCGCAGCACACTGCTCACCACCATGCGGTGCAGCGGTAGCCCTTTCACTTGCAGCGAGTCGAAGAAGGTGCGCCCGATGTCCTCGAGCAGAATGGCGGCGCGGGGCACCAAGTAGGGGATGCTGGAATCGAGGTGGGCCATGGAGTAGTAGGGCGACAAGGCCATGAACACCAGTTCGTCCTTTCGCTGCTCCGCGTCGGCACGGTTGCGCACAGGCTTCACCCCCCAATGTTCGGCAGCAAGCAGCTGCACGTGGTTGCTGTCGGGGAAGGCCTCGGCATAGCTGGGCACGCTCTTGATGGGGTGGGGGGAAAGCCTCACCCCCAGCCCCTCTCCAAGGGGAGAGGGGAGTGTATAGTTCTTATCCTTGTGCTTGTCGCAGAGCGTATATCCTCCCCTCTCCCTTTGGAGATGGGCTGGGGATGAGGCTGATGGACTGTCGGTTGCGAGGCTGTCGGTTGTTTTGCTGTTGGTTGCTTGGCTATTGGTCGTTTGGCTGGTGGGAGCAATACCAGGGAAGATGCAGCGTACCAGTGCCAGCACCATCACGATGATGCCCAGCGTCTGCACATACCGATGTTTCAGTTGTTTCGTTGCCATTTCGGCTCGCAAAGGTACAAAGAAAATTTTAAATACACCACTTTTCTTCTGAAAAAAGCTTTTCTATTTTACCTTTTTGGGGAGGCTTATGGGGTTTGTGTGACGACTAACTCTTCGGGAGATGGCTTTTTCCAGGTATGTCATTTCGTGCCCGAAGAAAGGGCGTATGACTTTTGAAAATTTGGAGCGTGACTTTTTGAAAAAAGTCAACGCCGTTTTGAAAAAAGTCAACGCCAAATTTTACCAATCTGTTGCGGTTGAAATGACATCTTGAATGAAAATAGGAAATACAACTTATTTTAGTGACAAATGTCCCTAATGGGGCATCATTTCGATAGAGATGATGTTACGAAATAGGGCGTACTATTTGATGTACCCACTTTTATCCCGTAGGGACGGACCTTGTGTCCGTCCGCAAGCGGATATGGTTACTTCCACAACTGCGGACAGACTTGGGGCGTTTGCCCCTACGGTTGGCGTAGTTTTGCTGATAGTACTGTCATCCTATCTTATTGTCTCCATGAACTGGTGGAAGGCTGCTCCCCAATGGCCGGGGATAACGATGTGGTGGTTGCCGATGGGGTGGGTGAGGAAATAGCCGGTCTGGGTGGGGTCGGCGAGGCGTATGACCTGCTGGGTGCGGCAGAGGTCGGGCTTCGACTCGTTTCTGACGAGCGTTCCTTCTGCGATGAAGCAGCGCGACAGGTCGCCGGCGACCTTGGCGATGGTGACGCCGCCCAGGGCCATGAAGCCACGGACGGCGGTGCCGATGCCCGACTCGAAATGGGTGTCCAGCTCGTAGCGCTCCACCATGTTCAGCGGGATGGTGCAGTGGGCAAAGAGCATCTCGCCTGTCTCGACATTGATTGACGCTGGGTTGGCCTGGAAGCCCGAGAGGCCCGTGAAGGAATGGACTATCATCATGGTGACGAGGGCTGGCACGTCGCCCTCGCATCCTGCGACGATGCCCTCGGCGTTGAGCCGGGCCAAGGCCATGCAGCCAGTGTCGTTGAGGGCGCTGAGCAGGTCGAAGCAGCGCAGGGTGAAGCCCTGCAGATGGTGGTTAGCGATGATGGTCTTGAGGGCGTCGTAGATGGAGCCTGACACCTTATGGGCATCCAACAGCTCTTCCATCGCTATGTCCACCATCTGCAGTCCGAGCACCTCGTGGAGAACGGCGTAGTCGGCCTGGCTGGAGATGAGCCAGTCGGAGGGCTTCCCGATAACACCCAGTCGGCAGCCCCTCAGGCTCTCCCGCGCCTTGCTCACCTTGGCGAGTAGGCCGATGCGGCGACGGATGTATTCGGCTGTGCCGTGGATGATTTCGCCCTTGATGCCCTGCTGGTTCAAGTAGGAGAGCATCTCCATCGAGGCGGCCAGCGAATTGCTCTTGCCTGAGGTGAGGAGGTAGATGGGGCGGTGGTGAAGAGGTGAGAGGTGAGAGATGAGAAGTGAGAAGATGCCCTCGGTGCCGCCCGTGCGCACATAGATGAGGTCGAGCGGATGGGTGCCGTAGTCGGCAAAGTCGCTGCCTTTGAAGTCGAACTCGAAGCCGAGGCTTCCCAGAAATTCCTTGGTGACTGCTGCCACCGACGCTTCGTCGTGCAGCTCAGATGTCAGTGTGTAAATTGCGATGTCCATGACGATGTCTTCTATGCGAACAATTGATGGTTGCAAAGGTAGCAATAATTTGCCAAACAGCATCTGGCGTGGCCAGAAATTTGTTGTTTTTTTAGGTTCTCGTCGTTTTTGCGAGAATGGACATACAGCAGTAATCAGCGAACGAAGGCGCATGCGGCAGGGCACGAAGATGCCCCCACCTTTTGTCCCTCATCTCCTTAGGAAAGAGGCAGGGAGCAAAGGGAGGGGGCATGCGTTCTTGGTGATGGATTCCCCGAATGGGCCACTCTCGGATTATGGGATGGTTATTCGGTAGTCGCCTGTTACGGTTTTGCTGTTGCCATTTAGTTCGAATACAGATGTGAAGCTGCCTTCAAGCTGCACTTTTCCATTCACTTCCTTGATGGACTTGATTTTATGGGTTCCACTTACCCAATCGTATTCATCATAGTCGATGTCTAATGACGCACTAAAAGTGAAGTTCTTGTAGAAGTCATCGCTTAGTATGTCTTTGCTGCAACTGTAAGTGCCGGGTGAGCAGGCCAACAGCTCGTCCTTTCTGGAGAAATGTACGACCCCAAACATGAATGAGAATCCTTCCTTGTCAAAATGGTCGCACATATCATAAGTAAAGGTCAACGGCTTGTTGTTTTCATCCCTTCCTACAGGATCAATTTGAGCATAATGCCAGTTAAGAATCTTGTCGGAATAGGTCTTCCCATCGAGGGTGACCCGTAGATAATCGCCAGTGGTGGAGCTTGCTCCATCGTCGTCGTCATCGTCACCGCAAGCGGTGAAGCTCAGTGCTGCAACCATCATTGCAAGCATCATGATTGTTGAATACAGTTTCTTCATAGTCGTTTGTCTTTTTTATGTAGTATGCCGGGTGGGGCATGCTCGATGAGGTGTTTAGAACTTGTATGCTACTCCAACTCCAAAGACGAGCTGGTTGAAGTTGCTGACGATTTGATATTTCAGCTCGGCCGTCAAGTTGATTTTGTCTGTAAGCTCATATTGAGCGCCACAGCCAAGATTGACCGTGATTTTTGATTCTGTGGATGAGCCACTGTCATCGTCGTCGTCGAAGCCTGCTCGTGTCGACCTTGAGAAATCGTCATCGTCATCGTCGTCGTAGTCAATTTCGATACCACTCGACACCCAGTTCGTCAGTCCCAATCCTGCAAGTGGATAGACCTTGATCTTGTCGGCCAAGCCAAAGAGGTAGTGGACATTGGCATTGACATCCCACATGGAAAGCCCATCCTTCTTCAGGAAATAGTCGAAAGAGGCTTCGCCACGTATGTTGTCGGTAAAGAAATACTGCCCCTTCACGCCAATGCCAAAACTCTTTATCTCAGTTCCATACGAGAGGTTGGCACCTGCGAATTTGTCACCTGTCTGTGCGGATGCGCCGAGGCTAACGAGCGCAATGCAGATTGCTGCTAATGTTTTTTTCATGTTTTTAATGTTTTTGATGATAATAATATGACTTTGAATCTCACTTCGCTTTTTAGGGTTTGCGATTTTTATATAAGTTACTATTCATATTCACTTTCGTCCATTCGAGAAGTTCGCTGCAAAGGTAGGGAGAGAAAACAAAAAATGGAAGGAATGTGTCGACCATTTCTTCCATTTCGCAAATTTCTTAAAGATTATTCCATGCCTCTCCGTTTCATCTTTGTCCATTCTCGCGCATCCTGTTGAAAACGTATGAGGTGAGGTTATGGAAACGAGATTCTAAAAGTTGAAAGATAATGCTTTCGGGAACATCGGGATGTCGTCTATATACATTAGCACCTGCCTGCAGGACTTGAACATGAAACTCGGATGATTGTTTTGACCATGCCTTGCCTACCGAGAGCGATGGGAATACGGAGTCGCAGAAAGAGGCGATGGTAGAGCGGTAGGCAGCATCTATCAGATTGTCCAGCTCGCTCTCCACCGTCTGTGGCGTATCCTTGGAAGCCGAAACGGTCTGCTGGGGAACTGGGATGGGATTGACGACAGGTTTCTGGCTGTCGGGTGACATCGTCTGTGGCGTATCTTTGGAAATCGAAACGGCTGGTGTAGGGCGTGTCTGCTGGGGAGCGGGTACGGGACTGGCGACAGAATCCTGACCGTCGGGCACCATCGTCTGTGGCGTGTCTCTTGAAATCGAAGCGGACGGTAGCAGGAGTGTCTGCTGGGGAGCGGGTACGGGGTTGGCGACTGGCTCCCGACCGTCAGTCTCTTGCAGAGCGATGGAGGGCAGAGAGGTCAATGTGTCTTCGGCCTTTCCTGTGATTTCGGGGGCCATTTCAGTCTGATGCCCCAAGAGGAAGGCTGCCACGACGATTGCGATTGCCAGGGCGGCGGCCAGGGCCATGAGGTATGGCTTCCGCTTGTTGTTGAGGGCTTTCACCACCTCTTCCACCGACTGATAGCGCTCTGCGGGGCTATCGGCCATGCAGCGGGCAATCACCTTGCCGTAATGGTGATGGGTGGGCAGCCGTTGCAGCATCTTCCCAATGGCGTAGATGTCTGTGCGCTCGCTGACGCTGCCCCCCGCCAGTTGCTCTGGTGCGGCAAAAGCGTTGGTGTGGCCTTGGGTGTCGGCGAAGGTGTCGGTGTAGCAGCAGCCCAGGTCGATGAGCTTCACATCATCATTGATGCGGGTAAGGAGGATGTTGTCGGGCTTCAGGTCGAGGTGCAGCACCTGGTGGGCATGCAGATAGCCAAGGGCATCGAGCAGCTGGCGCAGCAGCTTGTCGGTGCTCTGCTTCGTGAAGTATTCGGGATGCCTGTCAAGCCGCTGGGCCAGTGTCTCGCCGTCGACATACTCCATCAAGATGCCATCGCCGGTGAGCGAGATGTAGCGCGCAATGTGGGGATGCTCCAGCCGGTAGCCCGTCTCGAACTCCTTTCGCAGAGCCTCCTGATGGCGTATGTCGCCCACGAATTCGGGCTTCAGCCGTTTCACGAAGTGCAGCTTGCCATAGAGCTTCACGCGGAAGCAGTCGCAAGTGCCCCCCTGCGTATCCAACTGTTCGACGGCCTTAAAAATCGGCTGGCTATTTGAAAACTCAGAGGACTCCATGGGGAAAACGATAAAGAGTTAGGAGTTAGGAGTTAGGAGTTAGGAGTTGTTTCGAGTTAGGAGTTAGGAGTTAGGAGTTAGGAGTTCTTGCCTTGCAAGCGACCAAAGGTCGAGCGAGGAGTTGTTTCGAGTGGGGGTAACTCCTAACTCCTAACTCCTAACTCCTATGCGTTTGACCGAGGAGAGGCCCGACACGCGGCCAGCCGTGAACTGGCCCAGCGGCGTGCCGCCGCGCCACACCTGCAGAGCCAGCAGCGGGTGATGGAGCACGAAGCCGAGAACCTCCACCTCGTCGCCAGCCAGCAGCTTGCTGTGCTCGCTCTGCACCACCCGATAGCGGTGGTCGCCCAAATAGGAAAGCACCACGCGGCGGTCGGGCAGATAGGTGATTTCCACCTCGTCGCCCACCTGCAAGTCGACCGAGCGTATCTCGCCGTCGGGTGCTTCGAAGTCGGAGTTGCCCTCGTCGTCAACCGCCACCAGCTCGTCCCAATGGGCATAGCCCAGATAGCGGGCTATAGCGTCGAGGGTGCTGGCATGCGGCTCCCGCTCGTCCACCGCAAACCCCACCAGCCGCTTCAGCGTGGTGGCACCCAGGCGCACGCCCGTCTTGCTTGCGATGTCGAGCGACAGCAGCTCACAGTCGGAGGGCTGGCGCAAGTCGCTCCCCGACGTGCGCTTCAGCATTTCAACGATGTGGAATGGCAGCTTCATCTCACTCCCACTCAATGGTGCCGGTGGGTTTCGGGGTGAGGTCGTAGAGCACACGGTTCACGCCGGGCACCTCGGTGATGATGCGCTGGGTGATGTGGTGCAGGAGCGGGTATGGAATCTCCTCGATGGTGGCTGTCATGGCGTCGCGGGTGTTCACGGCACGGATGATGACGGGCCAGTCCCAGCTGCGCTTGTTGTCCTTCACGCCCGTCGACTTGTAGTCGGGCACGATGGTGAAGTACTGCCACACCTTGCCCTCCAAGCCGTTCTTGGCGAACTCCTCGCGCAGGATGGCATCGCTCTCGCGCAGGGCCTCCAGACGGTCGCGGGTGATAGCCCCCGTGCAGCGAACACCCAGGCCGGGGCCGGGGAAGGGCTGGCGGAACACCATGTTGTCAGGCAGTCCGAGCTCCTTGCCTACCACGCGCACCTCGTCCTTGAACAGCAGTTTGATGGGCTCCACCAGCTCGAACTGCAAGTCGTCGGGCAGACCGCCCACGTTGTGGTGCGACTTCACGGGCCCCGACTCCACGATGTCGGGATAGATGGTGCCCTGAGCCAGAAAGCTGATGCCCTCCTGCTTGCGGGCCTCCTCCTCGAACACACGGATGAACTCGGCACCGATGATTTTGCGCTTCTGCTCAGGGTCGGCCACGCCAGCCAGCTTGTCGAGGAAACGGTCGGTGGCATCGACATACACCAGATTGGCATCCAGCTCATCGCGGAACACGCGTACCACCTGCTCGGGCTCGCCTTTACGCAGCAGACCGTGGTTCACATGGACCGACACCAGCTGCTTGCCCACTGCCTTAATGAGCAGGGCTGCCACCACCGACGAGTCGACACCGCCAGAGAGGGCCAGCAGCACCTTCTTGTCGCCAATCTGAGCACGAAGCTCGCTAATCTGTTCTTCAATGAATTTCTGCGCCAGCGCGGGAGTGGTGATGCGCTCCATCGAGGCCGGGCGAACGTTGCCTGTTGTCATAATGCTTTGTGTTTTGTTGTTGTTGTGTGTGAATATGATTGCTTCCGTTTGGTTGCCCCCTGCTCGTTCGCTGCGAGATGCAGCGCGCGGCGTGGCATTTCCAGCGTCTCAGCCGCTCCTGGCGGGCGGCAGGGGGGAGCGCTTTCGCGCGCACTGCTCATGCCCATCGCAATAGCATCGTGCAAAAGTAGGCATTTTCTTTTGAAAAAGAAAAGAATTCGTCAGCAAAACAACATCATTTAACAAACTCCCGCCTGTCTTATACCCCTTAGCCTTCATCATTCACCACCGCTGCCACAGATCGCGCCTCGCGTCTTTCTGCAAAAAGCGAATAAATACGATTTGATTGATAATAAAATCTTCTAAGACAAAATACGACCAAATTACGAATTCCTGCTTAAAACATGTTCGGGCTGTATGGTTGAAAAGACGCTTATTCCCGAGCAAAGCTCGCCTACCCGTAGCCTTTCAGCGTCTGGAATCTTCAAAAGCGCTACCGTCTTTTCAACCGTAGCAAGTCGTGTGAATTTCGGTTGGCAGCGGCCGCTGCCATCATTGGCGGCGTTCGCTGCCATCATTGGCAGCGGCCGCTGCCAATCATGTCCCCGCCCGCTGCCAACCTAAAAGGCATGCCCTTTTTCCCTCTGTGGTGCCTCCCGCTCCCTGTTTGTCGTGCGCCGCCTCTCCTGAATGCCCCCATTTCGCTCGTCATCCCAAAAAAGTTTGAAAAAGCCGTAGCAAAAGTTCATTCCACGACGTGGAATAATGAACGCCAAAGCCCCGGAGGACCCGGAGGGGCGAAGGAATACAGGCAGGGGTGCAACCCCTGTAAAAGCAGTTCACCCACAACAGCCCCGGAGGGGCGACGGAATAGGAACAAGGGTATCGCCTCTGTAAAACCACATAAGAGTAGTAGGATAATCTGTCGCCCCTCCGGGGCTTCTGCTGCATCCTAAAATGGAAAAATCGACATTCAGCGTCCTTGTCACTTGATTGCGGATAATCATTTTATTTAAGGTAATTATATACTTTTAGACCCTAAGTGATATTTATATACAGCGTGACCCCTCGATGGGTCTTAATACCGCAATATTCGGTGTTAGAAACGCAATATAGTACCCATAGGCACGTGGGGAGAGAGCCTGTTGGAGGGAATATAAGACCAACCAAGCATCGTTTGGTGCTGAAATTGGCAACTCGTTGAATCAGGAAATGTATGGGGTCAAACCCTACATAGTTGCCTATCTTAAAGTAAAAATATCTCCCGTATCATCAGTTACCTGACCATTTACAGGGTCAATTAAATAGCTGAATCTTTGCCCCGTAGGTGTATATGCCCTAATCAACGCTTTCCAGGATTCAAATCTTTCTACGGTTGGTGCCCCGGTAACGCACATGTCATTGAACCAAACTCCGTTTTCCCGAATCCTCAAACAGCGATTGCCATTGTAAAAACTCTTGTCTGCCAAATACCCTATCACATCGTAAGCAGTGGAAAAACGATAAGAATTATTTGAAGAAGAACTTCGTGCAGAAGTGACATCCTGATAATCATCTGAAAGTGATTCCATATCATCCGAAGGCTGGTAGTCTTTGTTTTCTTCAATAAACTCCTTCATTTGTTTCTTATAGCCATGTATATCATCCAATACCCATTTCCCGTTTTCAAGAACCACTTTGATTTCTTCTTTTCTGGTTTCTGTTTGTCCACCAAAGCTAAACTTAAATGTCACTTTTGCCATTGCCTTATCGTCTTCAATGTTATAGACATCGTTCACGGTAATGTTCATTGTCACATCGTCTTGCGCCATGTCCCAAAAACCAAATTCCCAGAAACCTATATACCCATCCTGAGCCATAAGTCTGTCAATCTCAGCCACTCTGTTGTATGTCTTCCTGAAATCAGATGAGAATAAACTTTCATCATATTCATGGACATTCCCTTCAACAACGTCATCAAAAACCTCTTCCAATCTTGTGGTGATATGTTCTTTTGGTGGCAAAAACATAAATGGGAATTGTTTCCCATTGATTAGATTGTAGAATGTTCCCCTAAACTCCTTTCCGTCGAAAGTGCCTTCAAATCGTCCTGAGTTTTTGCCATTAGGCGCATACTCATTCATGGCGAGTGACCCGTTTCTTTTCAGTTTCCCGTTAAGCGACAGATTACCACCTGAATCATAATGATACAGCCCAGTCACGTCCTTTCCGTCGATGGTGATAGACATCATTGCTCCGTATGGGCCTATCTCTCCCCTCAACTGGTAGGTACCATCAAGGTCTCTCTCTATGACATCATCAATACTGCTGTCAGACACGTTCCTGTCAGACCCATTACCGCCAAACGTTCCCGACTGCCACATCCAAAGCCCAAGACCTATCAACGCAGCCACCAGCACACCAATGGTTGCATAAAGTACTTTCTTTGAGTTGCCTTTATTGCCCTCTTCATGATGAACAGGCTGAACTTTTGGCTTTTCCTGTGGGACAGGCTGAACTTGAGGTTCTTCCTGTGGGGCTGGTTGAACTTGAGGCTCTTCTTGAGGAATAGAATGAACTTGAGGCTCTTCCTGTGGTACTGGCTGAACTTGAGGTTCTTCCTGTGGAACGGGTTGAACTTGTGGCGCTTCCTGTGGGACAGGCCGAACTTGTGCTTCTTCCTGTGGGACAGGTTCTTCTCCTTTTGTTGTCGTACATCCACACTTTGGGCATTTCACGGCCTTGTCGGAAATCATGTGGCCGCAACTTTTGCATTTAATCAGTGCCATTTTAGTTAAATATTTATATTATAAGGCGCACCATAGTCATTCACACCTTCATCTGATTTCTTAAACTGGAAGAAGAAGGATACCCAAGGAACAAATATCCACCAACCGCTTCTGTTGATGTCATGAAGTCTACGAACGGTGACAGCCAGCGCTGGAATGAATACCACAACGACTCCAAGCCCCCATGAAGTAGCAATAAACCATAATGAGATTAATATAAAAGACCAATACTCAAGTCTTGACGCCCTGCCACTGAAATCAAAATACCTTTGTGTGAGCGTTTCCCAAAACAATGCACCACATTCATAGATCTTGTTTGCCCAATCCGTTTTACTGGAGGAATTAGATGTGCCAGTGATAACCATAGTGATTCTCTCGCATTCACTTGCAGGACAGCCGCAATTAGGACATTCATTCAAATTGCCATCAAAGACTTGCCCACAATCTTTACATTTCAATTTTTCCATTTTTTATTCTTTATCGCATTCAGACTCAAAATGCTCATAAATGATTAGTTGTTCTGATGAAGGCACAAAAAGGAAAGTGTGAGCCTACTTAATATATTCCATCTGTAGGCTCTCGACAGCCCTGTGCAAGAATAAGAAAGTCGCTCACACCTCAGGGCGTATATGTCATAAACACATATATCAATCCCAAGGTAGGCGTTCCTTCTATTCAGCTGCACAGGTGAGTTGTCGAGATTCACAGATGCGGAATAGCTAAACGCTTCCTAATTGTGTCTTTGCCGCAGTCCTTCTGCGACGCTGCAAATTTAAGAAGTTTTTCCCAGAAACGCAAATTTATGAGCGACTTTTTCTTTTGTTACACAAAAAAAGAGTTCTATTTGAACTTGATTACCCGGAAGTCGTTCTTGTTGTCGATGATGACACCGTCGGCATTGAGCTTTCGAGCCTTACGGGCAGCCTTCCACAACAGGTATTTCTCAAGACGGGGACGCTCAGGACGGATGATGGGCAGGATGAGTGGCGTGTAAGAGCCGTAGGCCGTCACCTCGAAGTTGCGCTGCACCTCGTTTTCATTCAGGAACACCTGCACATGTTCGTAGGTGTCCTTCTTCCGCTGGTCGGTCTTGAAGAGCACTTTGCCAGGCAATGTGGTGCGATGGATTTTCTTCTCATAGTTCTGTTTCAGCGTGTCCGTGTTGATATAACTGACGGTGCAGCTTGCGGATAAGAATAAGACACTGCCAAGGAAGAACACATTTCTCAGTTGCTTTTTCATTTTTCTTGCTTTTTAAAGGTTTGACTTGTTAACGGCGACAAAGGTAACAAGTTTCTTTGGAAAAGCAATCATCCATTTCGTCCACTTTGCAACTTCAACAGGGTTCATCGTAATAACGGAACACCTTGCCATCGTAGGATGGATCGTGGTCAGGGTCGTTGCGCATCATCTGCCATAGTTGTGTCGCACTATAGTAGAGAATGGTCTGGCACCATTCGGTCGACATCGTGTGCTCACCGACTTTGTCCTGAAATTCCTTCCACACTTGACCATAAAGGGGCATCAGGCTCTCTTCAAAGACAATCCATAGCTGGGCATAGCGCTGTTGGTTGATGTGGTAGTAGATGGAGTCGTTGTAATGACCAAGCGCCTTCTTGAATCGCGTGCCTATCAGTCGTTGCAGTTCACGGCGTAAGGCCAGCGTGTCTTCTGGTAGTTTGCTTGTAATGGCTGGTTTCTGACTTTCATCAGCTGACTGTTGGCCACTGTCCGTTGACCGTTGGCCGTTTTCATCTGTGTACGTCCCTTGTTCTGCGGGAATGGTCGTTGGGGCTGGCGCCGTAACCTCTGAATGTTTGACTGGAGGAGAAGTATTTGGCGGTGGTACTAAAATGGGTGGCGTTGGGGCAGGAACCTCTGTTGTAGAAGGGTTACGAGATTTTTGCGTTGCCGAGCTGTCCGGTTGCGACAGGGGTGGGAGCGTGGTCACTTGCTGACGCTCAAATAAGAAGAGGGCAACGACAGCCAAGGCCACCGCTAAGGCCGCCACCCACCACCACGGGTTTCGTCGATGGCCCACCGCCTGTTGCAGTTCGTCGGCAGAGGCGTATCGCAGCTGCATCTGCCTCTCGGTGCAGCGCTTTATCACCTTATTATAAAAACGCGCGCACGGGAGCACCTGCAAGATTCGGCCAATGGCATAGATGTCGGTGCGGGCGTCCACCTTTGCCGATCCGTCTGTCTGCTCCGGGGCGGCGTATTTGTCTGTGCGTCCCGTCGTGTCGGTGAAGCAGTCGGCATAGCAATAGCCCAGGTCAATGAGCTTGACATTGTGGCCAATGCGCGAAAGGAGGATGTTGTCGGGCTTCAGGTCAAGGTGTACAATCTGATGGCTGTGCAGATAGCCAACGACGCTGAGCAGCTGCTGCAGAAAACGGTCGGCGTTCTTGCGATGGGTGAAATAGTCGGGATGATGTTCGACAAACTGGTTGAGCGTCTCGCCGTCGACATAGTCCATCAGGATGCCGTCGTCGGTCTTGGCCGTATAGCGAACCAGATGGGGATGGTCGAGCGAATAGCCCGTCTCAAACTCCTTCTGCAGGGCGGCCACATATTGCGGATGGGTGCGAAGCTGGGGCTTCAGACGTTTCAGGAAGTGCAGTTTGCCATACAGCTTCACGCGGTAGCAATCGCACGTGGAGCCACCCACCTGCAACAGCTCAGCATCGGGGAAGTTCTGCTGCACTTCAGAAAACGACGATGTGCTGTCCATCATTCATCAGAGGAGTTCAAAGTCGATGCCCTGCGCCTTGCCCGCCGTGAAAGCGCCCAAGCTTTGACCGTCTCTTATCACTTCGGCGACGAGTAGCGGATAATGGCGCACGATATGGGTCAGCGTCAGCACGTCGCCCTTCAGCAACTTGCTGTTCTCGCTCTCAACCACGCGGAAATGATTGTCGCCCAAGTTCTCGATGGTCAGCGTCCGGTTGGGGGGATACGAAATGATCACTTGCTGACCTTTCTCTAAATAGCATGTCAGATACTCATCACGGTCGTCGAAAGCCGAGTTGCTGCTGTTCTCGTCGATGAGCCGCAACTCATCCCAATTGGCGTAGCCCAGATAGCGGGCAACGACGTCGAGCGTCGAGGTGCGTGGGGTGCGCTCGTCGGCTATGAACCCCAGCAGTCGCTTCATGGTGTTCACGCCAATATGCTCGCCCGTCACTGACTCAACATCAAGGGCCAGCAGCTCGCAATCGCGCGAGAGCCGAATCTCGTGGCCCGACTTCTCTCTCAGCAGTTCTGTGATATAAGGTGAAAACTTCATCTTCTCTTTTGTGATTATTCCCACTCGATTGTTGCTGGTGGCTTTGAGGAGATGTCGTAGCAGACGCGGTTGACACCGCGCACCTTGTTGATGATCTCGCTGGAGATGCGGGCCATGAAGTCGTAGGGCAGGTGGGCCCAGTCGGCGGTCATGGCATCGGTGCTGGTGACGGCTCGCAGGGCCACGGGGTGCTCGTAGGTGCGCTCGTCGCCCATCACGCCCACGCTGCGGACGGCGGAGAGGAGGATGGCGCCTGCCTGCCATATCTGGTCGTAGAGCGACACCTCGATCTGGTCGTTTGGGGATCTGGTCGTTTGGTCGTTTGGGGAACTGGTCGTTTGGTCGTCTACGAGGGTTGTCGGCACGCCGGCGGCCAGCACGCGGCGGGCTTCGTCGCCAGAGAGGCGCACCTTGTAGTCGCGCAGGCCACGGATGTAGATGTCGTCGGCATCTTGCAGGATGCGCACCTTCTCGGGGGTGATGTCGCCCAGGATGCGCACGGCCAGGCCTGGGCCGGGGAAGGGGTGGCGGGTGATGAGGTGCTCGGGCATGCCCAGCTGGCGGCCCACGCGGCGCACCTCGTCCTTGAACAGCCACTTCAGCGGCTCGCAGAGCTGCAGGTTCATCTCCTTGGGCAGTCCGCCCACGTTGT
>JAEEGG010012131.1_pt1 | contig 18649 bp, 21 predicted proteins | sample 9134161 | NCBI WGS metagenome assembly JAEEGG01 (sample SAMN16246543, study PRJNA631951) | gut metagenome | biome: gut microbiome; feature: rumen; material: CR-attached | host: Bos | place: Iran: Karaj | collected 2018-10 | reverse complement strand
TCGCCTTCGTTGCATAGTTCACCTTTAGAATTGGTTATCTCCGCACTGATATATACCAGATTCCGTACCTGTTTTGCTACTTTAGCCTTAATAGTCAACTCTGGTTCTGTTGTAGGGATTGCTTTCTTGAACTTCACATTAAGTTGTACAGTATAGCCACTGGTCTGTAATTTACGAGTGACTACCCATCCGCACACTTCATCAATGAGCGTGCTTAGGATGCCGCCGTGCATAGTGTTGACCCATCCCTGATAGTTCTTTTCAGGATGCCAGGTACTTACGATATAGTCACCATCCTCATAGAACTCCATGTGAAGTCCGATGGGATTCTCAGGGCAACATCCGAAACAGTTGTATTCGGGATGGTTTCGCCAAGGGTTTATTATCTTTTTCATCTGTTTGTTATTTCTATTAGTTCGTCTATGCTGTTGATGATATAATCTGCTCCAGCATCTTCAAGTTCCTTTCTCGTTCCGTTTCCATAGGTCACGCCACAAGTCATTGCTCCAGCATTTAAGCCCATCAGAATATCTACGTTCATATCACCTACAACGAGTGTCTCGCTGGCCTTGTAGTTCATAGCTGATAGCGTATTCAGGACTGGCTCAGCTTCGGGCTTTGCTTTCTTCACGTCATCTGCTCCAATCAGATATGAGATACTTTCTGAAATCCCCATGTCCTTGGTAAGTTCTGACAGAGAGGCATGGGAACGGGATGATGCAATAGTGAGCGTGAATCCCCGTTCCTTCAGGGCCGTCAAGGTTTCCGCCACATGAGGGAATGCTTGCGGCTTGATGATTCGCTGATTCTCATTGAAAATCCTCCTATAAGTCTCAGCACATAGTTGGATCTGCTCTGCCTGAAGGTCTGGGAACATAGCTATGAAGCAGCCAACTAAGGGTAATCCAATGGTGGCAGCACATTCGTCATCACTACGCCCAGGCAGTCGCAACTCTTTTATGGTCATCTGCATAGTGGTAACTATTGTCCGTCTGGTATCACCAAGAGTACCGTCAAAGTCGAATATAATCAGTCTCTTCCTCATTCTTTATAATCCTCAACGCTTTTGAAACCGATAATAAGGTAAAGACCATACATCAAGCTGCCACTTATCCAACTGGCTGCAATATCAATCCAGTCCATCCTCTTGGCGAGAAGTCCATCAACTATCTCCCAAATCATAAATAAACCGATAGCACAAAAGATGGTCTTAGGTATGCTCCATCTGCCATTTCTGAAACGACTATAAGCTTGTGTGAGGCAGACAACAATGGGAACTCCGAAGAAACTTGTGTAACTATCTGCCAGATGGAAGTCGTTAAGATGATGCGAATATGCGTATGGACGATATACGAAACTCAGTACAAAACACAGGGCTGTTAGCGAAAAGCCAACAGTTCTATATATCATCTTTGCTTTTTTCTGTGTCATCATTTTTCTAATTATTCATAAGCATAAACAAGTCCGTACTTCTCATGCAGTTTGCGGAGAGAACCATCTTTCTTCATTTGGCTTATAACATTATTCACCATCTGCAACAAATCCTCTTGTCCTTTCTGCATCAACACGCCAATCTCACCGTGATTAAAAGGCTCGTTTAACAGCGGGGCAGCAAGTCTGGGGTCGGTCTGCACATAGTAGGGAGCTTCTGTAATCTCCGTTATCATCATGTCGGCTTGACCTTCAGCAACAAGTGTCGGTATTTCCTCGTTCTTGGGGTGGACGACTATATTAGCGTGAGTCAGATTCTCATTGGCAAACTTCTCATTCAGTCCACCAGGATTCACCATCACAGTTACTTCGGGCTTGTCAATGTCGGTCAAAGACTTGTAGCGGTCTGCCTCCGAAGCTCTGCATAAGATTGTCTTACCATTGGCCAGATAGCCGTCGCTCATTAGCATGGTCTCACGTCGGGTGTCGGTTATGGTTATACCGCCAATAGCGAGGTCGAACAACTGAGGCTCTGTCAGTACGTCAGCTGTCAACGTGGGCCATGAGGTCTTTCTGAACTCTGGTACTACGCCTAATTGTGAAGCTATCTCCTTTGCAACCTCAATGCCGAAGCCCCAATAAGTCCCATCGGGTTCACAGAAAGACAATGGTCTGTAGTCACCTGTAGTACCAAAGAGGATTGTGCCACGCTCAATAATCTCATCAACCTTTCCATCAAGGGGAATATCCGTGTAGGTCGACAGGATGAAAACGGAGTGTTGGCCGTTCTCCTTCCCGAACTGGATAGCCCCCTTCAAGTCATTCTCTGGGAATAGCTTTGTACTGTCAAAGTAGTAAAGGCCATCCTCACTATTATACCAACCGCCGACATAACCTTCGTGCTGAAAAGCATGGCTTACAACCTTGTCGAGTTGGTCACGCGAATGGCTGTTTTGGGTGGCTGCATAACTGACGGCAATTCCTTCCGTTGGCTCCGTCATTGTGCGGATGTCAATAGTGAATCCGTCTGGGTGAGCCTGACTGAAAGCCCAAACCTTATCAGCAATAACAGATATGTTGCTCTGCTCTGTAGCGTTATCCTCATTTGAAGAGCATGAGGCAAAACTGGCCGTTCCACAAATGGTCAGAACTACTATAAGGAACCATGTCTTTAATCTTTCTAATCTTATCATTATTTCTGTACTTAATATCAAATCGGCTACAAAATTACTCAATTTTCATTAGAAAATTGCCAAAATAACACATCTTCGCTCTAGATTTGAATGTTTTTCCCTATTTTTGTGTAATTTTGTCGGCAAATTGAACGAAGAATAGTATAGCACATAATTGTGAGAACTGCAAATTCAGGGCGCATTACGACAAGAAGCCCAATTCGTTTTTAGGTAAATTCTGGCGTTGGCATATCAATTTCTGCCCACGCTGGAAGGGTTATTTCACAGGCCTTAGTGAAGAGAAGAAAGCAGAATTAAGAGATAGATATAATTTCAAAAAATATTAAGTTATGAGATTTATTGACTTGGTAAAAACAAGGTATAGTTGTAGAAACTATCAGCCTACAAGTGTCGAAAAGGAAAAACTTGACTACATTATGGAGTGTGTTCGGTTTGCTCCCTCCGCTGTGAATAAGCAGCCTTGGATGTTCCGTATCATCAGTAGTGAGGAAGATAGGAAGAAAATCTGTCAATGCTACAACCGCGAATGGTTTGCTACAACTCCCGTAATTATCATTGCCTCTATCCTGCATGATGAAGAATGGGTTAGATCCGATGGCAAGCACCACGGCGATATTGACATAGCAATTGCTGTTGAGCATCTTTGTCTGGCTGCTACAGAGCAGGGACTTGGTACATGTTGGGTATGTAACTTTGATGCTGAACTATGCAAGAAGTCTTTTGCCCTAGGTGAGAATGAGGAAGCTGCCGTCCTGATTCCTATTGGCTATCCAGCTGATGATCCGAAGGAAAAGAAGCGTAAGGACATTGAAGAAATATGCAAGTAAACAAAACACCATAAGAAGATGAAAAAAGTAATCAGTACAACAAAGGCACCTTCGGTAATAGGGCCTTATAGTCAGGCGATCCAAGTGGGAAATATCGTCTATACCTCTGGCCAGATTCCCATCGACCCTGCTACTGGAGTATTTGTAGAGGGAGGTATCAAGGAACAAACCCGCCAATCTTTACTCAACGTGAAGGCTATTTTGGAAGAGGCAGGTTTGACGATGGCTAATGTGGTGAAGACAACGGTATTCATGGCAGATATGAATGACTTTGCCGATATGAACGCTGTTTATGCAGAGTTTTTCACAGAGCCATACTCTGCAAGGTCTGCCGTTGCTGTAAAAACTTTGCCAAAAGGGGCATTGGTTGAGATTGAAGTCGTTGCCGGAATATGAAAAAGCCCATTGTATCATTATTGACCCTATTCCTTGCCCTGACGTTTAATGCTCAGACGGCATTGAAGAAGGTCTATAACGAGGACATTAACCCCATTGAACAGATAGACCAGGCATTAGTGAAAGCTAGGTCTGAAGGAAAGTTCGTCATCTGTCAGGTGGGTGGTAACTGGTGTCCTTGGTGTTTGCGTTTTGCTGACTTCATAACGAATGACACTACAATAAGCAATGTCATTGACGAGAGCTTTGTCTATATCCATGTGAACTACAATCCACGGAAATCTGAGGGAGAGGAAAAGATGCAGTTAATAAAGAAAATGCTAGAACGTCTTAATAATCCTGCACGCTTCGGATTCCCAGTGTTTGTGGTACTTGATGAAGAAGGTAGGGTCATGCATATTCAGGATTCGAGCTTCTTGGAAGAAGGTAAAGGCTACAATCAAGAGAAAGTGCTGCGTTTCTTTAAAAACTGGACTCCAAAAGCCGTGAAGCAATGATACAGAGCTACAAGGTCATCACCCTTTGTGGAAGCACTCGTTTCAAGGATCAGTTTATCGAGGCCCAGAAACGATTGACGCTTGAAGGCTGCATTGTCATCAGTGTTGGCCTGTTCGGACATTCCGGTGATGAAGAGGTGTGGAAACCCGGCACAAAGGAAATGCTTGACGATATGCACAAACGGAAAATCGACATGGCAGATGAAATCTATGTCATCAATGTCGGTGGCTATATCGGGGAAAGTACCAGAAGTGAAATTGCCTACGCTGAGAAAACAGGAAAGAAAGTAAATTATCTGGAGCCAATCGTATGAAGAAACTGTTATTATCCATCGTTTTGCTGTTGTCTGGCCTCTCTATCCAGGCACAGAGCATTAGCCATATTGAGACAACGAAGAGTTGGTACTATATCTATGACCAGGACGGCAAAAAGATAAAGACCCTTAGCACCGGTCAAGGTGAGCTGAAGGGTTATAGCAGCACGTTCTACATTATCAAACAAGGTTCAGCATTTTATGTTACCTATGATGTTAATGGGAAACGTCTGCATACATTTGGGGTAAGTGGAGTGGGGGAGATTCTGGCTGTAAGCGGTGACACATTCACCAGCAGACAAGCTTCATGGATTTACACCTGGAGCAAGGACGGTAAGAAGATTAATACGAGAGCTGCGAAATGACACTAAAGGAACTTATATCCATACAAAGTTGTGGTGAAGTTCTGAGTTTACCTCAAATTAGCCACAACTCAACAATCAGGGGTTATAAGTAGAAAATTACAACTTGTGAAAAGTATGTTTTCAGGCGTAAAAAAAGCAATGAAAAGTAGTGAAAATAAATAGAAAATAGTGGAAAATGCCACATTTGTTGCCTCAAATTAGCCTCAATTGGCTAAAAATGAAAGAGAGCTACTTTCGTAACTCTCTCTTTTTTTGTACACCCGCAGGGGCTCGAACCCTGGACACCCTGATTAAGAGTCAGGTGCTCTACCAACTGAGCTACGGGTGCAACATTTTGTTGTTCAAAACAGCACTCTTTCTGTTTTGCGGGTGCAAAGGTAAAGAGTATTTTTGAATCTACCAAACTTTTTCTGAACTTTTTTTGCAAATTACATAAAAAAGGCTCGGAAACCGAATTCCCGAGCCTTATTATTCATATAATGGACATCTCGTAGAGCAGTAAATTGTGCAGACGTGGTGTCCAAAACGGCATCAGATGAACAGGATAGTGAGTCCTGCCATGACGATGCTGACCATCGACATCAGTTTGATGAGGATGTTGAGCGAGGGGCCTGAGGTATCCTTGAACGGGTCGCCAACGGTATCGCCTACAATACAGGCTTTATGGGCAAACGAACCCTTACCTCCGAAAGCACCTTCCTCGATGTTCTTCTTCGCGTTGTCCCAAGCACCACCGGCGTTAGCCATAAAGACGGCCAATGTAAAGCCACCAGCAAGTCCGCCAACGAGCAGACCCATCACACCGGCTACGCCGAGGATGATGCCGACAAAGATGGGTATGAGAATGGCGAGGATGGAGGGGACTATCATCTCATGCTGTGCGGCACGGGTTGAAATCTCCACACAACGTCCATAGTCGGGTGTGCCTGTACCCTCAAGAATTCCGGCAATCTCCTTGAACTGCCGGCGCACTTCTTGAACCATCTTCTCGGCAGCACGGCCTACAGCTTCCATTGTCATACCGCAGAACAGGAAGGCTGCCATAGCGCCGATGAAGGCTCCGACGATGACGCGGGGGTTCATGAGGTTGATCTGGAAGTAGTTCATGAAGTCGGGGATGGTGGCATCGGTAGCATTGATGACCTGTCCGCTGACACTTGTGAGCGTCTCGCCGGCACGAGCCATTGCAATCTTAATCTCCTCAATATAGGACGCTAAGAGAGCCAGGGCTGTCAGGGCGGCAGAACCAATGGCGAAGCCCTTACCCGTAGCAGCTGTCGTATTTCCTAATGCGTCGAGGGCATCGGTACGATGACGAACCTCGTCGCCCAGCTGTGACATCTCGGCGTTACCGCCAGCATTGTCGGCAATAGGACCGTATGCGTCGGTAGCCAGCGTGATGCCCAGCGTTGACAGCATACCTACAGCAGCGATTCCGATGCCGTAAAGACCGTTGGCCAATGAAGCAGACGACAACGAGAGGTCGAAACCGTTGGCGCAGAGATAGCTCAGCATGATAGCCACGCCAATGGTGATGACGGGGATACAGGTAGAAATCATACCCGTACCTATACCTTTAATAATAACGGTGGCAGCACCCGTCTGACCTGCCTCGGAAATCTTCTGAGTTGGCTTGTAAGAGTGGGAGGTGTAGTATTCCGTGGCCTGTCCAATGATGACACCGGCAGCCAGACCGCTGATGACGGAGAAGGAGAGTCCCAGCCAGTTCTCGATTTCCAGGAAGTAGAGAATGGCAAATGTGGCGATGGCGATAAGCACGGCGCTGACGTTGGTACCCAATGACAGCGAGCGCAACAGGTCCTTCATGGTGGCGCCCTCCTTGGTGCGTACCAGGAAGATGCCGAAGAGTGACAGGAAAACACCTACTGCAGCAATCAGCATCGGGGCGATGACGGCACGAAGCTGAACTTCAAGACCTGCCACTGAGAAGGCGGCAGCACCGAGAGCAGCTGTCGAAAGAACAGAACCGCAATAGCTCTCATACAGGTCGGCACCCATACCGGCTACGTCACCTACGTTGTCACCCACGTTGTCGGCTATGGTAGCCGGGTTGCGCGGGTCGTCTTCAGGAATGTCTGCCTCAACCTTGCCTACAATGTCGGCACCTACGTCGGCAGCCTTGGTGTAGATGCCACCGCCGACACGTGCGAAGAGGGCCTGTGTGGAAGCACCCATACCGAAGGTCAGCATGGTGGTGGTGATGGTGATGAGGGAGTCGTCAGTCAGTCCGTTCAGTGCGAGGAACCAGATGGCAATATCGAGCAATCCCAGACCTACTACGGTGAGACCCATAACGGCACCTGAACGGAAGGCCACCTTTAGGCCGGCATTCAGGCTTTCGCGTGCCGCATTAGCAGTACGAGCCGAGGCATAGGTGGCAGTCTTCATGCCAAAGAAACCTGCCAGACCCGAGAAGAATCCGCCTGTCAGGAAAGCAAACGGTACCCACGGATTCTGGACGTTCAGACCGTATGCCATGAAGGCAAACAGGGCGCAGAGCACGACGAACACGATGCCGACAACCTTATACTGCTGTTTCAGGTAAGCCATAGCACCTTTTCTCACGTAGAGGGCAATCTCCTTCATGCGGGGCGTTCCCTCGTCTTCCTTCATCATCTGGGTGAAGAAAAACCAGGCCATCCCCAAAGCCACAATAGAGGCGATGGGAACAAGCCAGAATACACTTGGAATGTTCATAAGTTGTTAGGTTATTTAGTTATAAAAAGAGTTTCGCTATTACGAATTGTCGTCAACACTATTCCACGACATGAGATTACTCATCGACGATATAGTCAGAGAGACTTTCTGCGTCTTCGTCTGGGTCAGTCTCAATGGCAAATGTTGTCCGGTAGTTGTCCTCGGTGATTTCATCATCATCGGGCTCGTCGATAATCTGGTCTTCATCCTCGTCGGGACGATTGTAGTTGTCTTCAATCTCCACATCCTCATCGTCATCCTCGTCCTCGCTGTGTGGTGTGTCGAACTTCATGCGGGGCTTGAAGGCTTCAGGCTTCAGCTTGGCAAAGATTGCCTCAACCCAGGTTCCTTTCTCGACCTCTAACACCTCATAACCATCGGCCACCTTCTTCTCATACATGCCACCTTTTTTGTGCAGACGATCCTTGGGCAACGTGGTGGTAGAGATGTCGAAGCCGCTTTCAATGATATCCTGAATGGACTGTGACAACGAGTCCCAGCCGCCACCGAAGTTACGGTCGAGAACCTCGATGAGTTTTGCTGCTGAGATGTGGCGGATGTTCTCGTAAGTTAAGTCTGTAACACGGGTGATGGGGCGTTTCTTGATAGCCAACGAAATCTTAGCATCCTCGGCAATCTTGACGGTGCCAACCTTATATCCCAGCTTAATGTATTTCTGCTTGACGAGTTTGTCGTCTTCCTTGAACTCTTCCAGCATGAAGGCACTGCGGATAATGTCAGTATAGTGTCGGAGATTCTCTTTTATCTCGGCATCCTTCTCGCCAGCTTCAAGCATACGGAAAATGTCGTTTTCCTGAACGTCCCAGACGGTGCTTTTTGTCAATGTCTTCAAATTGATGGATTTTTCAGTCTTCTCTTCTTTCATATTGATGTTTTTTTGTGTTATTTATTCTATTTGCGTGCAAAAATACATACTTTATTTCCTATTTACAAGTTTTTTGGGAGTTAATTTGGCTTTTCTGCTATTTTTTTTGTATTTTTGTGCCCAATTAATGAGTCAAACATGACAGAGCCCTTAGCAGAAAGACTACGTCCTCGTTCGTTGGACGACTATATCGGACAGCAACACCTCGTCGGCGAGGGTGCCGTTCTGCGTAAGATGATTGACGCAGGACGCATATCCTCTTTTATACTTTGGGGACCTCCTGGAGTAGGCAAGACCACCCTGGCACAAATCATTGCCCACCGGTTAGAAACACCTTTTTACACGTTGTCAGCCGTGACCAGCGGCGTGAAGGATGTCCGCGACGTCATTGAAAGGGCGCAGAAGGGACGCTTCTTTAACGAGGCTTCACCTATTTTATTTATAGATGAGATACACCGCTTTTCCAAGTCGCAGCAAGACTCGCTGCTTGGGGCTGTTGAGAAAGGTGTCGTTACTCTGATAGGTGCCACCACGGAGAATCCTTCGTTTGAAGTTATCCGTCCGTTATTGTCGCGTTGTCAACTATATGTTCTGAAGTCGTTAGAGAAAGACGACCTGTTGTCATTGCTGCATCGCGCTATCACTCAGGACATCTATCTCAAGGAGCAGAAGATTGAGCTGAAAGAAACGGGAGCCATGCTTCGATATAGTGGAGGTGATGCCCGTAAGCTTTTGAATATCTTGGAATTGGTGGTTGAAAGTTATAGTGGTACTATTGGTTCTGGTAGCACCAAAGAATCTAGTCTCGTTATTACAGACGAGATGGTGGAACAATGCCTGCAACAGAATCCCTTAGCCTACGACAAAGATGGCGAGATGCACTACGACATCATCTCGGCTTTCATCAAGAGTATCCGTGGTTCAGACCCTGATGCTGCCCTGTATTGGATGGCTCGTATGATAGAGGGTGGGGAAGACCCTCAGTTCATTGCCCGCCGACTGGTCATTTCAGCTTCCGAAGATATCGGGCTGGCCAACCCCAATGCACTGTTATTAGCTAATGCTGCCTTCGACACGGTGATGAAGATAGGCTGGCCTGAAGCTCGTATCGCATTGGCAGAGGCTGCCGTGTATTTGGCTACTTCTCCCAAAAGCAACTCCGCCTATTTAGGCATCGACAGCGCTCTGGCACTGGTGCGTAATACCGGTAACCAACCTGTGCCGCTTCATCTGCGTAATGCGCCGACAAAGCTAATGAAGGATCTTGGCTATAGTGACGGTTATAAGTATCCACACGACTTCCCAGGTCATTTCACACCACAGCAGTATATGCCAGACGCCTTGCAGAACGAGCGGCTTTGGCATGGCCAGCACTCTCCGTCGGAGCAGAAGCTCTACGAACGCATGGTGAACTATTGGGGCAGTCGCTACGAAAAGTAGTCGACTATGGTAGCTTCTTTACAAAGCGCATTTCGTGGAGGATGCGCTTTTGCCGTTTCAAAATGTAAGGACTGGGATTGGCCGAGTTGAAACGGCGTGGATTGGGAAGTGTGGCAGCAATAAGTGCACATTGCTGGCGGGTGAGTTTCGATGCTCGTGTATGGAAGTGCCACTCGGCCACGGCGTCTGTACCATAGATGCCGTCGCCCATCTCAATAGAGTTTAGGTAGACTTCCATGATGCGATGTTTCGACCAAAGGAGTTCAATAAGTACCGTGAAATATGCTTCCAGTCCCTTCCTGATCCACGAACGGCCTGGCCATAGAAAGACGTTCTTGGCCGTTTGTTGGCTGATTGTGGATGCACCGATTTTGTTTTTTTCCGGGTGTTTGATATTGCGCATGGCCGCATGTTCAATGGCTTGATAGTCGAAACCATGATGCTGTAGGAAGCGTGCGTCTTCGGAGGCAATGACAGCAGTAGGCATATTAGGAGTCATCTCGTCGAGTGACACCCAGTGGTGGCGCAACGTCAGTTCACGACCCTCGCCAGCCCGCTGTGCCATGCGGATGAACATGAGTGGTGTCACCCATACTGGAACCCATCGCAGTATGACGACAGAAAGAATAGTGGAGGCGAAAAACGCCACCACTATCCATTTTATAGTCTTTTTGAAGAAATTAAGAATACGCTTCAATTTAAATACTTCATGCTATGTTATTATCGCAAAGCGACAATTCCTAACCTCTTATTCTCAACCCTTAGTTGGACTGTGCCTGAGCCTCCTGAATCATCTTCTGAGAGGCATACATGTAAACCTCTACGCGACGGTTCTCAGCCTGACCAGCTGCTGTAGCGTTGCTGGCAACGGGGTTAGCCTCACCAAAGCCCTCGACACTCTTAATCTGATTGGCGGGAACAGCCAGTCCGAGCAGATATGACGAAACAGCCTGTGCACGCTCCTGTGAAAGAGCGAGGTTCTTCTCGGCGCTTTGTTCTGCTGTAGAACCCTTCCAACCCTGATTGTCGGTATAGCCCTGGATGGCAATATCGCAGTCTGCATTGTTCTTCAACACAGTTGCAAACTGAGTCAGTGACGACTTGGCTGTAGCAGAGAGCTGAGCCTTACCAGTAGCAAAGAGGATACCTGAGTCGAAAGTCACTTTGACGGCCTGGAGACCATTAGCATCGGTAACGCTCTCAACCTGGGCGTTCTTCACAGCCTCGGCCTCAGCCTTAGCCTTATCCATCTTCTTACCAATAATGGCACCTGCGCCAGCACCTACAGCACCACCAATGGCAGCACCAATAGCAGTATTGCCTGCCACGTGACCGATGATAGCACCTAAAATGGCGCCACCGCCAGCACCGATACCGGCACCCTTCTGCATGTTATTACAAGCAAAAAGCATTCCTACGCAGAGGAATAAAGAAACAATCTTTGTCTTCATAATTCTTATTTTTAGTTGGTAAAACATTAATTTTAGGCGCAAAGATACTAAAAAAACTCATTTCTCATTTCTCATTTCTTATTTATTTTGTACCTTTGCAGCAAAATTTAAGAAAATTAGCAAGAAAAATGGCAAAAGAATTAAAAGATTTAACAAAACGGGCTGACAATTACAGCCAGTGGTACAATGATCTCGTAGTGAAGGCCGACCTCGCTGAGCAGTCGGCAGTACGTGGTTGTATGGTTATTAAACCCTATGGCTATGCCATTTGGGAAAAGATGCAACAACAATTGGACAAGATGTTCAAGGAGACTGGTGCTCAGAACGCCTATTTCCCCCTTCTTATCCCGAAATCTTTCTTGAGTCGCGAGGCTGAGCATGTAGAGGGTTTCGCCAAGGAATGTGCCGTTGTAACGCACTATCGTCTGAAGGCTACTGAAGATAAGAGCGGCGTGGTAGTAGACCCCGCTGCCAAACTGGAGGAGGAATTAATCATCCGTCCTACCTCTGAAACAATTATATGGAACACCTACAAAAACTGGATTCAGTCGTGGCGCGACCTGCCTCTGATGTGCAATCAGTGGTGCAATGTCATGCGTTGGGAGATGCGTACCCGTCCATTCCTTCGCACTTCTGAGTTTTTGTGGCAAGAGGGTCATACAGCCCACGCCACCCGTGAAGAGGCTGAAGAGGAAGCTAAGAAAATGTTGCACGTCTATGCCAAATTTGCCGAGGAGTGGATGGCTGTGCCTGTCCTGCAAGGTGTCAAGAGCGAGACAGAGCGTTTTGCCGGTGCTTTAGATACTTACACCATTGAAGCCATGATGCAGGACGGTAAGGCACTGCAGAGTGGTACCTCTCACTTCCTGGGACAGAACTTCGCCAAGGCCTTCGAGGTCACCTATCTTAATAAAGAGAACAAACCTGAATACGTGTGGGCAACATCATGGGGTGTCTCGACACGACTCATAGGAGCTCTTATCATGACCCACTCTGATGACAACGGACTCGTATTGCCTCCGCGACTGGCTCCGATTCAGGTCGTTATTATCCCTATCGCTACAAAGCCAGAGCAGATGGAGCTGGTGAACAAAGAGGTGCAACCCATCATTGAGGCTTTGCGTCAGAAAGGTATTAGCGTCAAGTTTGACGATGCAGACAACAAACGTCCCGGATTTAAGTTTGCCGATTATGAACTGAAGGGAGTTCCCGTACGTCTGGTATTAGGTGCCCGTGACCTGGAGAATGGTACTATCGAGGTGATGCGCCGCGATACTTTAGAGAAAGAGACCCGTCCGTTGGAAGGCATTGTGGAGTATGTAGAACAGTTGCTTGACGATATCCAGAAGAACATCTTTGAGAAGGCTCGCAAATATCGTGACGAGCGCGTTTATGAATGTGAAAACTACGAGGAGTTCAAGGAGCGTGTCAAGGATGGAGGCTTCTTCCTCTGCCACTGGGACGGTACCGCTGAGACCGAGGCTCAGATCAAGGAAGAAACCCAGGCTACCATCCGTTGTGTCCCCTTCGCCTACGAGCAGACACCCGGGGTCGACATGGTCAGTGGCAAGCCTTCAAAGCATCGCGTTATTATCGCACGAAGTTACTAATTTTGGACGAGGATGACTATGAGAATAGTCAATTCGTTGTTATATGTTCAACAAACAAATGCCTATATTGGTAAATCTTTGCATTTTGTTGCTCAATGAGAAAAAGAATTCTACAATAATGTGCTGATATATTGAGATTTATTTCATACCTTTGCAGCCGATAAATAGACCGTAGTAGAAACTAAAACAAGACTGGATAGTATGAATATTGGCAAGCACATTGAGGAAATCTTAAGAAAGCAGGGTAAGTCGGCAGCGTGGCTGGCAACACAGATTCCCTGTGAGCGTACGAACGTATACAACATTTTCAAGCGGAAAAGCTTGGATGTTCGTCTGCTGATGCGCATCAGTGTTATTTTGGAATACGACTTCTTTAAGGAACTTTCTGAAGAAGCATTCCCAAAGACAAAATAATAAAGGCCGTTACCTACAAGAGGTAGCGGCTTTTTTTATCAGCAAAGAATGAAAAATGAATAATTTTTCAATATTGTAGAAAAATTATCATTTCCCATTTCTCATTCTCATTTTTTTTGTTTACCTTTGCACTCGCTTAAGCATACAATATATAATATTATAGTTTTTATGAACTTTACTTTGTTAATTACCGTCTTGTTGACGGCTATTACATTGGTGGTGGCGGCTTACGTAGTAGCCAAGCTAATAGGACCAAGATCCTATGCTAAGGTGAAAGGTGAGCCGTATGAGAGTGGTATCCCCACACGAGGCAGCTCGTGGTTGCCAGTGTCGGTGGGTTTCTACCTCTTTGCCATCTTGTTCCTCATGTTTGATGTGGAAACGGTGTTTCTGTATCCATGGGCAGTAGTGGTGAAGGAGTTCGGCGCAGCAGCCTTGCTGAGCATTGGCTTCTTCTTGGTAGTTCTGGTATTAGGCTTGGCTTACGCCTGGCGGAAAGGAGACTTGGAATGGAAGTAAGGAAGCCGCACATTAAGTCGATTCCATACGAAGAATGGAATGACAACTCCTCGTTGGAGAAGATAGTTGACGAACTCCATGAAGGCGGCGTGAATGTGGTGACAGGTTCGCTGGACCAACTCATTAACTGGGGACGTTCCAATTCGCTCTGGTCACTGACCTTCGCCACATCATGTTGTGGTATCGAGTTCATGGCCTGTGGCTGTGCACGTTATGACTTTGCACGTTTCGGCTTTGAGGTGACGCGAAACTCTCCCCGTCAAGCCGACCTGATTATGTGTGCCGGTACGATTACGCATAAGATGGCTCCTGCCCTGAAGCGTTTGTACGACGAGATGGCTGAGCCGAAGTACGTGATTGCCGTCGGTGGCTGTGCTATCAGCGGAGGCCCGTTCAAGTCGAGCTACCATGTGGTGAAGGGTATCGAGGAAATCGTACCTGTCGATGTGTTTATTCCTGGTTGTCCTCCACGCCCAGAGGCTATCATGTATGGCATGATGCAGCTGCAGCGTAAGGTGAAAATCGAGAAGTTCTTTGGTGGTGCCAACCACAAGCAGACAGCCGAAGAGGCAGCATTGGGTGTATCGAATGAGGAATTGACATTCCGTGAGAAGCATGGCGACCATCGTCGTGATTGCGCGCCACACTCTGACCTTCAAGTCAGAGAACCGATGGTAATCACAGAGGTTCCCCAGGAGTTTGTAAATGAAATGAAGGCTGCGACCGAATCGCAGCACACAGTAAAGGAGGAGGACAAGGCATGAAATTAGAATTCCAATCATTCGATTTTGACAAGTTCGCCTCTGAGATGCAGAACTTGAAGGACAAGAAAGGCTTTGACTATCTTGTGACTATCGTCGGTGAGGACTTCGGTCCTGAAGAGGGACTCGGTTGTATTTATATCCTTGAGAATACCAAGACTCACGAACGATGCAGCGTGAAGCAGATAGCAAAGAAACAAGTTTGCGGCGATGGTATGTCGAGCAACGGCAGCTGTGATTTGGAAGGTCAGACGTTGGCTTACATCCCCACCGTTTCAAACATTTGGAAGGTTGCCGACCTGTTGGAACGTGAAGTTTACGACTTCTACGGCATCGTGTTCTTGGGACATAAGGATATGCGCCGCCTGTTCCTGCGTAGTGATTTCAAGGGCTATCCTTTCCGTAAGGACTGGAAGTTCAATGACGAATATACGTTGGAGGACGATGTAGAACCTGACTATGGTTTGGAGTATTTCATCGACAAGGACGGCAATCTCCAGTCGAAGCAGAACAGACTCTTTGGCACTGATGACTACGTGATAAACATCGGTCCGCAGCATCCTGCAACCCATGGTGTGCTCCGCTTACAGACGGTACTTGACGGTGAAACCGTAAAGCGCATCTATCCGCATCTCGGTTATATCCATCGTGCCATCGAGAAGATGTGGGAAGGCATGACTTATCCTCAGACGCTTGCTTTAACAGATCGTCTTAACTATCTGGGAGCCATGCAACATCGCCATGCTTTGGTTGGTGTTGTTGAAGAAGGATTGGGTGTTGAACTGACTGACCGCATCAAGTACATTCGTACTATCATGGACGAACTTCAGCGTCTTGACTCCCATCTGCTTTACACCTCTTGTGTGGCTCAGGACTTGGGTGCTCTGACGGGTATGCTTTATGGTATGCGCGACCGTGAGCACGTGTTGAACTGCATGGAGGAGACCACGGGTGGAAGACTGATTCAGAACTACTATCGCATTGGTGGTTTGCAGGATGATATTGATCCAAACTTCGTCAAGAACTGTAAGAATCTCGTGAACTATCTGCGTCCGACCATTCAGGAATATATGGATATCTTCGGTGATAACGTGATTACCCACAACCGTTTAGAGAACTGTGGCCCGATGAGTCTTGAGGATTGCATCAACTACGCCGTGACTGGTCCTGCCGGACGTGCTTCTGGCTGGAAGAACGACGTGCGCAAGAACCATCCCTACGATATGTATGACAAGGTAGAATGGGAGCAGTGTACACTGACTGGTTGCGACTCTATGGACCGTTATCTTGTTCACATCAACGAGATGTACCAGAGCCTGAACATCATCGAACAGCTCATCGACAATATTCCTGAAGGCGACTTCTATGTGAAGCAGAAGCCTATCATCAAGGTACCCGAGGGACAGTGGTACTACTCTGTCGAGGGCGTGGCAGGTGAGTTTGGTGTTTATCTTGATAGCCGTGGCGACAAGAGCCCGTACCGCATGAAGATGCGTCCGATGGGTCTTTCGCTGGTAGGTGCCTTCGACCCGATGCTGCGTGGTCAGAAGATTGCCGACCTCATTGCTACGTGTGCTGCTATTGACGTTGTAATTCCTGATATTGACAGATAGTCGGAGAATTGAAGAATTAAAGAATTGAAAAATTGAAGTTATTATGTTCGACTTTTCTATATTTACACAATGGTTCGACCAGATGCTCAGGATTACAATAGGCTGTCCTGACTGGTTGGCAATATTGATTGAGTGCGTATTGGTGGGCACAGGTATCTTGCTGGGATATGCCCTCATTGCCTGCGTACTGATATTTATGGAGCGTAAGGTGTGTGCCTATTTCCAGTGCCGTTTGGGACCGATGCGAGTCGGCTACTGGGGCTTGCTACAGGTGTTTGCTGACGTGCTGAAGATGCTCATCAAGGAAATCTTCATCGTCGACCGCGCCGATAAGTTACTCTATCTCGTTGCTCCACTTCTGGTGATTATCGGTTCTGTTGGCGCCTTCTCGTTCCTCCCCTGGAACAATGGCGCTACCATCCTCGATTTCAATGTTGGTGTATTCCTGCTTACTGCCATCTCTTCGATTGGCGTGGTAGGTATCTTCCTTGCTGGTTGGGGCTCAAACAACAAGTACTCTGTGGTTTCGGCCATGCGTGGTGCCGTGCAGATGATTTCTTACGAGATGTCTCTCTGCCTCTGTTTGATCACCGCTGTCATCCTGACGGGAACCATGCAGATGAGTGGTATCGTTGAAGCTCAGACAGGACCCTGGAAATGGCTCATCTTCCAGGGACATATTCCTGCTATCATCGCCTTCTTCGTATTCCTTATCGCAGGTAATGCAGAGGCAAACCGCGGTCCGTTCGATATGGCGGAGGCTGAGAGTGAGTTGACCGCAGGTCACCATACAGAGTATTCAGGTATGGGTTTCGGCTTTTTCTACCTCGCTGAGTTCCTCAACCTTTTTATCATCGCAGGTATTGCCGCAACGGTGTTCCTCGGTGGTTGGGCGCCTGTCAATGTGGGCGTCGATGCCTTCGATGCCATCATGAACTATATCCCTGGTATTGTTTGGTTTATGGGTAAGACTTTCTTCTTGGTTTGGATTCTGATGTGGATTAAGTGGACGTTCCCCCGTCTGCGTATCGACCAGATTCTGAAACTGGAGTGGAAGTACCTCATGCCCTTGGCGCTCATCAATCTGGTGATTATGACCGTAGTGGTCGCTTTAGGCTTATATATTAAATAAGGTATAGCAATGGAAGATAACAAAACATATTTTGGAGAAATCGGGCACGGCCTGAAGACTTTGGCAGTTGGCATGAAGACCTCCTGGAAGGAATACTTCAAGGACTTCTTCACCAACAAGTCTACAGAGCAGTACCCAGAGAACCGCAAGACCACACTCCACGTGGCTAAGCGTCACCGTGGTCGCTTGGTATTCAAGCGCAACGACGATGGCAGCTACAAGTGTACGGCTTGCACATTATGTGAGAAGTCTTGCCCCAATGGAACCATCAAGATTGTCAGCCACATGGCCGAGGATCCTGAGACGGGCAAGAAAAAGAAGGTGCTCGACGATTATCTGTACGACCTGGGCGACTGTATGTTCTGCCAACTCTGTACCAACGCCTGCAACTTCGACGCCATCGAGTTTACGAATGATTTCGAGAACGCTGTGTTCGACCGCTCTAAGCTGGTGCTCCACCTCGACAAGGAAGTCTATCAGGGTGGTTCGCTGCCCAACCTCCTCGAAGGCGGTGCTGAGTGGCAAATCGGTAAGTTTAACACTAAAACGAAGTAACGCGTTATGGGTAATACAGTTATGTTTATCATTCTCGCGGTGTTCATCATCGGCTCTGCGCTGATGTGTGTCACTACAACGAGAATTATGCGAGCCGCAACATTCATGTTGTTTGTGCTTTTTGGTGTGGCAGGCATCTATTTCCTGCTTGACTACACCTTCCTTGGAGCCGCTCAGATTAGCGTATATGCCGGAGGCGTTACGATGATCTATGTCTTTGCCATCCAGCTGGTGTCGAAACGCACCCTTCAGGGTCTGGAAGAGCGTGTGAAGTCTAGCAAGATGATTGGTGGTGGACTGGCAGCTATAGCAGGACTAGTGGTGGTAGCTCTTATCCTGCTGAAGACAGGCTTCTATACGTTGGCCCCCGCTAATGTGGAGGTTCCTATGAAAGAGATTGGTACAGCCCTCGTGGGTGCTGGCAAGTATCAGTATGTGCTCGCTTTCGAGTTCATCTCGCTGTTCCTGCTGGCCTGCATCATCGGTGGCTTGGTTGTTGCACGTAAAGAAAAGGCGGAGAACCGCTG